>Ga0187886_1002270_pt1 | contig 15624 bp, 33 predicted proteins | sample June2016WEW_20_1_FD_133001 | JGI IMG/M metagenome (GOLD analysis project Ga0187886, IMG submission 133001) | Peatland microbial communities from SPRUCE experiment site at the Marcell Experimental Forest, Minnesota, USA - June2016WEW_20_150 | ecosystem: Environmental > Terrestrial > Soil >... | reverse complement strand
TCTATTTATTTTCAATTATTTTCCTTGAATTATAAAGCAAATGATGTATAATAACAAATAGAAAGGATTTAAAGGGTAATTCAACCCCTGCCTAAAGGCAGGGGCATTCTTGCCGAAGGAGTAGATAGCAAATTTAAAAAGGGATTTGTAGAGTCCACATTAAAAGATGAGCTTTTCTTAGACATGTATTCTTTATATTCTAATTCCGATTCTGCAGATTTCACACCACCCGAAGAGTTTCCTAATGCCATTGATCAGCTTGAAATAAATTAAAATAGCTCTTGACTTTTTTAATATTTATGCTATGATTATTCTGGATTTTTAAATTAAGGAGAAATATGAAAAAGAAAACTAGGGCGGCATTTGAGGTTATGGATAAGATTTTCGAGGAAACTCATTATATATGCACTAAAGAAAACTCTCAGAAGTGGAATGAGGAATTAATTAGGTGTGGTTGGACAGATGCAGAATTTGACGAAGAATTGAATAAAAGGATAAACGAGAAAAAGATAGCATGAAAACAATAAAGCCCATAACTGTCGGTGATTTGCAAAAATTTCTTAAGGATAAGCCTAAAAATATGATAGTACATGTCGGAGATGGCGGAAAAGGATATCCTCTTGCTCACATGCTTTATTGGGAACAGCCAGAAGCTCCTATGAGAATACTATTATCGAGATCTTTTTATGATTAAAAATCTGAATACCAAAAGTAAATTTCTAGCCCTGATTCTTCGTCATAAGCCAGAAGAAATTGGACTTACGTTGGATCAAAATGGTTGGGCTGATGTAAATACCTTAGTTAATTTATCTAAGATAACCAAGGATGAGTTAGATCAAATAGTATCAACTGATAATAAAAATAGATATGAATATAATGAGGATAAAACCAAAATTAGGGCTAGGCAGGGTCATTCGATAGGAGTTGATTTGGGATTAGAAGCTAAGGTTCCGCTTGACACTCTTTACCATGGGACATCCTCAGAAAATTATAAGATGATTCAGCACACAGGCGGTATTTCTAGAATGAGTAGGGATTACGTGCATTTATCCAAGGATTTTCAAACGGCACTCACTGTTGGTAGGAGACATTCTAAAGATGGTTATGCTTGTGTATTAGAGATAATGGCAAAGCAAATGGCAAATGAAGGACATATGTTTTATCTCTCTAGTAACGGGGTATGGCTTACAAAAGAAGTACCATTTGAATATGTAAGAGCGGTAACACAAGAAGGGAGAGATGTACTGGCGACAGTATACATAAAATCTATTAACGAAGATTTGGCAAAAGAAATGGGAGAGAAAACACTAGATAAGGGAGGTAAATAAATGAATTTAGATTCAAACTATGCGAGAAGAATGTGCGGTTTAGTAGATGACTTCAGAAGAAAAGATGCTCATCAAAAAAAGATTACTATGACAGAAAAATGTCTTGTTCAGTTGTTGGAAGATATAGAACAAAGGGCAAAAAAGGGCGAAATTCTTATGGATTATTCGATGCCCGTTGAATTGCGAGATGAAAATGAATATGCAGAATATTTGGCAAAAAGGTTAAGATATGATTTTGGGTTTGATGCCTGTTTGCGTCCTGATATGAGGAGTGTTGTTCAAATTTGTTGGAAACCAGAGGAGAAATATAATGTCGAACGTTAGGCATGTAGTTGTAGTTAGAAAAGATTTGCAATTAAGTCCGGGATTGCTTGCTGCTCAGGTTGCCCATATTAGTGATCAGTTTATAAGAAATCAATTTCCTGCTTGTAAGGAAGGAGACGTAAATCATCCTCACTTTAACAATAAGGAATTGGAATGGTTTCAAAATCCTTATCTTTCAGTTCTTGCCGTTAATTGCTATGAGGATTTAGAAGAGATAATTAAACATGCCGAAGCAGAAAGTTTGCATTATATGGAGTGGGAAGATCTTATTCCTTCTCCGACAATAGAAGGTAAATCTATTAGGGCTAATATTGGTATTTCAATTGGTCCTGATGATTTTGATAAGATTAAGATTGTAACTGGAGCGTTGCCGTTGTATTAATAGAAAGGAATTGATCAATGAAAATCTTAGTTTCTGCTTTAATTTCTGTGCTAGTGCTTTTTTCATTAAACGGATGCGTTAAAAAAGAAAGTTATCAAGAGTGGCGAATAAATCAGCAAAAAATAGAAAGTTGGAATAAGGCAAGTTGTCATTGTATGCTTTTGTTGAGCCATAAGCTTTGCACAGAGAGTCAACGTGAGGAATTAGAAGGATATAAATTAGAGTTGATTAAAATGGGTAATGAGTTAAAAAATGTTTATCCTTCGTGTTGGAATATGGATTGGGATAATAAGATTTTAAATCTATTGTATAAAGAAAGAGTTGATATTACGCAAATATTGGATTATTAATATGAAAATGACCGTAGAAAAAGTTAAAAAGTTTAAGTGTCCTGTATGTCAAAGAGCTATGGAATATCAGCTTCCTATTGATATGGATACCTACAGAGAAGGTACTGTTCAAACCTTTATTTGTGAATTTTGTGGACTTACTTATACCATTTGGGGACTTAGGGTTACTAATTTACAGAAAGAGTATGATAAAATAAACGCTGAAAGAAGGAGATATGATGAAAAAGCTAAAAGTAAATAAAACTAATCGTGGTTTTGAAATTGCAAAATTTAAGGATGAATATGGGGTCGATTGTTCTCTTCAAAAAAGTTCATGGATGGAAAAAGACGCTATATGGTTGGGAGTTGATGATTTGCAGCCCAAAATACTTGCTTACAAAATTAACGGCGGCATTCCTAATGGTTGGGTGGACTATAAGATTTCCGAAGACGTTGAATTTCATAATCGAATGCATCTTACTAGGGATATGGTTGCTCAATTACTTCCGTTACTTCAAAAATTCGTTAAGACAGGAGATCTAAAATAATGTGTGATATTTACATGGCAAAATGTGAGAAGTGTAAACGCAAGATAGACATGCATCTTGCTGATTTTGATACTGGTAGGGACGAAGTTAAAGTTTATTGTACTCGTCATATTCCAAAAGATACTACGGAAGGGTGTGTCTGGCAAAGCAGTAAAGAAAGCGATGTTCCTCGTCGGGTTTACATAAAGGCGTTGACTCCTAATGCTAAGAAGAATGCTGATGGAAATCATCCTAATGCATTTGAAACCGATTGTATAATTTGTTTCGGGAAGAAGGCAGAGAATAAGAAATGACACTAGGACAATTTATATTATTATTTGCTTGGGGAGCTATTTATGCTTCTTCTTGGTGGGTTTTAGCGATAGTCGGTCCTGAAACCAAATGTATTTTCCCCATGTGTATTGTAGAGGGAATTGCATATGCTGGAGGGATAATTACGCTTGTTGCTATTTTTGCATTTTTTGTTCAAGAAATTAAAATTCAGAGAGAGAAAAATAATAAAGTATAAGGAGAATAAGATGAAAAAGAATGGGTTTACGTTGATTGAGCTTTTGGTAACTGTGGCTATTATAGGTATTATAGGATATGGTTTGTGTACTTGGGTTGGTGGATGTCAGCAAATAATTACTAGAAAATATGGTGGCTCAATGACAGTAAAGCTTGACCCCAATATTAAGCTTGTTAATGTTACATGGAAGGACGATCATCTTTGGCTATTAACTACCGCAAGGACTAATGGATCTCCGGTAATCTATAATTTTGAGGAAAAATCTGTTTTGGGAATTCTGCAGGGTAACGTTAAAATAGTGGAGCAATAATCATGAGCAAAAATAGAGGTCTTTATATAGCGAACAAGCTTAAAAAGAATTCGGTTGCAGCAAAATTAGATCTTAAGGAATTGTCTATAGATTGGTGTATAGAAAAATGGTGCCAGCCTCATAGGTTCTATCATAACATCGACCATCTCTTTAATTTAATGCAGTATTTTGAACAACAGGAACATGCTAAGAACGTTACAAATAGGGAAAGAGAATTACTGGATATTACCGCCTTATTCCATGATGTTTGCTTTAACCCTCGTGAATCTAGCACCCCAATGAATTTGCTTCTATTGATTTTATGGCAGGTCGCATTAGGAATTTTAACAAGGATTCGGAAATCATTAAAGGGCTTATTTATTCTACAATCTATCTTAAAAACTCTTATGATAAATATCGTAAGGGAAAACTATATGAGATATTTAGCGCAGCCGATTTAGATTATATTAGGAATGGCACATATGTTGATGTTTTAGAGAATGAACACAAGCTGATAAAAGAATATCAGAGCTATCCTTATTGTCAGTATTGTGAGGGAAGACTTAAGTTTTTGGCTAATTTTGAGAAGAAGTATCACGGCACCAATACTATGTTAATGATAAGGGATTTTCTTACTTCTTATCGTCCTAGAATTGGTGTGTATCCGGGGTCATTCAATTCATTTCACGTCGGCCACATGGATATCCTTGAACAGGCAGAAAAGGTTTTTGATAAGGTAATTATAGCAATAGGTCGTAACCCCTCAAAATCTCAGGAACAAATTGGATGGGGCGTTAAAGATGTTCTGCCATTGCATGAGGTAGTTCAATATACTTCGCTTCTTCCTGATTATCTTAGGACACTGAGCTATGCTGACGTTACACTTATTCGGGGTCTTCGCAATGGGTATGATTTACAGTACGAAATGAACCAGTTAAGATATCTTGAGGATTATGGTTGTAATATTCCCGTTATATACCTTATATGCAAAAAGGAATTTGCGCATATTTCCAGTTCTGATATTAGAGGGCTTATCACGTTTAGTCCCAGTAGTACCACAAGATATATGCCTACAAAGTATAATTATATTATATAATTATACGTCAAAACGTTAAAGGATATTTTATCCTCTATTATGAAATATAATAATGGAGGATAAAATGAAAAACTATAATAAAGAGGAAAAAGAAGAGGTTTTTGTACGAAGATGGGCAAAGAAGTTAAAGGCGTTTAATTTACTTGGAGGAAAGTGTACTCGTTGTGGTATAAAGGACATTAGGGTTATAGACTTTCACCATAACGGAGACAAGATGGCCTGCGTAAACAAGTTTGCTTTATTTTCATGGAAAATATTTTGGAATGAAGCAAAAAAGTGTGAGTGTATCTGTAGAAATTGTCATGCTAAAATGCATTCGGTAAAAAATTCTAGATGGCAAAAAAGAAAATTAAAAATTCTAAAAATGGGTCACCGCAAAATTATATGTCAAAAATGTGGGCACAGCGATCCTTTAAGTTTGGAGTTTCACCATAGAAATTCTGAAACAAAACAGTTTCAGATATCTACCGCAATAAGGAATTGCGTAAGCAATATAACAGTTGCAGATATATTAAATGAAATAGATAAATGCGATATTTTGTGTTGTAATTGTCATAGGATAATCCAAATAAAAACTAGAAAAACCGACAAGCTGATGAAGCTGATAGGCAAAAAAGTAGATAGAATAGATTCTTTTCGCCAAAACAAACCAATTGATCATACTCAGGTTCTAAAGTTACAAAAGAAAGGATTAACGGTTTCGCAAATTGCCAGAGCTATGGATTGTAGTGCGGGAGCCGTGTGCGTAATAATAAAAAGTAAACATAAAATTGTTTCGACTAATTCAGATGAAATTAAAATTCTAAAATTAAACAAAAAAGGTTTGGGTTCTAGAGCAATAGCAAAAATAATGAATACGTCTAGAGGTATGGTAACGTATGTTTTGAAAACTAAAATTCTATAAGGAAATAAAGCTATGAAGAAAAACAAAAAAATCGATCAGGAGGGATTTACAAAACTATGCAAAAAATGTGAGTATCGTCCAAATTGTGCAGGATGGGCTGATAAAACAATTTGTCGAAGCTACATGGGAAAATATTTTGGCCAACATCCAAAAGAGAGAATATGGCCCACTACAGAGTAAATTAATCGTGTCTAAGAAATGTCGAATAATCGTATTTCCTCAAAGATGCTTGAAGATTATCCTATTTTTAAAGAGAATTGATTTTTGCTATGTCGTTTTTAGAAGATAATTTGGCGAGTCTAATAAGTTGCTCTTTTTGGCGTGAATCATGAAGAATGGCAATAAAATTTTCTGTAGTGAGTTCCTTAAATCTTTCGAGAAGAAAGTCTATTTCTACTTTGGAAAGTTTAGCGGCCATTTCTGTAAGCTGATCAAAATCTTCTTGGGACAAAGAATGATATTTAAATTGCTTACCATTATGCCATGCCATTATTATATTGGAAGAAACATTAGGCAACCTTTTTTCAGACGGTTTGGGTTCGTCACGTTGAATAAGTTGATCGTCGAAGGATTCTGTTTTCAATGGTTGTTGAATAGCGGTAATATCGGGGGGTTTAGAAACTACCAAGGAATAATAGGCGTTTAAAGATTGCAGGGTTAAATATGACAATAAAAAAAAGAACAAAATATATTCCAAAAAGACCTTGTAATTCATATAATACCTCCAATGTTTATAATATTATACAAATAAAGCTTGAAAAAATAAAAAAATAATCTATACTATATTGAAAGGAGAAATTATGAAAAAAGATAATGATGCGATGAAGTTAGCCAAGATACTTAATGATAAAGATGCAATGAAGCCGATTGTACAGATGCTTGCCCTTGCTTTTCCGACTATTTCTAAAGAAGCATTTGAGAAGATAGCGGCTATTTTTACTCACGAGGCTAATAAAAGAGAACTGTTATCGGAACATGCTGTCCTTTATTCACAAAAATATACTCCCAAAGAACTTGCTGGACTGGTCAAGTTTTATTCTTCTAAGCTTGGTAAGAAACATCGTAAATGCTTGTTAGATACGCTTGGTGAATCTGTAAAAATGGGACAAAGGTGGGGTGAGAGAGTAATACAAAAACATCTTGGTGACATTACTAAGATTCTTGAAGAAAATGATGAAAAAAATATGGAAAACAAGGGAATAGATATGATTCAGCAAAAAAAGCTTGAATTTGCTCTTAATTATGCAAAAAGCAAGGGTTGGAATCCTAAAGAATTAACCGCTGAACAAATAATAGAAATAAGAAAAGAAAATGGTTGGAAAAACCCAGAGGAGGCAATATGAGAATATTCGGAAAATCACCTTGTACAAATAATTACGTGGTTGAGCTTACTCCGGCAGAGCTTCAAATGGTAAAAGATTATTTTAAGAATGGTGGCAAAAAGGAATGCGGTTCTGGGTCAAGGGAACAAGAGATTGATCAATTTTTGAGTAAAGTATATGCCAGAGATTGCGAGGGAAATCCTTTGAGTACATCCGATGATATTCTTGATGCCTATAATAGATGTAAGCTTTCTAAATCGCTAATGTTTACTCTTATGAAAAGGAGCATCAATTGAAAAAGATATCTTGGTTAGATTCGTGTGGCATACCTTCTCATATACATTTGACAGAGGACGGTATTGATACCTTATGCGGTGGGCATTCTCTATATATAAGAGAAAGAACCTTGAAAAGGAGTCCTAAGAAGAGCGGAGGATTTAGTAACTTTTGCAGGGTTTGTTTTAAAAATAGAAATAAATCTCAGCAATGGTTTCATGATTGATAAAACTCATGAAGAAACACAACTATATCGAGAATGTTTTGGTTCGTCAGCCGCATATTCAATCTAGAGCTGCCTATGTGAAATTATGTAGGTATTTAAGAAAAAGGGACGTTACGGAAAACTTTGCATTGAATTTGGGCTTCAGGAAGAAATTTCTTACTCAAAGATTGCAGGAACAAGGAGAATTGGTTTGCGAATATTGCGGAAAAAGACCTTTGATTTTGAACCCGGAAGGAGTAAGTGGAAACGTAAGAAAGTTAATGTTGGCTACGTTAGATCATATAAGGGCTAAGTCTCAAGGTGGCTCGTGGTATCTTTCTCAGAATATTAAAGTCGCATGTCCCCAGTGTAATCAGAAGAAGGATTCTCTTAATATACTCGAATTCAATGATCTTCTTCAAAAAATGGGATAATCTGTATAATTATGGTATGCTAAAGCCAAAATTAAAGGTTACTTATCCATGCAATTATTCGGCTCCTTGTTTAGATGCCGTAATACAGTTAGATTTGTTTAATTCTCAGTTTAATGAAGTGGTGGGCTGCAAGAAACTCACCAAGACAGAATGGAACAAGGGGCTAAAAAATTTCGAAACCCACGATAAAAAACAAACAAATTGCCCGTTATTAAAAGGTCTTCCCAATGACCCCGAAGAAAATACTTGAAAGGCTAGGACAGGCAGAAGACCTTCTCTTGCTTGCAAAGAAAGAATTTATTGCACATATTGACGCAACACTTGATGGATATAATGAAGGATGGGTATCTAAAGAGCTAAGAGACGAACTATTATCCCTAAGCCAGAACCGATTAAAAGAAGTCGAAGTAAGCTTGGCCGAATTACAAGATTTAAAGCGCCAAGCAATGAACCTAGAATAATTTCTTTTTTTACTTGAAATTATATTTTTTTAAGCTATACTTAATTTATGAAAAATTGTGAAGATGTTAAAGAATTGATGGGATGCTCTTGGCTTGACTGTTGTATTATGTGTCATGACGAGGACTGTTATGCTGAACCCATGATCAAGATACCCGAAATTAAGGCAGAGGTTTGTTGTACCGTTGCGGGTGTTTATAAACTCTGGAAGAAAAAAAATCGAGGGAGACATAGATGAAAATACAAACGATGTCGATAGTTGTAGGAGACAACAGCTGTAACGCAAGCTGTCCTTATTGCATATCAAAAGTTACGGGAGCTATGGACAAAGTAAAAGAAGTTAATTGGCGTAATTTTCATATTGCATGTAGATTGGCCGAAAAAGCAGGAACGACTACTGTGCTTTTAACTGGCAAGGGAGAACCAACATTGCATCCCGAACTTATTTTAAGGTATCTTAATTTTTTAAGTGGGGCTCGTTATTTTTTTCCTTTTATAGAACTTCAAACTAACGGTATTAAATTAAACTCTCCTGAATATAAGAATAAGTGGCGTGTTGACCTGAAGCTATCGACATACGCAGGAGAGCAGGAGGGGGTAAAGAACGATTGGCTTAGTTTATGGTATGCGGCTGGACTTACTACTATCTGTCTTTCTGCCGTCCACTATAAAAGAGAACGCAACCAAGAAATATATGGCAAAGACTATCCTGATATTAAGGAGCTTGTGGACAAACTTCATAAAATAGGTTACACAGTTAGATTGTCGGTTATGCTTCTTAAAAAATACATTGATTCAAAAGAAGAGGTTTGTAATCTCGCTAGTTATTGCAAGGAGAACAAGATTAAGCAATTGACAATAAGGCCGATAGATGCTCCGATTAAACAAGAAAGACTAATAAGTCAGGAGACACTTTATCATGATTGGGGAAAAACCGGAGAATGGATCGCTGCCCACACCCCGAACAAAGAATGGCTAGAAATACAGGATTACGTAAGTAGCGAAGGATATTGTATACTTAAATTAGCTCATGGGGCTAAGGTTTATGATTTTTATGGTCAGAATCTTTGTCTCGCTACTTGTCTAACAACCAATTTTGATACCGAACATATGAGACAAATTATTTTTTATCCCGATGGCAGTATTTTTTATGATTGGAAGTTTAAGGGTGCGGTATTATTATAAGGAGAAACGTTATGACAGCGATTACTAAAAAAGCAAAGTATGGTTTGATGAAAAATTCTGAGGGAACAACTAGAATTGGTATCTATAATGAAAGACCTAGTTTTTATCCTGCACAAGAAGAGTTATTGGAAGATGTCGAAATAAATATTGAGAATGGAATTATGGACTTAAAAGCAAATGTGATATCGTTCTTTCATAATTTCGATGACTTAAGCTACGAAACACTTGAAAAAACAGGAGAGTATGTGTTGGATGAAAAATATGTTAAATCTCCAAAATATTTTAAGTTTCTTCCTAAGACGTATACAAAACGATGGGTTGAAGAAAAGCAGAGATTGCCGATGAAAATTACTGCCAATACGTTTGAAATTGTAGAAAACGGAGAATCAAATGAGAATAATATTTTGGATAATTAATGTCTTGAACTTTATTGGCTGTTTTTTCGCCAAAATCATAATAAGATTAAACAAAAAAATCTTTAAAAAGAAGGAGCCTAAAACAGTAGTCGAGGTTTCTAATTCTACTTTTAAAAAACCCGATGTTAAAAAAATGGCCGAATACAATGACCATATTATCAGGGGCGAAGAAAGCTAAAATGAAAAAGAAATTAACCAGCGTGAAAAAGGTTGTAAAGAGTCTTATGGAGATTCTTACGGCGGAGTGTAAAAACAAGATCAAGAACTGCGAAGACGAGGACTTAATTGATTTTCATCGTAATCTTGGAATGCTTATCAGAAACGAATTTGGTTTGTGGCATGGCAATGATCAATTATTAAGAGACTGTCTAAGGATACAAAGAATGAGATATGCAAATGACTATAGGGTGTGTAAGGAATATTATAAGAAAAATAATGTCTCAGTTAGAATTATACACCCCGATGATGCGTCTGCGATTATACTTAGGGAAATTAAAAGGAGACTAACAAAATGAAGGCAGAAATTTATGAAGTAAAAGTATGTAATAGCGCATTGGAAAAGGTTCATGGGTATTTTCAGACAATAAGAGAAATATACATTCCGTCAAAGAAAATTACATTTAATGAAGATCGGATTTCGTTTCATTGCTTTTCTTCTAATAGATCTAGATATAACACGGATGATTCAACCAAGATAGGAGAAATAGAAGTTCCCAAGGCGATGGTTCTGGCAATGATCAATTATACAAATGCTTCTAAAAGAATGAAGAAAACAAAACAATGGTTCAAAAGATGTGTAATAAACAAGGGGATGTTCGATGAAAGCTGTTTTAAATGATTGTTATGGTGGATTTGGTCTATCTACAAAAGCAATGATAGAATTAATCAAAATAAAATCGGATATTGTTAAGGTTGAAACTCTTAAAGAATATACCGGATCTTCTAAGCCAGTAAGACGTAAAGATGAGAAATGGGAAAAAGTAAAAGACTACGAATTTGTTAGTTACATTCCAGATGTATTACATAAAGATGGAAAAGTTTATAGACTTAAAGATGAGGATAGCCCAGAAACACGAAGCCATCCAGATTTGGTCGAAGTTGTTAAAAAATTAGGAGAAGAAGCTGCTGGTAATTATGCTAAATTAAGAATTGCAGATATACCAGATGGAGTACCTTGGGAAGTAAATGACTATGATGGAATGGAGTCTGCGGAAGAAGTTCATAGAAGCTGGTGAAATATTTATCTTGATTTTAAAAACAAATGCGCTATAGTATATGAAACTAAATAAAATTTTGTTTTAAGAAAAGGAGAGAAAATAATTTTTAGTGGTCTAATAAACCATGTGATAGATAACGCAGTAAAATTCAAAGAAAGGAAGTTAATATGTTTACGTTTATATTCGGTGTATTAATTGCGGTAATAGGGTTTGCAATAGCGGTACTAGGCAAAGAAGTAATTCCACTAAAGTTTGTAAGGACGTTGATCTTTATTGGAACGGCATTGCTTGGCGTAGTCTTTGTGATCGTTTCATCTACTCTTTATGTAAAGACAGATGAGGCAGGATTAGTAACTAAAAAGTTTGGTGTAGATCTTAAAGAAGGTCACATTATAGCGGCAAGTGGAGAAAGAGGTACACAGGCTGGGATTCTAACACCGGGTTGGAATTTCGGATATTGGCCTTGGAATTACGAAATTGAAGCCGTCAAGAATATAGACATTCCCGCTGACAGTGTGGGCGTTGTTCTTGCAAAAGACGGAAAAGATCTTCCTACCGGAGAAATTTATGCTCCTGTATGGGAAAATCCTAAGGATATGATTGATGGCGAAAAGTTTATGAAGGAAGGCTGTCGTGGCCCCCAGATTACTGTTTTGCCACCTGCTCAATATCGATACAATCCAAAGTTGTTTACGATTCAAGCAGTGCCTTGTTTGAATGTTAAAATCGGTGAGGTCGCTGTAATAAAGGCGAATGCTGGCAAAACATATTCAAATAAAACAGAGATCGTTAATGGCGTTCAACTTGTTCCAAAGGGATTTAGGGGTATTTGGAACGAAGCATTACTTCCTAATAAATACTATATGCACCCAAATGCATTTGAACCGACAATGGTTAAAACAGTAAAGAGGGTTTATAGTTATACTAGTAAGGGTGGAACAGAAGGCAGTGGACCAAAAACTGATCGACCAGAACATGATCAATCAATAATGGTTCGTACAAAAGATTCGTTTACTTTCCCTGTAGAAGCAAGAGTTACTATTATTATTCCTGCAGAGAATGCTCCATTTGTAGTTGCTCGTTTTGGTGATCCAGATGCACACCCTGAAAAGGATGGGTTTGAGGCACTAGAAACAAGAGCAATTCTTCCTTCAATTAGGGCAATCTTTAGGGACGCTGCTCAAGATCAGGATGCATTGAAGTTTGTAATGAGTCGTTCTGAAGTAGAAAAGGATGCTTTTACAAAATTTAAAGCTGAAATGGAAAAGGATAAAATTGGAGTAGAAGCAGTTTATCTTGCTGATATTTTGCTTGGCAGTACCCCCGAAGGTAAAGAGCTATTGAAAACTCAAACCGATAAGCAGATTGCATTACAGCAAATTGAACAATATAAACAACAGCAACTTGCTGAAAACGAAAGGGCTAATCAGGTGAAGGCAAAGGCTTTGGCTGATTTGCAGCAGGACTTACAGGCTTCGGTTATAGCAATTAATGTTGCAAGTAATAAAGCTGATGCCGCTACTTCTGAAGCCAGAGGTAAGGCTTCTGCTTATGAACAGCAGATTAAGGCACTTGGTGGCGTTGACAACCTTGTCAAGTTGGAATTGGGTAAGTTAGCTATTGAAAAGATTGTCGGAACATGGAAGGGCGAAGTTCCTCATATTCTTATCAATGGCGGTGGGAATGGCGGAAGTGCTCTTGAAGGTTTAGTCTCAACATTTCTTGCTCAACAGATAAAAGAACCACAGGCCGTAAAAGCGACTCCTGCGGTAACAAAGTAAGGAGAGTGTCATGGGAGAATTAGCTCCAATTATTGTATTAATATTTATAGCGCTAGTAGTAGTTGCAGTTGTCCTCTTAAATAAGAGTATGTCAAGTAAGCAGGTTGTGAAATCTCTTACTGAAGCAGACTTGATTGAAAGAGACATGTATCTTCTAACAGCAAAGGAAGCTCTTGAGTTATCCGAATTGCTCAAGCAGGATGCTACTAAAGCATTGAAAGATAAGAAGGGTCAAAAAACCAGCCTTCTTCTTCCAGAGATAGAAGATCGTAAAACCAAGATGTTGACATTTAACATTACACCATAACTAATGTAAGGGGCATTGGAATTTCCAATGCCCCTTATTATCGAGAATAAAATGAATCCTCTAACTCCTACAGCGATATTTGGCAGTGCAGGATTATTCGCATTAATTACTGCCGCATGGGACCAAATTAAATCCTACTGGTCTAGAATATGGGGATTGATCTTTATTAGAATACAACTTGTCGGAGCATATGAGGGCCGTAAAGCAATGCAGAGATTATTAATAGATGAATTTAAAAAATCTCCCTTTGATGATAAATTCTTTTGGGTAAGATCCGAATATGTTAGACCACGACAAAAAAATGAAATGATCGCTCTTGAAACCATCTCTAAAATGCCTACAATTTGGTGGAGGAACAAGAGACCTCTGCTCGTATCTGACGAAGGAAGCCGTATAACTTTTTTAAGGGGCACATACACTTCTCATGAATTATTGGTTGAAGCTCTTGAAAAATATAACAATGAACGATCTAATAAAAACTATAAAACACAGGATAGATTTTTCATTAGAAGAGAGTATGGTACGTTAGGGTCTCGGTCTAAGGATGGCGCTCCTGATCTTAAACAAAAAAGAGCAGAAGTTAGTCAAAGTTCTCCGGTAACAGATAGTGGGGGAGAGTTCGATAAATATAATTCATTTCCTTTAAAATGGACCAAGGAAGAATTGGGACAACCTAAAAAAGAAAGTGCTATTGCAGATATGTCTTTAACCTCTGATGTATTAGATGCCGTTCAAGAAGCAGTGAGATGGCGAGAGAGTGAGGAATGGTTTAAAGAGAGAGGGGTTCCATGGAAAAGAGGCTTTTTGTTAGCAGGCGGGGCAGGAACAGGTAAAACGGCGTTTACTAGAGCATTAGGACAAGAGCTTAATATGCCTATTCTAAGCTTTGATTTAACCACCATGTCTAATTCTGATTTTAATGAATCTTGGACATCGGCTAAATGCTATAGTCCTTGTATTGTTTTACTAGAGGACATCGATGGTGTATTTGAAGGTAGAAAAAATACTGCTTGTGGGGGTCTAGAAAAAGGATTAAGTTTTGATTGTTTACTTAATCTTATAGATGGCGTAGAAAACTCTGATGGTATTTTTATCATCATAACCACTAATGACCTTACTAAAATTGATCCTGCCATTGGAGGAATAGTAAATGGTAATGGTATGTCAACAAGGCCCGGAAGAATAGATAAAACAATAATATTTAAACCGCTCGATGACAAGGGTAGAGAAAAGATGGCCAAGAGGATATTAAGGGATTTTGATATTTCTTTGTGGGGACATTTATTGCAAGAAAAACATGAAGATACTGGTGCTCAATTTCAGGAAAGATGTTGTAAATTAGCGTTAAGATTATTTTGGGAAAATAAAAATAAAGGAGAGTAACTATGCCTACTGGATACACAGCTCAGTTAGAAAAAATGGAGTTTGATACGAAAAGATGGTTAACCGAATCTGTCGTTAGAGCATTTGGAATGTGTGTTATGCTTAGAGATGAAGGCTGGAACATGTCTAGGGAAGAGATACTTGCTAAAATTAAAAAAGATTCAGATGATTCTTATTATACTGATGCACTTTCTAAAGCAAAAAAAGACCTTAAGGATGCAATGAAGAAACCAATAAAGTATTGGGCTTCTGAATACGCAAAAGCCTTAGCAGATGCAAAAGAACGGTATGAAGAAGATTTGAAAGAAAAAAAAGAAAAAAGCGAAAAATATACAAAGGTTTTAAATGTCTGCGAAGGACTTTTGGCAAAGGCTGTGCTTATGGGATTAGACAATCATGCGGAAATAATTAATCCTATCAAATTTGCAATAGAACAAATAAATACTTGTTCTAGTGAATGGACTGTCAGTGATTATTATAAAAAAGCCGTAGATGATTATGAGAATATGAGCGTTAAGGACTTTAAAAAAGAACTCATGGCCAGTATGAAGAAAGACGTTAAATATTATGGCGAAGAATTACAAAAAACAAAAAAAATCTCTAAAGAAAGAGTTGATTCTTTCGTAGCTTTTACTAATTTTATAAAAGAAAACATTGATAAGGTTTAATTATGTCATTCGAAGGATTCAATCAAATACTTTGTAAAAATGGACATTACTCCAGTTGTGATGCCTATGATCCTATTCAGCCGTCAGATAAAGAATGGGAATGTCCTATATGTGCTGAGAAATGTGGTTGGTGGCATATACTGACATACTCCCACGACTAAAGTACGTGGGGTTCTTCAAACCCAAGGGGGTTAACCGCTTCTTTCGCATGCGCTTCAGAAGCAGTTATCTTGCTATTTAAAGCAAGAGACAATCTAGGAATC
>Ga0187886_1002269_pt1 | contig 15624 bp, 11 predicted proteins | sample June2016WEW_20_1_FD_133001 | JGI IMG/M metagenome (GOLD analysis project Ga0187886, IMG submission 133001) | Peatland microbial communities from SPRUCE experiment site at the Marcell Experimental Forest, Minnesota, USA - June2016WEW_20_150 | ecosystem: Environmental > Terrestrial > Soil >... | reverse complement strand
AGACGCTCGCCGCGGGCCTGACGCGCGATCATGTTGAGGCCCGGGCTCATTAGCCGGGCCTTGTTCGGATAGACCTTCACATCGAGCCCGACGGGGAATATGACCGGGTCGATCGGCGTGTCCGATCCGTCGGCTACGAGGATCTCGAAACGACTGCGCGGGTAGGTCTGGCGCGCCAACGATGCCAGACACTCGATCAGCTCCTCCGACTCATCGCGAACCGGCAAGAGGACGGAGATGAAGGGGCGACGGGACGATGCCGAGGTCTTCGTGTCCTGAGTCTTCGGGCCGAGCCGGACGTACGGGTGCACAGGAACGCGACGAACTCGCTCCGCGGATGAGCCGGCGGCGGTCACGGACTGCGGCTCCTCCGGTCCTCGTCGCGCGCGGTCGCGAAGACCATGCTCTTCGCCGACGCTATCTGCGCCCTGGCTCATCGTGGCGCTCCATCCCCCGCCCGTGCTCGTCCTCCTCGCAGTCTGCTATGGCCAAGCACGAGGCGGCGCCAGTATATGCGCTGGCCACACCCTCGGTTCGGCCTCTGAGCCGCGGTGGGCTGCGCTCATGCTCCGGGCTTCCGCGCCCAGCCGGCGGCATGGGTTCTGGCGAGACGTGCTTACCGCCGGACCCGGGCCTCTACAATGGCCCGATGCGCCCGCTCCGGATCACGATGCTCCTGTACGGGGAGATCGAGCACGACTCCCGCGTCCGACGCGAGATGAGCACGCTGATGGAGCTGGGCCACCAGGTCACTGTCGTCACCCTGTACGGCAGCGCCCGTCCGCCATTCGAGCTGGACGGAGCCCGCATCGTGCCGCTTCGCCCGGTTCATCGAGGCATCCTGCCCGGCGACGAGAGCCCATTCCTTGGTGACCGCAAGACCGGCCGGATTGGCCGCCTCGTAGCCCGTGGTCGCTGGGCCGCAGGCTACGCCACGACCTTCCACTACTGGCGCAGAGCGGCCCTCCGCCAGCTGCCGCCCGCCGACGTCTGGCATGGTCACGATCTGCTGGGCCTGCTCACCGCAAGCGCGCTGCAGCGACGGCATGGCGGCGGGCTGGTCCATGACAGCCACGAGCTCTTCCTGGAGGCGGGCTCCGCGGCACGGCTTCCCTCACCCGCCCGAAGGCTCCTCTTCAGGATGGAGCGCGGTGCCAGTCGCAAGGCCGACGCAGTCATCACCGTGAACGAGTCAATCGCCGAGGAACTGCGTCGCCGCTACGGCGTGCGGCCCCTGGTGGTGATGAACTGCCCGCTACTGGGGCCGGCCCGCAAGACGGGCAAGCTGCGCGATCACCTGGAACTCGGCTCGAGGCCAGTCGTGCTCTTTCACGGCGGCCTCAGCTCGGGGCGCGGCGTCGAGCAGCTCGTCGACTCGCTGCCGCTCCTTCCGGCGGAGGCGGCCGTGGTTCTGCTCGGATACGGCGACCTTTCCGCTCCCTACTCTGCCCTGGCGGCGCAGGAATCGTACCGGGGCCGGCTCTTCGTCGTGCCGGCCGTCCCCATCGCCGATCTACCTAACTGGGTCTGCGACGCCGACGTGGGTGTGATCGCGTTTCAGCCGGTCGACCGCAACAACGTCCTCGGCACGCCGAACAAGCTCTTCGAGTACCTGGAGGCGGGCGTGCCGATGGTCGTGAGCGACTTCCCGGAGATGCGGCGGCTCGTGACCGAGACAGGCGCCGGGATAGCCCGTGACACGTCGACGGCCGCGTCGCTGGCCGCTGCCATCCGCGAGCTGCTCGACGAGCCGAAGTCCCTGCACCGCTCCCGAAAGCGGAGCGCTCGCCACGCGGCGGAGTCCACATACAACTGGGGAGTGCAGTCAGGGCGGCTGGTGAAGACCTATTCGCGCCTCGGCGAGAAGTACGGGACGAGCGGCTCGAGCCGGCAGTAGCCTTCAAGTCATCCACAACCGCTTCGGAAGGATCCGTGGCCGCACAAACATTCGCGTCGACCGGGAAGGAACCGCTGACGATCGGGATCGTTGGCGATCAGGAGAGCGTCCACATCGAGCGCTGGTCCACGGCGCTCCGGGCACGGGGCCACACAGTCGTTCCGATCGACCTCTCCGGCCGGGAACGTTCGCCGCTTCAACGCATTGGCGCATTCCGCGACCTGAGGCGGGCGATGGCTGCCGTGGCCCACGCCAGACTCGGGCTCATCGCCATTCACGGGGTCCCCGACGGGATCCTCGCCACGGGAGTGCGCGGCCTGCACCCTGTGGTCCTGCATGCCTGGGGCCACGACGTGACCGCCGAAACTTCCGGCTTGCGCGGCCGAGTACGGGGCCATCAGCAGCGCGGTCTCTTCAGGGCGGCGGATGCCGCCACGGCCACCAGCCAGTTCCTCGCCGACGTGCTGGCGAGGCGATTCGGGGTACGGGCGGAGGTGATCCCCTTTGGGATCGATACGGATAGGTTCGGCCCCGCGGGCGGGGCACGCCGCCCCGGGCCTGTGCGCATCGGCTTCGTGAAGTGGCGTCTCGGCGCCAAGTACGGACCGGACGTCTTGGTCGAGGCTCTCGGCCTGCTCCCGGCGGGCACGGATTTCGAGGTCACCTTCGCCGGGGACGAGGGCCTGCGCCCGATGCTCGAGGCACGGCTTGGCGAGCTGAATCTGACCGACAAGGTGCGTTTCATCGGCCGCCTGCCGAACAGCGAGGTGGCCACCCTCCTATCGGGGCTGGACATACTCGCCATGCCTTCTCGCCGCGAAGAGTGGGGCGTCGCCGCGGCCGAGGCTTCGGCGAGTGGCCTGGCGGTGGTGGCGACGAGAGTCGGCGGCATCCCGGAGATCGTGGTCGACGGCGAGACCGGGCTCCTGGTCCCACCGGAGGACCCGGCGGCGCTGGCGAAGGCGCTGGAGCGGCTGATCGCCGACCCAGGACTGCGTTCGCGCCTCGGCAGGGCGGGCCGGCGCAGGATCGAGGAGCTCTTCCGCTGGGAGGGATGCGTCGATCGGATGGAGCTGGTCTATCGCCGCGCCGTCGAAGCGAGATCGCCGGCCGGCCGGCCCGGTTCCGGCTGAGCCTCCGCGTCCCAATCGGACTCAGCGGGACGCAATGCGACGATCGCCCCGACAACCAGGCCGAAGTACAGAACGTCGGTGTTCGTGTAGCGGTAGGCGCGATAGAGGTCCGTCCCGAACAGCGTCGCCACGATCATGAACGCCACCAGCGACAGACCGAAAGCCAGGGCCAGCAGGCGGGCGAGGTCCACGGTGGACCTCCACAGGCGCCACCCTCGAATGAGCGCCGCCGCGACAACGAAGGCCAGGAGAATCGCCAGCGGCAGGCCGTACTCGGCCGAGACGTCGGGCAGCAGGTCGTGCGGCGACTGGAGCACTTCCTTGGCCTGCGGATCGCGATAGGGCCCGGCGTATTCGACGCCGAACATGCCGGGGCCCACGCCAAGCAGAGGATGATCGATCGTCATGGCGATCGCCGCCTTGGTGGCCAGGTAGCGTCCGGTGATCGATATCTCCCCCTCCGGTGAGCTGGGATTGAACGAGTCAGTACGGTCGTTCGCCGGTGGTGTGGCCGATGCGGTCGAACTGCCTGTTGCGACGGCGATGAGCTCGCCGTAAGGCATCACCAGGGCCGAGGCCAGCACGACCGCCACGAGGGCCAGGCCCCGGCCGCGCCTGGTCATGGGCAGCGTGAGGGCCAGCGCCACGAACAGGGCCAGAGCGGCTATCCATGCGCTCTTGGAGTACGTGAGGTAGGTCACGAGCAGCACGAGCGCCAGACCGAGACCCGCAGCGACTCGAACCCCGGGCTCCACTCGGCGCCCGTGCTCCGGCCGCCGGGGCTCGGAAGGCTGTCCAGAGGGAGCTGACATCGAGCCGACCGCGCGCGCCAGGGCGGAAGCGAAAGGCGCAGGACGCACGATTACGACCACGATGAAAGGCACGACCATGGCCAGCATTCCGCCGAGGATGCCGACGTTGAAGTAGGTGACTCTGCCCAGCTCCCCCCGCAGGGATTGGAAGTCCCCAAACGAGTGAACGAGGGTGAGCATCCGAGCCAGGCTGACGGCTCCGGCAAGGGCGACCGAGACGGCCATTGCGACGCCCAGGGCCGCCAGCTGGCGAGTGGTCGGCCTCATGGCGATCAAGAGCAGGCCGATGACCGCAGGCTCCACGACACCATGCATGGTTATCGGTATGCCGGTCGACAGATCGGGCGAGACCGCGGTGGAGAGGATCGCCAGCGCCACTATGGCGCCGCCGATCGCGAGCGGCACGGCTGCCGGCTCGGGTCGAGATGGAACCGAACCCTCGGCGACCCGCCGGCTACGGAGACCGAGCAGGAGTGCGCAAACTAGCGTGCCCAGGATCACCGTCGAGGGGGTCACCTGGATCCAGCCAACGAAAGGACCGAGTCGGGCGGCAGTGAAGAACGGCATGGCCACGATCCAGGCCAGCATGGCCGGCCATGGCCGCAGAGCCGCGAGGGCGGCGACGAGCACGCCCAACCCCATCACTCCGACCGCGGCAACGACCGGGACGCGCAGGCCGCTCCGTTGGTAGTCCTGCGGCAGGCACACCGCCGCAGCCGCTATCGCCGCGACCACCGCCAGAGCCACGACCGTTCGATCGGGCTTCTCGGCCAGAAGCCAGCCGCGGATACCGGCATAGGCCCGCCGGAGCAGGTGGATCATGGATCGATGGTACCTGACGCCACTCCGGCGCCGCAGGGGCGCTGACGGCGCCCAGGCCGGGGCCGCCCTGACAGCCGTCGTGTGTGGCCCTGTATAGTTTGGGCCGCTCTCGCCCCGACAAGCCGGTCCCATCAGCCAACAGACGACGTGAGCATGCCAGCCTCGACTCCCCCAGTCCCGAAGATGCGCGTAAGGGCCTGCGGCTGATGGCGTTCGAGACACCGGATCCGCTCACGGTCGCGATCGTGGGCGACCAGCGAAGCATCCACGTCCGTCGCTGGTCCGATGCCCTCGCCGAGCGGGGAATCCATGTCGTGCCAGTAGATCTTGCGCGACGGGGCAGGCCGGCTCCGACGGTCGCGGTCGAGGTGGCAAGACTCCGCTGGCGTCTCGGTCGCCTGTCGCGCCGACCCCACACGGTCGTAGCGGTCCACTACTTGCACGGCGGGCTCGTCGCGACGGCTCTGCGTGGCTTGCACCCGGTCGTGCTCCACGCGTGGGGCCATGACGTGACCGCCGTTCGAGGAGGATCGCTTGGACGGCTCGGCGCCCGGCAGTTGGGCGCCCTGCTCCGGGGCGCCGACGCCGTAACGGCATCGGGCGAATTCCTGGCATCGGTGGCTCTTCGTCGGTTCGGCGTCGAAGCGACCGTTGTCCCCTTCGGCATCGACACTTCGCTCTTCCGCCCAGGCGAGCGCCGACCCGAGGGATCGTCCGGCGCCCGCGAGCGACCCCTGCACATCGGGTTCGTGAAGTGGCTCGAACCCAAGTACGGAGTCTGGGACCTCATAGAGGCGCTTGGGCTGCTGGCCGATCTCCCGTTCGAGGCGACGCTGGTCGGAGACGGATCCCTCCGCGAGTCGTTGGAGGCCCGGGTCGGCGAGCTCGGCCTGTCGCAGCGCATCCACTTCCTCGGTCGGCGGCCTCACTCGGAGATCCCAGATCTCATGCGCGGCTTCGACGTCCTGGCGATGCCGTCCCGCGAGGAAGCCTGGGGTGTGGCGGCGGCCGAGGCCAGCGCGACGGCCATACCGGTAGTGGCGACCGGCGTCGGTGGCATACCGGAGATCGTGGTCGACGGCCAGACGGGTCTGCTGGTTCCGCCCGAGGATCCACGCGCGCTCGCAGAGGCGATCCGGCGCCTCGCCGGAGACCGCGATCTGCGACATCGGCTGGGCAAGGCCGGTCGCGAGAGAATCGAGTCGCTGTTCGCGTGGCAGCGGTGCGTCGATCTCATGGTGGGCGTCTATCGCGACGCCGCTGCCGGCCGTTCTCGCCCGCGCTGACGGCGGAGATCAGTCAGCCGGACGCGACCGCCCAGCCGACGCGCGCACCCGGGTCATGGCGCTGGCGAGGCCCCGCCGAACGCGGCCAAACTCGGCCGCCCCTGGCAGAAGGAACGCGAGCGGCGAGACCCTCGCCATCCGGCTGGCGATCACCAGCAGGATCAGGGCGTGGCACGTGTAGGAGATCAACGAGCTTGCCGACGCGCCGACAATCCCCCAGGCAGGGATGAGGATCAGGTTGGCGGCAATGTTGAGGGTCAGTGCGACGACGGCGGCTACGGCCGTCGGCAGGGGCCTGCCCAGACCGACGATGTACGAGGCCAGGACTTTGGAGAGGCTGAGCGAGACGATGCCCGGCATTATCACGAGGAGGGCGGGGAAGGCGGGCTTGTAGTCCGGCAGAAAGAGCCAAATCCCCGCGAATGCGGCCGGAATGATCGCCACGGCGGCCAGGGCCGTGGCGAGCATGGTGAACCGGGAGACGGCCGGGGCGAACCGGTCCGCCTCATGCCGCTCCGATGCAGAGATCGCCGGGTAGAGCATGGCGCTGATCGAATCGGGAACGTAGAACGTCATCTCGGCCAGGCGGACTGTTAGCACGTAGTAGCCGATGAGCATCGCGTCGCCGAGCAGCCAGCTGAGGAGCAGGACGTCGACCCGGTAGTTGAAGAAGCTCATGACGTTCTGGGGGTACAGCCGGATCCCGTAGCCCACGAACTCGGAGACGGCGACAGCCGGGCCCGCTGACCCTTCCGGAAGTCGCGCCAGGCGGCGAACCCGGAAGACGGCGGCGAGCGCTCCCGCACAGCTGGCGATCAGGTAGCCCGCGACGGCTCCCGGTACTCCGAGGGGAATCACGCCGACGAGGAGGAGCGTGAGAATCAGCATCAATGCCGCCTGGGCAACCTGGATTCTGTTGAAGGCCCGGTTGTAGCCACGGGTGTAGAGAATCCCGGCCGCGAACTGCATCAGCAGCTGGCAGGGCAACGAGATGAGGACGGCGCGAAGGAGATCGTCCGACGTCGTGACTTGGCCGAATGCCCGGAGAACGGAGTCCCGGAGCAAGGGCAGGGCGATGATCGCGGCCAGCGCAAGCACCACAGAGATCGCGATGGTGAGACCCAGCGCTATGCGCTCCAGGGAAACGACGGACTTGCCCCGGCCGGCCATGTAGGTCATTGCGGCAGGCATCCCCAGCTGCCCGACGGCGAAGAGCATGCCGACCCACGTAAGGAGCAATCCGTACTCGCCGTAGCGCAGGACGCCAAGCAGCCTTGCGATGACGAAGAGAGTGGCGGCGCCAAGGACGAACTGGGCGATCTTCGTGGCGAACACGAAGGCCACTCGCCCGGCGAAGAGCGACTTGTCGTTCGCCCAGCCCGAGCGCTCCACCGGCGCTGGTCCGCCGGGCGCAGTCGTGTCCGGCAGGGCCGGTTCGGCGGGTGACGGCATTGGCCGAATATACAGTTTCCCGCGCGCCTTCCCTGCCCACACTCGCCAGCGCGGCCGCGCCACTCGTGGAGCGTGCCAGGCTCCGACCGAGTAGGATCGGCGTCGATGAGAGCCTACGAGCGGCCACCCGCAACCGCACGCAGCCCGATCCATGCCTGACCCGCTCCAACGTGTCGCCGGCCTGGTTCTCGCCGTCCTGACCGGACCGCTGCTCATAGCCCTGGGGCTGGCCGTCCGCCTCGAGACCCCCGGTCCCGTCATCTACCGCGCCTCCCGGATGGGTCGTGGCGGGCGCCTCTTCGAGTGCCTCAAGCTCCGGACGATGCGGGCTCATCGAAGCGAGGCCGGCCCGGGCGTGACCGCCGGTCGCGACGCTCGAGTCACCCGCGTCGGCGGCCTGCTCCGGCGCTTCCGGCTCGACGAGCTTCCCCAGCTCTGGAACGTGGCCAGGGGCCAGATGCGGCTCGTGGGTCCGCGGCCCGAGGACCCGCGCTACGTCGACCTGAGCCGGCCGCTGCACCGGGAGGTCTTCACCGCCCCTCCGGGGATCGCCGGCCTGACCCAGCTCGTCTACGCCGACGAGGGCCGCTTCCTCGACGAGACGGCGGACCCCGACGGTTACTACCGCGACAAGATCCTGCCGCGCAAGCTCGCCCTCGACGCCGCCTACCTCCGGAACCGCTCCGCCAGGCTCGACCTGTGGATCCTGGCTCAGACGCCGCGAGCACTTCTGGGCCTCCCCATCCGTCTGCCGGCGCAAATCAGCGCCTCGATCGCGGAGCCAGCCGATGCGTAGCTTCCCCCTGCGCGGGCGCCACCTCTTCCTCTACGACGTGGCCATGACTTCGGTGGCGATCGTCCTGGCCTTCCTGCTCCGCTTCGATCTATCGAGCTTCGGCACATACCTGCCGATGGCTATGCCGGTAGCCCTCCTTCCGCTCGCCGTAATGCCGGTGGTCTTCGTCGCCTTCGGCCTGTATCGCCGCGAGTGGCGCTATGCCTCCGTCCAGGAGATGTACCTCGTGGTCTTCGCCGTTCTGGTCGGAACCGCCGTCTCGGCCGTGGCCTTCCTGGGCCTGGCGGTCGTCCATTTCGCGGGTACGCCAGGCTATCCACGTTCGATCTTCGCCCTCGAGGCACTTCTGGAGGTCGCATTCGTCGGCGGCGGGCGCTTCGCGATCCGGGCCAGTCTCGAACGACGCGGCCTCTCCGGCGGCACCGACGAAGAGCTCGGCCTGGTGCCGACCCTCGTCTACGGCGCCGGCGAGACGGGCGCGACGGTGGCTCGTCTGGCCACCCGCGACCCGGCGGCGCATCTCAACGTCGTCGGCTTCCTCGACGACGATCCCGTCAAACAGGGTTCTCGATTGCTCGGCAAGCGCGTCTTCGGCGGGCTCGACGCCCTGCCCAGGGCGGCTCACGCTACCCACGCGCGACAGCTGCTGGTCGCGATGCCGACCGCCTCAGGACAGGCCATCCGGCGTGCCTTCGACCGCGGGCAGGAATTGGGCCTGGAGGTCCGCACCGTTCCTCACCCACGCGAGCTGCTCGGCGGCGAGACGCTCGCGCGCCGCATAAGGCGGGTCAGCGTGGAGGACCTGCTGCGCCGCGAGCCTGTCGCCATCGACACCGACGCGGTAGCCGGCTACCTCAACGGCATGAGCGTCCTCGTGACAGGCGGCGGCGGTTCCATCGGCAGCGAGCTGGTTCGCCAGATCCTGGCCGTGGGCCCGCGCCTGATCACGGTGGTCGACAACCACGAGGCGGCCCTATGGTCGATCGAGCGCGAACTGGCAGAGCGCGTCGCCGGCAGGCCGGGCGTGTCGTTCGAGCTGGTCCTGGCGGATGTCCGCTCGCCCGAGACGGTCGACGCGGTCATCGGCCGGGCGCGCCCGGAAGTGGTGTTCCACGCTGCGGCGCTCAAGCACGTCCCGATCGTCGAGCTCTCCCCGGCCGAAGGCGTGATGACGAACGTCATTGGCTCACACAATGTCATCGACGCGTGCGAGCGGATGGGCGTCAAACGCTTCGTGCTCATTTCCACGGACAAGGCAGTGGAACCGATCAGCGTCATGGGTGCCGCCAAGCGCCTGGCCGAGCTTCTGACCGTGGCCAGCGCGCGGCGATCCGGCAGGCCGTACGTGGCGGTTCGGTTCGGCAATGTCCTCGGTTCGAGCGGCAGCGTCATCCCGACATTCCAGCGCCAGCTGGAAGAGGGCCGGCCGCTGACCGTCACCCACGAGGAAACGACGCGGTTCTTCATGACGATCCCCGAGGCCGTAAGCCTGATCCTGCAGGCGGGAGCGACCGCCGAGATCGGCGACATCTACGTCCTCGACATGGGCGAACCGGTCAAGATCATCGACCTGGCGCGAGACCTGATCCGCCTTTCCGGGCTGGACGTCAAGCGCGTGCCGATCGTATTCACCGGCCTGCGCCCCGGCGAACGGCTGCACGAGGCGCTCTTCTACGACCACGAGACGACCGAACGGACCGGCCACGAGTCGATCATGCGAGTGCGAGCCGACGCCGTCGGGCCGATCGGGAAGCCGCTCGACTCGCTGCTGGCGGAGCTCGAGCCGGCCGCGCGCCGCCACGACGATGCCCTGGTTCGCGAGCTCCTGAAGAAGGTGTCCGCCCTCACCGCGCCAGACGATCCGGCACATACCGCCACGCCGGATGCGGTCCCGGTCCAGCCTGCGGCAGCGCACGAAGCAAGCCCAACGGCCGACGCATGAGCAGCCAGAAGGAACCGGCGGTCCCGCGGCTCGGGCAGGCCTCCACGACCCGCAAGATCCCATTCCACCGCCCATCGATCGGGATTGCCGAGCGCGACGCCGTCATCGAGGTTCTCGATTCACGCTGGCTGACCACAGGCCAGAAGTCACTGGCTTTCGAGGAAGCCGTGCGGGCTCGCGTCGGGTCCTCGTTCGCAGTCGCGGTGAACTCGGCCACGGCCGCTCTCCATCTGATCCTGGAGGCGCTGGGGATCCGCTCCGGCGACGAGATCGTCGTCCCAACCTATACCTTCGCCGCCTGCGGCGAAGTGTGCCGCTACCTGGACGCGCGGCCTCGACTGGCGGACGTGGACCCGGTCACGTTCGAGCTGACCGTGGATACGATCGAGCCACAGCTCCGGCCGGAGACGAAGGCCATCATGGTCGTCCACTTCGCGGGCCGGCTGGCGGAGATGGAGCCGATCCTGGAGCTTGCCAGGAGCCGCGGCCTGGCGGTCATCGAGGACGCCGCCCACGCGTTGCCATGCAGCCGGTCCGGCCGCGCGGCCGGGACGTGGGGCACGGCCGGAGCTCTCAGCTTCTACGCCACCAAGACGGTCACGACCGGCGAGGGCGGGATGCTGCTTACCGACTCGGCGGAGATCGCCGACCGCGCCCGCTTGATGCGACTCCACGGCATGAGCCGCGATGCCTGGAAGCGCTACTCGGGCGGAGGCAGCTGGTACTACGAGATCGAGGACGCGGGCTTCAAGTACAACCTGACGGACCTGGCGGCGGCCATCGGGCTGGTCCAGCTGGACCGGGCCGAGGCCATGCGCGCGGAGCGAGAACGGGTCGCCCGGCGCTACGGGCAGGCAGTCGAGGCCGCCGGAATCGGCGAGCTGGTGGAGCTGCCGGCCGGGCCCGGCCCGGGCGAGGTGCACGCCCGGCACCTGTACCCGCTGAGGCTGAACCTGGACCGCGTCCGTGCGACTCGGGCCGAGACGATCGACCGGCTGGCCGAGGCGGGGATCGGCACGAGCGTCCACTTCATCCCGCTCCACCTGCACCCCTACTACCGACGCGCCTACGGCTATGCGCCGGGGGATCTGCCGGTGGCGGCGCGCGAGTACGAGCGGGAGATCTCGATGCCGATCTACCCGGACCTCACGGACGGCGAGGTCGACTACGTCGTGGAGCGGCTGGCCGCGGTGCTGCGGCCGCGCTAGAGAAAAGGGAGACCGGCGAGCGACTCCGCCACGCGGCGGGCGCCGCTACGCCGTCCCGCAGGTAGGGGCGGGGTCGGCCTTGCCCCACCAGAGGCTGTCCTCGCCGAATAGCTCCCTCGACAGGACGGCCACCTTGTTGTAGTTGAGACAGGCCGCCCCAGAGCCGAGGTAGCCCCAGAAGTAGGGACCGTCGAGCACGACCTGTTTGAAGTTGCCGCTGGGCACGTTCTCGCCGATAGCGACGTAGTCGGCCACCTGGTCCGCCGGGAAGCTGGTTGTGACGCTCGACCCCAGAGTGTCGATCAGGTTCGGGAGGTTCAGCAGCTGACCGGGCTGAGCCATCTTGTGCAGCAGATCGACCAGGACCTGCTGCTGCCGGCCCTGCCGGGTGAAGTCGCTTTGGCCGGCGCTGTGACGTGACCTGACATACGCCAGCGCGTGCCTGCCGTCCAGGTGCTGCGGCCCGGCCGGGAGGTAGAAGCCATAGGGCGAGCCGTCCATCCAGTCGTAGCCGGGCCATCCGTCATACGCGCAGTCGCAGATGGCGCTTGGGTTGTTGACATCGATCCCGCCGACCATGTCGACCATCTTCACGAACCCGCCAAGATCCATGACGGCGTAGTAGTCGATGTGGACGCCGACGAGATACTGAGCCTCTTTGACCAGCGTCGGGTACGGACTATCGGGGGACTTGAATCCCTTGCTAACGTCCGTGGGCAGAGCGTTGATCCTCAGCCAGGCCGGAGCCGTGCCCCCGTAGTAGAGCGGGAAGTTCGAGATGTCGCGAGGGATGCTGACCATCTGGACCGAGTTCGTCTTCGGATCGTAGCTCACAACCATGATCGTGTCGTAGAGACGCTCACCCCGGCTGGGTGACGAGTCCACGCCGTTGAAGAGGATGGTCACACGGCTACCAATGGCCGGCGTAGGCTCCGGCGTAGTGGTGGACGTTGGTTCCGGCGTCACTCCAAGCGCCAGCGAGGGAGCCGGAGTGGCCGAAACGATCAAGTCGGAACGGGGCGCGAACACCCGCGAATCGGCCTCGTATGTCACCCACAGCATGTAGCCGGCGGCGCTATGGCTGACCACAATGACCGCGACCAGAGCCGCCAACGCGGCTCGCTCGAGCGTACGCCGGGCTTCCAGCGCCTCGCCGGTCACGAATGCGTGCGCCACGGCGACGACGCGCCACACTCCGAGCAGAACGACGATCACGAGGGCGCCCAGGGCGAAGTCGGAGTTGAGCAGCCGCGCCCCAAAAACAAACACGCCCTGGCGCATCTGATAGATCAAGGCGAGCAGGACCAGCGCCGCGGGTAGAGCAAAGACGACCGCCAGGCGGCGCCTGCCGGTGTAGAGCTGCCCCAGGCCGGGCCACAAGAAGGACAGCAGGGCGGCCACTGATGGCGAATGCCTGCGACCCCTCGTTGCCGACGCTTCTGTCTCCGACGCTTCTGTCTCCAAAGTTACGGGAATGTACCACAGTGGAGTGGCTCGGCGGGTTGCGCGCTGCTGGCCCGGCGGGTTGCGCGCCTGCGGAACAGGCGCGATACTGACTGCCCGGGGCCGGGGTGGACTCGAGTGCCCAAGAGGAAAGGGGAAGAATGATCCGCCGCTACGCAGCGGTGTTCCGCCTGACCCTTGTCGCAGCGGACATGATCCTGGCGCTGCTCGTCGTGATCGGCGCCGCCAACCTACGATTCGGCCAAGGGTCGGGGTGGGCGGCGGATTTCGGCTATGCGCTGCCGGATCCCAACCTGACTGTCGCCGTCTTCATCTGCACCTGGATCGTCGTGCTCTGGATGCACGGCCTGTACCGCAGCCGGGCTCGCCTCACCAACCGTGGCGAGATTATGGTGGTCCTGAGAGCCACGCTCGTGCAGATCGCGATCACACTGAGCATGCTGTACGTCTTCAAGCTGCCCGATGTCAGCCGGCTGCTCCTGATCTTCGTGTTCCCGGCGCTCGCCGTGGCGGCGATCGGGATTCGGATCGCCGTCCGGGAGATCCTGGTGCTCGCCCGGGACCACGGCCGCAACGTTCGGTACATGCTCATCTTGGGTGCAAATGCGCGGGCAAAAGCCTTCGCCGATCTCGTGGAGAGCCACGCCGAGCTGGGCCTGGTCGTCATCGGGCACCTCAAGGCCGATGCTACCGACGGCGGCGCCGTCCTGGAGCGGCCGCTACTGGGCATGATCGACGATCTGGAGCAGGTCCTCCACAGTCAGATAGTCGACGAAGTCGCGATCTGCCTTCCATTCGCAATGCAGGAGCTGATCGAGCAGGCTGCCTACCTGTGCGAGCAGGAAGGCAAAGTCGTTCGGATGCCCATAGCCCCGCTGGAACGCGTCCTGACGGCGGGTCGTCTCGAGAGTGTGGACGGCATGGGCATCTACACCCTGGCGAATGGCCCGGACCGCGCGGCGAGCTTCCTGCTCAAGAGGGTTCTCGACATTGCCGGATCGGCCCTCCTTCTCGTCGTGCTGTCCCCGGTCCTCGCTCTTCTAGCCGCTCTCGTCAAGCTCGATTCGCCAGGCCCCGCGCTCTTCCGTCAGGGGCGCGTGGGGTTGCACGGGCGTACGTTCCAGGTGTTGAAGTTCCGCAGCATGTGCTCCAACGCGGAGGATCAGTTGGGTGAACTGACCCGGCACAACCGGATCAAGGGCCACGCATTCAAGCTCGACCGGGATCCGCGAATCACGCGCGTTGGGCGCTTCCTTCGCCGATCCTCGCTGGACGAGCTGCCCCAGCTGTGGAACGTGCTCAGAGGCGAGATGAGCATGGTGGGACCGCGTCCCCCTCTGCCAAGCGAGGTCGCGAACTACGACGTGTGGCATCGGCGCCGGCTGTCCATGAAGCCCGGCATGACCGGCCTCTGGCAGGTCGATAGGCGCAACGACCAAGAGTTCGACCGGTGGGTCGAGACGGACCTCGAGTACATCGACAGTTGGTCACTCTGGCTCGACTTCAAGATCATCGCCCGAACCGTACCGGCAGTTCTGGCCGGGACCGGGCGGTAGGCATACCCTGCCCGCTGTCGAGGCCTCGTGTTGGGTCGCTTGACGGAGAGAGCTCGACGGCTCATGAGGCGGTCGGAGGTCTCGCAAGCTGGGCTGAGGCGTTTCCTCAGAGAGACGGGCAACCGCCCAGGAGTGAGCCTGCCTCGCGAGGCTCCCGGCTCGCTCGCAGTGGTGGTCCCGTGCTTCGGGCACGCGGCATATCTGCCCGACTTGCTCGAAAGCATCGTCGCCCAGACCCGGCGGCCCGACGAAGTGATCTTCGTCGACGATGACTCGCGGGACTCCACCGAAGAGATCCTGAGGGCATTCGTCGCCTCTCAACAGAAGCCGGATGGCGGCCGGTTCGTTCTCCTGTCGAACGACCGAAACATGGGTCAGGCGGCCAGCCTGAACCGAGCGATCTCGGCTGCGGACAGCGAGCTGATCATGGTCGCCAATGATGACGACTACCTGATGCATGACGCCGTCGAGTCGATGCTCGCGCTCTTCGGGCAGAATCCCGGCGTGGCCCTGATTGGAGCCCACAGCATTCATTTCGCAGGCCACGAAGCGTTGGCCGCCGCGCCGAGGCGCAGCACCGCCTACGCACCCCCGGGACTGCCGCTCGTCATCCACACACCTGAGGACGTGCTCGGGTACCGTCGCTACAACGACCTGAACATGACCCACTCCGGGTCGTGCTTCCTGAGGGTGGCCTGGGAAGCCGTCGGCGGATACCGTGTCGTCAAGAAGGAGCGGGTAGTGCCCTTCTCGGATCGGGACTTCCAGCTACGCGTCAATGCGCTATGGCCAGTAGCAGTTGCATACGAGACGCCGTTATCGTTCTGGCGAACCGACGCCAGCGTCGATGCGGGCCGCGATTCCTGAGGACGCGGGCTGTCGGGCTACTCGTCCCCCCTCGCTGCCCCGGAGGTCACGCTAGGGCACGAAGTACCCGGTCACGTCGAAGATGACGTGAGCGGTGGGACCAAGAGTCGGGGCGGCATAGGTGGCAGAGAGAGTGCCTCCGGCACCGAGGGCGACGGTGACCGCGCCGGCTCGATCGTCACCGAGGGGGAAGTTGAGAGTCGAGCTGGTCGGGTTGTTCGCCGCTATGGGACCGATGTACAGGAAGCCGAGGCTCGTCTGCTGGGTGACGGTCAGGTTGCCGGTCACGGCGGTGGCGGTGGCCGGTACGCCTCGACGGTCGGTCACCTGGAACGGACGCGCCACGTGCGAGCTGGAGGCACCCGCCAACCCCGTCCCGTCGCGGGAGT
>Ga0187886_1002268_pt1 | contig 15627 bp, 24 predicted proteins | sample June2016WEW_20_1_FD_133001 | JGI IMG/M metagenome (GOLD analysis project Ga0187886, IMG submission 133001) | Peatland microbial communities from SPRUCE experiment site at the Marcell Experimental Forest, Minnesota, USA - June2016WEW_20_150 | ecosystem: Environmental > Terrestrial > Soil >... | reverse complement strand
CCCTGTTTCGTTTAGTATACCTATTGACGGTAGACTGAACCTAGTGGGCAGGCTACATCAACTAGCCAATTGTGAGATAAGGTCTCGCAAACCCAGTGATCTTTAGTCACTGGGTAGTTGATCATCATCGTTTTTTTGTGAACGGGCAAATTGCTTCCGGATAGAACAAACCTCATGAAATCTATCTGGATCTCCGTCTGCTCTTACCCAAATAGCAGTCGCAACCAATCCTTTAGCGTAATCGCTTTGCCTTAAGGCTTCGGTATAAATAACCCCTGCCAACCATTCTTCTTTATGCCTAGGAGAAACTAGTACTCCAAAAGACATGTAGGAAAACAATAATAAAAAAACAATTAGACCTAATGTTTTTAATATTCTCATATTATACCCCTCATTTTTAAGATCATCATTACGAGCATAAAAATAATAGCTATTATGATCAGTAACTCTACTATTGTGAATGCCTTGTTCATACTATTGGATTTACGGTTTCTATTGGACTAGATGTATTCAAGGAAACTACGTTGCTTTCCTCTTTTTTTGCTTGCTCTACTAAATTAGAAGTATGCTCACAGGCAGCAATAATAGATTCCTTTACTTGTTCGGGTTCGGGAACGTTAAATGTCACTCCCGTTCCGTCACTAGGTATTAGCACTGCTTCTGCGTCTTCTTTGATTTTCTTTTCCGCATCCAATTTTTCTTCTGCAACCCTCTTCACTTCTACCTCTATCTTAGCATCTTCTGCTTTCTTCGCTTCCTCTATCGCCTTAGCTTCCTTTGCCTTGGCTTCTGCTTGGGCTATTTTTTCAGCCTTTGCATCTGCCTTAGCTTTTATTTTAGCTTCCTCTGCCGCTATTGCCTTTGCTTTATTTTCTGCTTCAATCTTTTCTGCTTCAATTTTTGCATCAGCTTCGGCCTTGGCTTTTGCATCAGCCTCTTCTTTAATCTTGGCTTCTTTGTCTGCCTTAACCTTGGCAACTCTCTCTTCTTGTTCGAGTTCCTTGGCCTTTTTCTGAGCCTTAAGTTCGGTTCTATAAGCCTTGCCATCAAATTCTTCATAAGTCTTGCAATCAGGACTATACTTCTTGTCCGTCTTGCATTTTCTTTCGTGGCTAGGTTTACGTTTCCTGCCGCAAGCAATACATCTCATATTCTGTTTCATATTTTATACGCCTTTCTTACTTCTTCTATTACTTTTTCGTCACCTATAGCCTTAGTAATGTTATCACTAAGCTTACACACTGGTTGATCATTGCATTCAACTAATTTAATAACTATGTTTAATGCATCAACCCCCAAATCATTAGTCAGCGAAGTACCAATTCCAAACCCCAATCCAATAAGTCCAGTAAACTCCTTATAAATTTCAAGCGCTTTAGGAATAGTAAGACCATCACTAAATACAATAGATTTCATTCTAGGATCAATACTGAGTTTCTTATAATGTTCAATAACCTTATGTCCGAATTCAATGGCGTCCCCCGAATCGTGTCTTACGCCCTGATACGAATTAGCAAGAATATATTTAAAATCTCTAAAAAATGCATCAGTGGTAAAGGTGTCGGTTAAAGCATGCCCCAAATCAGTATTATATTCCTGTAACCATGTATAAAGCGTCCTTTTTTGAGACTCTTCATATCTATCCACAAGAGCTAAACCTGCCGAAAAAATTTCATGTGCCATCGTACCAATTGCCTTAAGCCCTAAATCCATCGCCAATTGAACATTCGAAGTTCCGACAAGATTTTGAGAGCAATAAGTTTTAAACGTTTGCAAAATATATTTTTGCCAATCAGCGGAATATCTTCTCCTTGTTCCAAAATCAGTAAATGTAAATCTTGGAAACTCTAAAATTTGTCTAATCTTTGTATCTAATCTTGTTTTACCCTCAGACTGTATTTTCTCAAAATCCGTAGTTGCCTCAAAATAAAGCTGATTAACGATGGCAAGCAATGGCACTTCCCACAAAATAGTATTTTTCCAATCACCGCCGATTTCTATTTTTAGATCAGCACCCTCGTCACCCTCAATTATAACCTCATCAGGATTAAAACGATATCCTCTTAAAAAATCAATATAGTCTGACCTTAAAAAATTCATTGTAGAAAGAAACCTGCTTGCTTCAAGGGTAAGCGCCAAAGCCTTCATACTATTTACTTGTTCTTGCACTTTAGCGGCCAAAAAGCCCAATTTCACGTCTTTATTGCGACACACGAATTTATATCTAACCTTGACATTAGGATACTGGTGAAACACATATTGCTGCATTGTGAATTTGTATAAATCACTGTCTAATATTGATGTAATAATCTGATTCATATTTTTCCTTATTTTTGAATACAAGAATTTGACTCTTCGATTTTTCTAGATAACATCTTCATTCCCTTACCAGACAATTTTTTCCAATCTCCTCCCTTTAAAAGATAATAAAGGGCGGCAGTTACTTCGGCTTTCTCTTCATCCTCAGCCGTAGCTAACAAACTCGACGGAAACTGCGATTTTTCAAGAGTGTTCATTAGACATTGACTCAATATGATTTGAAGAACTCTTTTAGGACCAATCTTATCAATAGCCAACGCAATAACATCTTGACTTTTTAAAGCATGCTCGATCTTAATTGTTGTATCAATATGTTCTTTTTTAGCAGGTTCTTTATTCATTTTTATTTTTCCTTTTACTTTCTTTTGCGAACCTCTTAGCATCTCTTTCTTCTATCTTTATTAACTTGACTGCTATTTTTCTTTGCTCTTTAGGAGAAAGATTGCGATACCACATATCTGGACTAACTTCTTCAATATCTTCTTCCCCCATAAATCTTCCATTGCTAACTTCTGGTCTATAACCTAGTTCCGCCAAGTTCTCACAAAAAGAAAGAATTGTCGATGCATAAATATCTTCAATCGCTACTGTTTTCATATTTACTCCTTTTCCGAATTCTGATTTTCAATTATATTTTTCATTGCCTCAAGAACTGGATATAAATTAATGTCCTGCTCTATTTCTAATTTTCCTTCAAATTTTTTAAAAGCGCCATAACAAGTATCAGTATGACAAGACCATAAGAGTTCGTGCGTATCATAATCTTTTATTTTCACAATAACGTTACCTAGTATTGCACTTTTTAATTCCTCGATGAGATTATTCGCTTTAATAATTTTATCTATTTGTTTTTTCATTTTATTCTCCATAACACGACAATATCCAATAACCCCTCGTTTTTCCTTCTAGTTCCAATGTTCCCGATATTTCTGGACGATCACTCTTTCGTGCTCTTTTTACATTATCTATCGCCTTGCCTATAAGGTACATTTTATCAGCAGAACTAACGTCATCATCTATATTTATAACTATATTCATAATATTCTTATGGGTTTATCACTGTCAAAACGAGATTGCTGAGTCCATACGCCTATTTCCGGATTTTCTGCGTCACAAATACCTTTCATAGGAACGCCCCAACAAGCAGACCAATAGTTTTTAGCTTCATGTTGGTTTGCCACATTACGATCCGCTGCCTCATTAATAAGCCTAATTGCATGGGCCATAGATTTAGCGCATACATAGAAATGGTCACAATATTCTTTGCCAGTAGGATCAGGAATATAATTATGGTCTTTATCATATCTCCTGTTGCCCCACCCACGACCATTCCATATCTTTAACTTATTTTTCATAAGACTAAGTATAGCATATTACACAAAGAAGTCAAGTATTATTTCGTTTTTTTAAGAACCTATATCTTACCAATTTTCTTCTTCAAATTCCTCAACGTCTAATTTTAATCGTTTAATCATACGTTTGTTTTCAGGATTTTTAAGAGAACCAGCATAGATCATTCCGGTACAATCGCTACCCGTATATCCTATCTTTTTAACCTTAAGTTCCGAGTCTAAAGATTTGAAATAATAGGCAATACTGTCAAATTCCTTCTCTTCTCCCGCATCAATTCTTTTAGGCAATTCTATGAAAAACGTCATAATATTCTCCTTTGTTATTTTTTAGTTTGTTCTGTCTTTTTCTCAACCTCTGCCTTTTGTTTAAAATCCGATTTAAAGATCTTATGTTCCTGATAAAAACCAAGAAATAAGGGAATACAAGCAACAATAATTAATACAGTAATGATCACTTCTCCATTTTTATCTTTAAGATATTTCATTTTTTATTTACCCTTTTGCGAGTTTTATTTTAATAGACGTTTTTTCCCAATTAGAAGGTATCATCATATAATCAGCTAAATATACGTCTGATTTACTGTGTTCCTTAGATCTAAGTGACCCGTTTACCAAAACCTTAATAATTCTCAAATCTCTTTCTTTCGTAAATCTTCCTACGTATTCTTTCATTTTTTGTAAATCTAAAAGAACATTAAAACCAGACAAATATTTATTTTGGCTAGATCCATCTGTGACCATTTTATGTTCTGCCTTAATCCAAGTTTTAATAGGTATCTTTCGGGAGCGTTTTCCATTTTGAGGTATTGCATGGAAAAGAGTATATACATCATTACCCCTGCATTCTACTATTCGATAAGCAGGTAACATTGTCAACGGTTGTTCGCTCATTAGCTTTTCCCTTCGTTTGTTGCTTTTATCTTTTCCTCCAGATTCTTAATTGTCTTTTTACGCAATGCTTCTGCCCATATCTCTATATCAAAACTATAGTCACTCATCTGTCATCCCTTTCATAAGTTACATCGTCCCAGCTCTCGTGTTGTAAGCGATTTATAGTTCTATTTTTTGCTGCAATAACATCATTTAACTTTTGAATATGAGTTTTAAGTTTGGCGTTTTCTTCTTTTAAAGTCTTGATTTCAGTATCTAGAACATCAAAAGTACGCCCAACCAGTTCCGAAAGTTCACCCATTTATGCCTCTAACTCTTAATTTCTTTAAACATTAATTCGGTTTTATGAAAATACTCCGTGTTCTAGTCTCCCAAGCAAATCCTCAATCTGTTTTGTCCCTTTTTTGGTTTTAGAAAGCGACAGAGGAGATTCAAAACCCAAAGCAGCATGACGTTTTGTAAACCACTTTTCAACATCGCTAGAATTTCTATCTAGTGCTCCAAACACCTTAAGCATTTTCTTATAAATTTTTAGTCTTTTAAATGATTTAGATTTCATAATTTATATTATAGTAGATTAAGCGAAATAATCAAGAATTATTTTTAAACTTCTTGTACTGATCAAGGTAGTCGAGATTAATAATTTCTTCAGATTTTTTAACGGCTATTTTCAAACCATGTTTAGCACAAATGATTTTAAAATGTTCGGGGGTAAGTCTATTATTACTCGACAAATATTCGGTGACTTCAATAAAAAGCTTTATATTTGATTTAAGAACATCTTTTGCTCTATCTACGCCTTCTTTGATAGTTTTTTCTATAATAGCATTGGCTGATTCAAGATCGGTATTAAAAATATCTCCCCTATGAGGATAAACTACGTAAGAATTAATACCTTTCATTCCATAACGCTTAACCATAGAACCTGCCAATTTCGTTGCTTCCTGTAAATCATCCTGCCCACCCCAAGAAGATTCTCCAAAAATAATTTTTTCAGCCGCAGCACCCGCAAGAACAGCGCAAATCTTATTATCTATTTGTTGTTCGCTACCGGAAATATTATGTGTCCAAATAAAGCCTCCAACATCGGTAGCAGTAGGGAAGGAAGACATTTGAACGGGAGCGGTTTTAAATAATAAGGCATATACAACGGCATGACCAGCTTCATGAACAGAGGCCATAACTCTTCTATTTATATCCTTGCCATTATTCTCCTTTAACTTGTCCAAAGATCCTTCATATGGAACCTTATATGTTTTTTGTCCTATACTGGCACAAATGTTCTTTGAAGAATAGCTTATTTTAATCTTAGACTGTTTTTTTTCGATAGCTTGAAGCATAAAGATTGGCAAAGGATTTTCAACTATTTCAGAAATCGTAGAAAAAACCGGACGAGTACCTTGGGTCGGAAATACTCCATTTTGATAAACCAAATCATTAATACTTTTATCTATTTCTATTTGTATTCCAAATTTATTCTTAACACTTTTAATTACGTCATTAATTTTTCGCTGAATAATCACTTCGTAGCTCTTTTTGCTTAAGGTAGGATAAATTACTTGCATATTCCCAAAACGTGCAATTTGTTCAGGCTTAAAACGACTAAGTAACGCCTTCTTAATATCTAAAATATTGATTTTTAAAGACAACTCATGAAAGATATCTGCGTCAACATCCACTTCGCTTGTTTTATTTGAAAAAGAATAAGCCTCGTCCAAATTACCCGAAACAAAAATTAACATCTTGGTATAATCTACTTCTTCATAAAGGCTGGGATCTTCGAGCTTTTTCATAATAATAGCTTTTTTCTTGGCAAAGCTCCATTTAGCGATTTCTTCTATCGGATCTTCCAGTCTTAATACTGATTTAAAATGTTTCAAAGTGTAATAGCTATTGTCGTCAATATCTCCCATCATTTCTTCATTAGCGCCCTCACCTTTTTCCTCGTAAGACAAGGCCTTTTCAATCATGGCCGCTTCTTCTTGAGATATATCGTCATCATTTAAACTTCCGTCTTCTGTCTCTTCCATCGTATCATGTTCTTCTTTGTCAATTTCTTCGGTTCCATCAAAAGATTCCTCTGCATCATCTATTTTTTTGCTTGGTAATTTCTTTTGTTCCTTCCATCTTTTTATGTGTTCCTGAAATTTTTCCATAGGAGATTTTTTTTCATTCTTTTCGAACTTGTTTTTTTTACGTTTTTCTTTTTCATCGTAATCCCATAATAATTGAAGAAGGTAGTCTAACTCAACAAAAAAAGGAAGTTTGCCATCGCTTAAAAGAGTCCAGATATCTCTGTATTTATATTCTGAAAGCTCGTGTCCTTCTTCGTTAACTGTTCTAAAATTCTGAATTTCATCTAGTAAAAGTATAGCTGGTTCATTTGACCGAATTTTAGGATTTGAACTTAAGACACCGGAAATCGTAGAATGCCAGATATAAGAATGACCTTTATTCATCATTTCTACTTCGCAAAAACGGTCCTGAAAATCAAGAAGTCTTACTAAACGACGTACTAGATCGGTCTTTCCAGTTCCTGTTGGACCCCAAAGACAAACAATCGTTGGTCTAGTTAAAAGCTCAGGACAACAATAAAAAGTGGAAATACTAGAAATTATAGTATCAATTTGCTTGTCTATCCCAATAAAGTGACTCTTAAGTTTTTTTGAAACAAACGCCAACTTTGCACGTCTTTCTTTGATAATAGAGACGATTTGTTTATGATCACTTTTGAAAAAATCAATTTTCTTCGTCATAAATTTCCTTACAAAAATATTGCACAAGAATATTATACAAAGATTAGAGTCTAAACCAACTCTTTTTCTTTTCAGGTGGTTTATTATCAGGAATAAGGCGTCTCCATTGTGTACTTTTAGAGTCGGGCACTTTGTCTCCAATCATAAATGGCGGTATTTCTCTCCATAAGCCTTTAGAAGTAGAATATTCGTCGCCCTGTTGAAGCTTATCTCCCGCATTAAGATCTTGATTTGCCATTTATCCATCACGCCCCTATTTAATCATAGCAATAAATTCTTTTTCTGTTATTATCTTTATTCCTAATTTTTCAGCTTTTTCCTTCTTTGATCCGCTATCCTCACCGCAAATGAGAAAATATCTTACTTCAAAAGAGCCAAAAAATCCTTTTGGCCAATAATTTTTAATCCAAGCTTCTTAGCCTTCTCTGTTTTATTTCCGCTAATTTCGCCATCCCAAACAAGGGCGGTTAAATCCTTGCCCACAGAAGATAGTTTGCCACCATTAGTTTCTACAGATTTTTCCATTTCGCCCCTAGATGGATTAGCAAAAGAACCAGTAAAACAGAACTTCATACCCGAAAGTTTAGCGCTTTCGAGTTTGGTTTCTTTGATAGTAATATGTTTTAAGAGTTCTTCAATTTCTTTCCTTTGCTTTTTCCAGCCGTTAATAAATGATCTAGCCTTAGTTTCAGCGAACCCACTGATTTTCTCAATGTCATCAATGGTGATCTTGTCAATGTCCTTAACGGTAGGAGCAATAGCAGTAATATCTTTTGACATTGTTCCTATCTTACCAATACCTAACGCCTCAATAAATTTAGCTAGTGAAACTTCTTTCACTGAATCAACTGCATCAAGAATAATTTCAAATGCCCTATCACCAAATTCCTTGCTAAGTACGGTCTCATAAGATCTAAGGTTATACATGTCAGCAATCTTTTTTACTGGCAACCAAACATTATCAGGCTCTGTTAATTTCTCAATAATTCCGGGGCCGATACCTTTAACGTCAAGTGTCTTAAACCAATGTTCTATACCCCTATTAACTTGAGAAGGACAAGCATCATTAGAACAATGCTTTGTGGTTTTTGTATCATCCCATTCCAAATCTTCGTCACAAGCAGGACAAGTATCTGGAATCAAAATCTTTTTATCTCCATTGCTAATTAATCTTTGCACCTTAGGAATTATATCGCCCTGTTTTGCTATCTCAACGACACATCCTGTTTTATTAATACCCAATCGTTCCATTTCCTTAAGATTATGAAGAGTAACCCTGCTTACCGTAGTACCTGCCAATTGAACTGGTTTAAGTAATCCCACAGGAGTTAATTGTCCTGTCCTACCGATATTCCATTCTATACCCTCTAAAACAGTATTAGCTTTTTCTGTTTCAAATTTAATAGCTCTATTCGCCTTTGGACGTTTGCCTCCGTCAGTAGTTCCCATGGATTCCGCCCATTCAATGTCATTGTTTTTAAAAACGATTCCGTCAACCAGAAAGGCAAGATTATTTCTGTCAACCCTGTCCATATAATTTTTAATTGCTCTTACTACATCCAGAGTAGTTCTTCCTTTACAATTGATTTTGGCAGTATAATCTTTAAGAGTGGCAAAACCATTATCAATTAAAAACTTCATTTTATCTGTTTCTGTTCTAAAATCTACACCCCTAACTTCATAGGCAATAAAATCCAACTTTCTTTCTCTTGTAGTCAATGGCGATTTTTGGTTAATTGCGCCACTAGCAAAATTTCTGGCATTGGCAAATCCTTTATCCAACCAACCCTCAGAAATAAAATCTTTTTGATCCTTATAAACTTCGCCTTTAATTTCAACATAACCCTTGACAGAAATAGTTTCTTTTACACCACGAATATATTTAGCGTTGTTTGTGTAATCAATTCCTATTATACCGTTACCCCTTGAAACGCCCTGAATAAACTTGCCATCTTGATATTTAAGACAAAAACTAGAACCATCAACTTTTAACTGTAAAAGAGCAACTAATTTATCTATATCATCGCCATACGTTTTTTTAAACCATACGCCAAATTCATCGGGATTAGGGTCTTTACAAAGACTACCCATGATATATTTGTGAGTAATCTTAGTGCCATAAATATGATCTTCAGATATTCCTCCAACCTGAGAGAAAAAAGAATGTTCTGGCATTATCTTCTGACAGGCTTCTTTTTCTGCATCATATTCATCATCTGTTAAGGGGCTTGTTCCGTTTGTTTCATAAAGCTTAGCACAAAGTTCAAGATTTTCAATACGTTCTTCAATGGTTTTACTCATAAATTTCTATCCTTTCTTAATTATTTGTAGATTAGTATAGCATAATGTTCATAAAAGTCAAGAATTATTTCGTGATTTATTTCATGATTTATGTCATTTCCCTAATAACTTGATTTTTTTGCGCCCTATTAAATTTTTCAATAGATATAAACCTAAAATAGGCCTTAAGCTTATTTGTAACGAATCTCTTTTTTCTGTTTATTTTAAATTCATATTTTTTCCAAAAATTTGAAACATATTTTAGCGGTTTATTTTTACTAAAAGAAGTCACTTCGAAATAAGTGTTATATGTCGGCAAATAAAAATCACAAGCAAATCTCCCGAATCCATATTTTTTATGAGGTTCAATTATAATCCCTCTCTTTTTGAATTTTAAATAGGCATATGCTTCTACGTATGAATCCCATGACGTGCCATCTTTTAATAAAATTTTATTACAATAAGGACAGCCGTTCCCTCCGTTCCTATCATTTATTGTTGTTGCCCACTGATGTCCCTTTTTACATAACCACCATACTCTTTTATTGGAACAAGGAAGTACGTCTCTAGGGGTTAATTTACCATTTTTTGTTGGATGCCACTCTAAAGCTAATTTGGGGTTTGTATTCAAAAGACACATTTTTCCGCAGGCCGTAGTACCATTGTGACAAGGACATTTACCGCTATATTTTCGGCCATTTATAGATGCTAGCCATTCCTGTTTTTTATTACACTGCCACCATACTTTAATATTGCTATTTTTTGTTACGTCCCATGGCGTCAAATCCCCATTCTTAATAGGGTGCCACTCTGAACTTAATTTGGGATCAGTAAACGCCAAGCTTGAACATAATGGACATTTTTTTGATTTAATTCTAGTCCTATCAAAAATACTTCTTTTCCATATGTGATTTTTTTCGCATACCCACCATACTTCTATATCACTCTTTGGAAGTACATCTCTAGGTGTTAACTTTCCATTTTTAGTAGGATGCCATTGCTTAGCTAATTCTGGATATTTAGCCAATAAACAATTATGACTAAGCGCCAGTCTTCCGCTACAATATGGACAACCTTTGCCACTACTCCTATTAGACAACGAGGTTTTATAACTATGTTTTTCTTTACATATCCAATATATTTTTTTATTACTACCGGGACTAACATCTTCGGGTCTTAATGGATAATTTTTCTCATAATCCCATTCTTTGCATAATTTGGGATTAACAATAGATAATCTATTTTTGTCGGTTAATGGATGTTGATTCATTATTTCGCCACCTCCCCCAAACACCCCTTAAAAAATCTTCTATGTATTCGGGTAAGGTTTGATCTAGTTCTTCTTTAATAATCATCTCTGCGTCAATGTGTTTTATTCTAAGATCTTCTATGAGCTGTTTAGCCTGTTCCGTTAATGTTAGTTGGATCTGCATGGTAACTTCTCCCTGTTTGAATAAAAAAGCACAAGCCCAAGGACAGTTCTGAGAAGTTACCACACCAAACAGAAGGACTATCCAAGGACTTGTGCCGATTGTTATGCTTATTAACTATCTGGTTTTTATATGGTAACTTCATGTATATATTATACAAAAAAGTTACCTAAAAACCTTCTTTTATTTTAGAGATTTTTCAATGGAATTTTTGAGAAAACTTCTTATATTCTCTTCGGTCAAATCCTCTGGCGCTTTAGACATTTTCTTTGCTATCATTGCCCTTGTTTTCTCATTAGGATTGAAATTAGGATTGAACTTCCAACCCAAGCCATCCTCCGTCACAGTAGGTTCAATTTCGGGAATCCATTCTTCTGAATCTACCAAAGAAAATGGCGTTTGAGAAAATGAACAATGGCAAATACCTTCCTCCAATATATCCTTTTGATTTATCGTTTTACTAGCTTTTTTCTCTGCTTCCCTCATGGTTTTAGCACTATTTAACACTCCTACCGTAATTACACTTTGAAAATAAGAAACATATCTTTTATCTTTTTTCATATATATAACCCTTTCTTAATAACCTAATTATGTTTAAAACTCGCACTACTATAATAGTCTATTTATTTTTAAAAACAAGTTATTTTTTAAAAATAAGTTCTAGTACGTTAATGGCTGGATATATGAAGGATTGTGGGAACGAAAAATAAACATCTGCTTTCCGATCAGCTATTTCTGTTCCCAAATCATCTGAAAACATTTTGAATTTTACACCTGTTTTAACTCCATCCTTAGATACATAAAATGATAAAATTTTCCAATCATTTCTCTCGTAAAGATCGGGTTCAACAATCGTTACATCGGAGAGTTTAAATATTGGTTCTGGATTGTTTCGATTGCAATAAGGATAAAGACTGTTTTTTAGTTTTTCTGCGTTTTCAAGTGTTATGGCTTTAGGTCTTAATTCTGCATCGTAATATTTAATTTCTTCGGGCCTGCCATGCGTAATATAGTAGCTTTCACACGCCTTATTCAGTGCATCATTAACATCATTAAGTGCATGGGATTTTACTGTTACCCCTGCCGCTAATGCATGACCGCCATAATTCTCAAATACATTTTTGCAGCCGTCAAGTATTTCTTTTAGGTTGACGTTTTCTAATGACCTTCCGCTTCCCTTAATTATTTCTCCGTTTTTACTCATTACAATTGCTGGCCTACAAAATTTCTCTACTAATCCAGAAGCTATTAACCCAACTAATCCTATAGGCCATTCGGGATTATAAATAGCAATGGCGTTTGGAAATTTATCTATGTTAGTTTCAACTTCTTGTATGGCTTCGGTTTCAAATTTTCTTTGTAGTTTCTTTCTTTCAATATTATGTTCATTTAGATCCTGTGCCATAATATCAGATATTTCCGGGTTTTGCTCAATTAACAATTTATAGGCCATATCTGGTTTAGAGAGACGACCCACCGCATTTATTCTTGGAGCTATCTTAAATAAAACATCCTCCTGACTTAAAGAAGAATCCCTGATACCCGAAGTTCTAATTAAAGAGTTAAGTCCTGATGCGACTACGTTATTAAGGCAACCATTATTTAACCCGTTTTTTACAATGATTCTGTTATCGCCAATAATAGGACTCACATCTGCCAATATTCCAATAGCCGCCAAACTTATAAATTCTTGAGGATTTATTTTTTTTGTTAGCCATCTAATTCCCCTTATGAGATGAAACAGTTCTCCGCAAGTACAAGTTTCCCCAAAATCGTTCTGTAGGTGCCAATTAATATGGACATCTGCGGATTTAGCAATCTTATTAGAATCAACAATATGATGATCAAGTATTATTATTTTCATTCCCTCTCCGCCCCACCTTTTCAAGTCCCTAATTTCATTTTCGCTGTTAGAACCCGAATCTAAGACAAACAATAAATTAGGAGGGTTAAATGTCTTTTTTATAACATCTATGCTTCGAAAATTTAAACCATATCCGTGTTCTTTTCGAGATGGCAAAAATATTTTACGTTTCAAATTAAATGTCCTACAAATTTCGTTGACAATAACTACGGAGCAAATACCATCCACGTCATAGTCTCCAACAGCCAAAATAGAACCTTTTTCTAAGGCTATCTGACAAAACAATTCTGAGGCCTCTTTTATTCCTTTTAAAACATAGGGATGACAGATATCCTTATAACTCGCAGACAAAAATTTATCTACCGAAACAGCACTTATATTTCGTTGAGACAATAAACGAGACAATAGCCTACTCTTACCCTGCCTAATAAACTCATTTTCTAGATTTTTACTAATTGCCCTTAATTTCCATTTCATAATAATCCGCTATAGTTTAGTGATTTAAAAAATCTCTCCAACCACACCACCCACTTTTTTTATAAACTTTTTGTGGATTATTAGGAACATCGTTATATTTTTGCGCATATTTTCTCCATTCCTGTTGGTTTTTAAATTTAAAGTTTTTAATCCTATTTTTAATATCTTTGAACGTTATAAATTTTTGCGTAAGATATCGATTCTTAATTACCCCTATTTTTTTAAAAATCTTGTATTTTCTAGTCAATTTAAACTTGGTATTTCTACTATAAATAAATGACCTAAACCTTCTTGTGTCATTAATTCCTATGTCTAGTCGATAAATGCCACTGCTTTTCCATAGAATTCCATTTATAATTTTATTTCCGGGTTTTAAAAAACGTACTTTGCATCCAAAATTTTTGATATTTTTTCTAAGAACAAAACACAGGGATTCCATAAAATTTTTGCTACCAGAAACGATACCACATTTATATTGATTATATCTGCTTGCCTTTGATATCCATCCATCGCCATCAAAAACCCCCCTAATAAAATCTGACAGATATTTTTTAGGAACTTTTGGAAATTTAACGTCTAAACTTTTCCTTTCTTTCCCTCCAAGTCTAACGATGTCATTACAAATGCTTTCAGAAGTAATTTGTATGTGATAACAATTTGAGTTAGTGCATTTATATATAGGATAATTACTTTTCATTTCTTGAAATATTAATTCAAGCATATATTTGTCTTTTTTATGTAATGTTATCGAGAAAATCGTCCCTCTATAAACACACCCATCTGCAAACCATAAACCCAAAATATAAGCCATATTGTGAGACCATTTTTTAAAATAGTCATGATTTATAACATACTGTCTGTTCCTAACTCTAAAGTCATTTTCTTTTAACTTGCCAAGAAAATTATACCAGTTAATCCATCCCTTATTTTTATATGTGACATGTGGATCATGAGGAAACGCAAGTGATAGATGGGATTTTCTATATTGATAATATTCTTTTTGATTTTTAAATTTACAATTTTGAACTATTTTTCTTGCTCTTTCAAATGGCATAAAATGCATATCTTTTGTGGCGACATTTTTATTTCCTAACCAATCCCCCCATTTATTCCATTTATCTTTATATATTGTGTTTGGATTCCAAGGAATGGTTAAGGGTCTTTTCCCTTTGTTACAAAACTTTTTCCACTCTGTTTGCGATTTTAGCCCCAATTTTCTTACAAAATCCCTAGCCTTTTTAAAACCCCAAAACCTACTCTTTTTTATTTTTTTCTTCATAAGTATCTCTAATAAATTTTCTGATAAATTTTGAAATATTAACGCAATAATCATCTCTAAGCTTTTCCACCATTTTATTTTCTTCTGCGGTGATTCTTACGCACAAGTTACTATTTTTAATTTCTTTTTTCATATTATCCTTATTCTATAAATGTAATGCAAAATCCTTCTTTTATATTACACTATATATTATACATAAAAATCTAATTTTAATTGCAACTTTAAAAAGAAAAAAATGTAGGTTTTTAAAGCCATTTTATTGAAATATCTAAACATGAAACATCTAATAAGAAAAAAAATTAGAAAAGAAATGAACCGTTCTGGGAAAGCTCAATGCGACATATGCAGGAATAAACACATCTTAATCAGACATCATATTGACGGTCATAATATTCCTAACGCCGAACATTCCAGTAACATTGCCAACATCTGCGATAACGACCATAGATTAATCCATGAGGGAAAAATTATTATTGAAAAATGGTTCGTTACATCAAACGGCAGAGAACTATTATGGCATTACGCTAACGAAACATCTTTCAGTGGACAGAATTCTAAACCACATATAATAGGATAACGTCATGATCATTACGGTAACAGAAGCATGCGCAACAACACGAGCAAGAGGATGGAAATATTTCGATGCAGACGAAGAAATTAGAACCGCCGCCTATCCTCCAATAAACAGTTTTGATAATACAAAATCATTATCTGGTTCACAAGAAGGAAATCAATGGAAATCACAATTCATGCCAATACTCCCAGAATATCCTATCAGACTAAATGCAGATCTAGGCTCCGAGTATAACATAACCCACATAAATTATGTTAATTCTCATGATAGGGGTGGAGAAACAATCTGGGGATTTAACCATGTAAGAATCTATGGCGCAAAAGATACCCCAGAAGGACTAGCAGCATATAATGAAGTTAGAGGAAAGTATTATGACGGATTAACACCGCTCACTAATGGTACTGT
>Ga0187886_1002267_pt1 | contig 15630 bp, 13 predicted proteins | sample June2016WEW_20_1_FD_133001 | JGI IMG/M metagenome (GOLD analysis project Ga0187886, IMG submission 133001) | Peatland microbial communities from SPRUCE experiment site at the Marcell Experimental Forest, Minnesota, USA - June2016WEW_20_150 | ecosystem: Environmental > Terrestrial > Soil >... | reverse complement strand
GAAAATGGATATAGAGATGTTGTTGTACTAGGAGGAATTATTATTCCCGTAGCTAATACCGTTGGAACGGTATCAACAGTTATCCCTAGATCTATCTGATCACTTGCTGTCTCTCCATTGTTTGTCCAGCTCACATTTCCACTGACTGTACATGGCGCAGTACAGATATTTTTATCTACTGTTAATGTTGTAGATGTCACATTTGCTGGAGTTCTAACTGTTACCGTCTGACAAGTTGTTCCTGAATCAGGAGATGCACATATCTCGTATGTACCAGCTACAAGGTCTGGTAGAGAAAATGGATATACTGATGTTGTCACACCAGGATTAATTACTATCCCAGAGCCTAATATTGTTGGTACTCCGTTAACAGTTATATCTAGATTTATTGGATCGCTTGCTGTATCTCCATTATTTGTCCAACTTACATTTCCACCAACTGTACATGGTGCTGTGCAATCATTTTTGTCTACTGTCAATGTTGCAGATATTACATGCGCTGGAGTGAGCACGTCAATTGTTACGCATTTCTCTACCATATATTTTCCTCTATTTATTTTCGTCTATTTTTGCTGTTGTCTCTATTTCTAGTATTCCTTATTTATAGTTCCATTTCTTAATAGCTGACACACACAGCAAGATGTTGGCTTCTGACAAGTGCTACTCCTGCCCATGTTACGTCTAGAAAGCTGTTGGCTAGAACGGTTGAACCTCCAGTAGGCGCTATGGCAACACCGTTAATATCTACAGCAGCAAGACCACCTACTGTAAGTGTTGGAGTTACGCTTCCGTCGACATCTCCAGAATTTGTAAATCTTACAACTACGTCTTTTGCCATAGATGTGCAAGCTAGATCAGAACATACGATAGGGGTACACACTCCTCCAGGGCAAGTGTCTGATCCTACACTTATACTTGTCACATCTATGCTTGCCGGAGCCTCTACTGTTATGTCCACACAACTTGCAGCTAGAGTCTGTATACCATTTCCAAGATTTTGTGTCTTGTTACAGGAACTGCATCCTGACTGTCTTCTTATGTCTGATATTGTTTGCTGTCTTTCCAAAGCTGTTAGTGGTCTATTCGTTGTCAACTTGAACAGCTTTCCATCTAATGTTATCATTTCTTCCATATTTTGTTCACCTCAATGTTGTGTCTATATTGTTGTACATGTTTGTATTCGTCTTAGTATTGATTTCATCAATTATACTATCCTATAAGAATAATATAGTTGGAGTTTTGTAGGTATCACACGCTTACATTCTCCAAAGATTTGGTGGTCCCTTCACATGCCAAGTTGTACCTTTTGTTATGTATAACTTTGACTCCCATTGTATCATTCTGTGAGGAATGATTGAAATATTGTACACTGTCATATTCTCCATCTATAAATATATCGCCGCTAGCAGGACTTGCGATAATATTTTCATTTTCTTTTTCTTGTTGCAAAACTCTTTCAGTTTACCCAGTATGTTATCAACTTCATATATACTTGCTAACATGGTTGTTATAAATACTGCATTATTAACCTCGAATTATGAAAAATTCTATTTTATTAGTTATTTCTTGCTTCTAACTGTAGTCTGCACATACAGTATTTGACCCTTTGTTAAGTACCACTCCTGCAAATGTAACTGTATTTGTACCACCACTAGCCGTAATAGATATTGGTGTTCCCACTATTTCAGGATTACCGTTTACCACAAGTTTTGGAGTGATAGTAATGGCAGTATCTCCAGAATTTGTAAATGTTACAACTACGTCTTCTGTTGTATGTGTACAATTTGGCTCTGCACATATGATGTTTGGACATGTTCCTGGCGTTCCTAGTGTACAGGCTTCTACTATTGTTATACCTGTTATAGTTACATATGTTATCGTTAAATTCGCTGTTACTGAAGATGTTTGGTTGTCTCCAACTGTTATTGGAGGAGATATCCATGTACTATAACCAGTTTTCTCTAGCCTTATTGTATGAGATCCTGTTGGGATATCTATTATTGTGTGTGGTGTTATCTGTCCTGTATTTGTGCCATCTAGAAATACTGTTGCTCCTTGAGGATTGCTCGTTATGTATATGCTACCTAAGCCTGAAGGTCCAACTGGAACGAGCACCGCGTCCACTTCTGCAAGTATATTTCTGATTGCCTCAATGCTTCCTACAAATCCTTGATATCCTGGGAACGATATATAATAGTTATACACTCCTTCTGGATAACACGTATAGCTTAATGGAGTCTGTCCTTGAAGAACAACGCCAAAATATACGTTTGCTCCAGTTGGTTCTGATACAATTGAAAGATCTCCAGTATTTTTGACGAATGATCCATTAACTGTTGTTGGGCTTTCTGTTGTAACGGTTACCTGTCCAGTAATGTCTTCATAACATGTAAGTCTGAATATATAGTTAAATGTCCCAGGAGGAAGGTAAATCTGTGCGTTAGTTTTTGGAACTTGCTCTATATCATCTATTATTATTGTGGCTCCTTGAGGAAATGTGTTAAATGCCACTGGAGGAATATTGGCATGGACATACACCGTTCCTGCTGTTATAGCTGATCCAGAGTTGTTGTATGAGTTTGAGTAAAATATCTTTATTCTTCCTCCACCACCAGGTCCTCCACTACCTCTTGCTCCGCCTCCTCCTGCACCTCCATTAGCAGTTATGGTTGCAGATGATATGTCTATATTTGCAGCGTTGAATAGTATTCCTCCTCCAGATGCTCCTCCACCTCCATAACCGTATGTACCTCCATATCCTCCGATGCCCCCATCAAAGTTTACCGTCCCATGAATGTTAATATTTTGCGCGTTTATTTCGAGCATACCTCCACCAGGTTCTCCTGGACCATTACCAGATTCACATGCAAATGTACCTCCTGCTCCTCCTCCATTTCCCATTTGAATATCAGGACCATCTGATGTCCCTTGTATAGAACCGCCTATACCGCTACCACCGCCACTACCATTACCACCAGCAGTACCATAACCGCCTCCTCCAGCTCCTGATCTCGTTCCTCCACTACCTCCACCATAACCTTGTAACTCTCCACCATAAGCATCAGTATCACAGCTCATTCCAGGTACTCCAAATGTTGTTCCTCCTCTATATCCTCTCTTGAAACCAATGATACTTGATGTGTTGTCAACATTAATTTCTGTAATGTTTAGAGTGAGTGTGCCAGTAGTACCTGTTCCATTGTAAGGTGTAACATACAATATCCCACCATTGGTTATATTGATATTATCATACGTCTGTATTCCATTAAGAGTTTGAGAACCACCGTTTATATTAAGATCTACCATTATATCATTCCTTGGCGTATGTATTTTGTCATTATTTTGTAATTATCTTTTGTTGATTATTTTGTCGCCTGTTATATTCGTAAAATTTTTGCATGTTGTATTTGCAAAATTTGTAAAACAGGTTATTTTTCTACTTTGGGATCTGTGTTACAAATACATCAATAGTCTGGTTTTCAATAATGTCAATGTCGATACATTCTCTATAATATCCAGGGAAGTGAAATGCAAGTCTGTGCTTTCCATCCGGAATGTCTGTTATCAACACTGGAGTAAATACGGTTGTTTCTGTTGTGTCTAATACCGGTTGTGCATCTATACACAGTTTGGCACCTTGAGGATTGCTATCAATATTTGCGTTTCCCGTTGGCATGTTTTCACTTGATTTTGTATCCTATAATTTGTAAGTTTGGAAGTTTCATATTTGGTACATGCTCTATATATCTATTTTACTATGACTTCTTCATGGACATTAGAGCGACTATACCAAGTCCAGCAAGAGCAATCATTCCTATTCCTCCAGCTTCTGCAGGAGCAGCTTCAACTATTATGAGCGATACATCGCTTGTTATTGTTCCATTGCTTGCTGTTATGCCTGCAGATCCTACTATTATTCCTGTGACTAGTCCAGATGAGTTGACGATTGCTACAGATGGACTGGTGCTTGACCATATTAAAGTTGGGCAAACAAAACTTGCGCTGTATTGGTCTATACATGTTGCGTCTAGCTGTTGTGTAGCTCCTATCTGAATCGATGCTGTTGTTGGAGTTATTACAATTGTTGTCAGCGTTGGTAATGCTCTCAGTACTGTTACCGTAGCACTGCCATTGGTAGATCCGCTGTTTGCTGTTACAGTTGTTGATGTGTCTGTGCTTACAGATGAAGCAGAGAACAATCCTGTTGATGAGTTAATGGAGCCTGCCACTGGATTACTATTGTTCCATGTTATAATAGCTGATATTGGATTACCATATTGGTCTATTGGTGAAGCAGTGAACAATTGTGATCCATTTGATGGTATGTTTATTGGTGTTGGTGATACTGTAATTGTTGTCAGTATAGGCGGTACTCTTAGTACTGTCGCTGTTGCTGTGCCACTAATAGATTCACTGGTTGCTGTTACAGTTATTATTGTGTCGGTACCTACAGATGAAGCAGAGAACAATCCTGTTGATGAGTTAATGGAACCTGCTGCAGGGTCACTTATTGTCCATGTTATGGTTGCTGATATTGGATTACCATATTGATCTATTGGTGAGGCAGTGAACAATTGTGATCCATTTGATGGTATGTTTATTGGTGTTGGTGATACTGTAATTGTTGTCAATATTGGAGGTGGTGGCACATAACAGCCTGGGCATGTCGAATTGATGTCTCCTCCATATGGTGTGAAACACTCATTAACTATGTAATCTACCTCATAATTTGTAAGGTGACCAGCGTTTCTATCGCTAATTGCCTGATTTGCCTCGCTGACAGATATAATACCATCAGAACCAGCGTAATGTTTTAATAATTCACAACCGGTTCCGTATGTTGCAGACCCGCCAGTACATGTTATATAGCAACCTGGGCACATTGTGTTGATGTCTCCACCTACGTTCCAGCAGCTAAGTACATAATTCTGTTCCTCTATAGTGATTATTCCTGATCCAGCATCGTTTGCAGCTCTCATAACGGCAGCGGTTGAAATAGTACCTGTACCAGTATCAGCATAATGTTTTAATAATTCACAACCACTTAAATAATGTGGTGATCCGCCGGCGCACGTTATTACCATGTTAATTCTCCTATAATTAGCTATTTATTCTGGGATATATTTGAGTTTTTTAAATTGTATTAATTACTACTTTTTATGTCTGGGCAAGGTTTTATCTCTTTTAATGTTTCCATTAATGAGTTTGTTCTTCTCATTACTAGATCATTTATATCCATTGCGTCATTTTCTAATGGAGATGGGTTCTTTATTTCTTTTAGTTCCTTTTGTTCTCTCATTTTATCGCTATATAGTATTTCTAGTGAATGATTGATATTTGTCAAAGTCCTTTCATCAATACATGTACACCTAATTATCGGTTCATATTCTCCAAATACGTCGATGACCTTGTGTGAAACAACTTTGTGTGAAACAACTTTTGGTATGGAAATTTTTGGCATAATATTTTTCTCTATATCTTCTCTGTTGTTCATATTTTCTTATTTTCCATCAGTAGTGTTCATATTTTCTTATTTTCCATCAGTAGTGTTCATATTTTCTTATTTTCCATCAGTAGTGTTCATATGGCAAATACCGTTCTTATTATGGTTTCTTAGAAGTCATCATGACTCCCAGAGCAGCAACCCCAACAAGTCCTATGAGCATGCCAGAACCACTTCCTTCTGCTGATGTTGTAGTTAATGTTACAGTTTTTACAGAACTCGAACATTCGGTCCCAATTTTTGCGTGTATGTCATATGCTCCAGCGACCAATCCTGTAGTGTCCCATATGGTTGAACATGCAACATTACAAACTATTGTATCAATAAGCGTATCGATAGTGCCATTATTTTGATATAAATCAACACTAAACGTGGATGTAAGAGGAGTTGTAACTACTGTCAGAATTATCTTGTCTCCTAATAATGTAGACAGTTTATTTGCAGATATATCTACTGTGCACGCGCCTGCAGTTGCGATTATTGTTGTACTTCCGCTTGCGTAGCTAGTCTTACTTGCAGTTGCAGTTATTGTACCTGCTCCTGTAGCGTTCACACTGATAGTAGCTATGCCACTTGAATTTGTAGTACTAGTTCCACTTGCAACACCACTCAGGTTAACTGTTGCGCCATTTATTGGAGATCCGCTGCTGGTTACAGTAAATGTCATATTGGTCGCTGTACCTGCCGTTACTGATGTAGGATTTGCTAATACACTTAATACTGGGACAGATGGCGCGTTTGCAGTTATGGTCGTGCTTCCATTTGTATAACCAGTATTACTTGCAGTTGCAGTTATTGTACCTTCTCCTGTAGCGTTCACACTGATAATAACGATACCACTTGAATTTGTAATACCAGTTCCACTTGCAACACCACTCAGGTTAACTGTTACGCCATTTATTGGAGAGCCACTGCTGGTTACAGTAAATGTCACATTGGTCGCTGTACCTGCTGTTACTGATGTAGGATTTGCTAATATACTTAATGCTGGTGCTGTATCTGCTGGATAATGAATCTTCTTTGTGTATCCAGTTGTATCAGATATCACAGTAACATGTGCGCTTGTGGCGTATGTTTCACCAGATCCTCCAGTATAGTCCCTATCTAAGGCATAATCAATCCCGCTGCCAAATCCTCCAATTTGGTATGCGGCCATTTGATCTGTATTATTATAACTGCCACCACTCTGAATATAAGTGACTGGTGTTGTAAGAGATCCACCGTATGGTACTGCGTTTGACATTCCACTCGGTAACAGCGGTGTTGTTGGAACAGAACTTATTGTGCTAGGTAGTGTTACCCCACTAGCTGGCTTTAGGTTCCAGTATAGTCCCAATCCTGGTAACAATGTAACAATTCCTGTTAATCCATTTTCTCCTTGAATCTTCCATGTCTGTAGTGATATTAGTCCAGTTGTTCCTCCAGCGCTTGTTGTTCCACGGGTAGGAGTAATGCTCGTTGTAGGCACTATTAGTATATGAGTATCAGTACCAATAGTATATTCCTGGTTAAAGATCGTATTGGACCCATCTATGACCACCATCTGGTCTAATCCGTTACCATCGACATAAGTGTACGGAAGTGCCGTTGCTCCTCCATAATCTAAGTCTTTAGTTGTTGACGAATCTGGAAATGGATGTCCTGTTGGAGCTATCAAATGCCAATGTAGTACAGTAGATCCTGTTGCCAGTGTTACTGTTCCTGTTAGTCCGTTTTGTCCACTAATTGCCCATGTTGCTACTATATCTGCTGGATAATGAATCTTCTTTGTGTATCCAGTTGTTGCAGATACCACAGTGACATCAGCACTTGTAGCGTACGTTTCTGCATCTCCTCCAGTATATTCTCTGTCTAAAGCATAATCAATCCCACTACCAAATCCTCCAATTTGGTACACTGCCATTTGATCTGTATTATTATAACTGCCACCACTCTGAATATATGTGACTGGTATTGTAAGAGGTCCACCGTATGGTACTGCTCTAGACATTCCACTCGGTAACAGTGGTGTTGTTGGAACAGAGCTTATTGTACTAGGTAGTGTTACCCCACTTGCTGGCTTTAAGTTCCAGACCAATCCAACTCCTGGTAACAATGTAACAATTCCTGTTAATCCATTTTCTCCTTGAATCTTCCATGTCTGTAGTGATATTAGCCCAGTTGTTCCTCCAGCGCTTGTTGTTCCACGGGTAGGAGTAATGCTCGCTGATGATATCATGATCATGTTGACCACGCTATACTCCTGATCAAGATACACGATAGGACCATCTATGACCGCCATCTGGTCTAATCCGTTACCGTCGACATAAGTGTATGGAAGTGCCGTTGCACCTCCGTAATCTAAGTCTTTAGTTGTTGACGTGTCTGGGAATGGGTGTCCTGTTGGGGCTACCAAATGCCAATGTAGCACAGTAGATCCTGTTGCTAGTGTTACTGTTCCTGTTAGTCCATTTTGTCCGCTAATTACCCATGTTGTTGTCATGTCTTCAAGTCTCCATTATGTTTGCACATTTCATAAATTTCTTAGATAGCTTTGGCCATTTTCTACTATGCGTCTTGGCGATTTATCTATAGTTTAAATCTTAATCTTTTGTTCTCATGCTTACCATGATTTGTTCCCATATTTACCATGATTTGTTCCCATACTTATCATGGTTTCTTAGAGGTCATCATCATACCTAGTGCTGCTACTCCAATGATACCAAATAACATTACAGACCCTCCGGCCTCGCCTCCTCCTACAGGTTGAAGGGTTTTGTTTACTGTTGTTGTTGTCTCAGCGGTTATGGAGAATATCTCATATATACTATCGTATCCAGATAATGTAAGTTCGTATACATGACCACCTACATTCATCTCTGTGAAAGTGTGTGGAGTTGTTAACATTTTATCCGTTCCATCTATAAATATTTCTGCGCCAGGAGGGGTTGTCTCTATAAATAAGCTTCCTTTGCCAGAAGTAGTTGGAACTAGATTTATAGTTACACTAGTGGTAACATCTTCTATAACTGTCTCTGTCCCATTATATATATCGTACCCTGTCAAGACTGCTGTATAGTTAGTTAGTCCAGTTGGTAAGCTCGGGACGACAAGTCCTGAAATGGTCGTTGCTCCTTTAGATATCCCGCCTATAGATATTGTTGCTCCAGAAGGAATACTATAGAATTTCAAAGTTCCAGCGCTCTGTACTAGAGTTATTGTAGATATTGTAGTTGTTACTCCAGCAACAATGCTAAATGTCCCACTAGAATCCTTGTATCCTGTAAGGACTAATTTATATGTATGGTCTCCTTTGGTTATATTCCCTATGGTCGTATAAGGCGATCCTGTAGCGTATCCAGAATCTGCGCCATCTATATAAATTCTTGCTCCTACTGGATTTGAAGATATTGTTAAATTTCCAACAGTTGAAACTATTGTTAGAGCGCCAGCATTCACATTGTTTACTTCTCCTGCTGTTATAATGAAATTACCTGTTTTGTTTTGATATCCTGTAAGAGTTAGCGTATAACTATGATTTCCTTGAGTTAGTCCAGTTACAGTGTTAGAAGAAGTACAACCACCAGTGGATAAAGCAGTAGTCTTTCCTGATCTTAGAGAACCATCTATACTGATGGATGCCCCAGCAGGAGTACTCTTTAAACACACGTCGCCTGTAGTTGGTGTTGCAGGGGTAAGGCTTATAGGTACGTCTGTTGTAGTACCACCAACTACAGTCACTGTGCCTGTTGCATTATTATATCCTGTCTTCTTGACTGTATAGCTAACAGGTCCAGCTGTTAAACTTCCTATGGATAGAGTACCTGTGCTTGAGTCAGTAGTCCCTTTGAGCGTTGTACCAAAGTATATGTCTGAAGCTGTTGGAATTGTTATGAATCTTAATGACCCAGTGGTTGGAGTTACTGCAACAAATGCATATGTTCTATTTATATTTGAGTATACAAGTTCTGTGGTTGAGTATGTGTTATATCCTGTCTTAGTTATTGTGACAGTAATTGATCCCTCGTTTACAGTAAATGTTGCCTGACCACTCGCATTTGTAGATAATGTTTGAGTACCTATTGTAATATTTGCTCCTGAAACAGGGGAGCTAGTAACACTGTCCAATACAGTTATACTTATGGTATGTTGTACTATTGGAACTGAGACCTGTATCGTAGATTCTGCGCTTGTGCATTGTGCAGGGCTACCTACATCTGCGTAAACATAATATGTACCTGCAGCAGAAGGTGTATAAGTGTATGTAGCTGTTCCTCCTGTAGTCGTTCTTGATGCGAGGAGCGCACCGCCTCTAAGTCTGAAGTTTACTGTAAATTGTTTGGTACTTGGTGTAGTCGTCGCAGTGAAATTTACACTTTGTCCTGTGTTGATATTCTGTGAGTATGGAGTTAGACCTATAGTAACGCAGTTTTGTACTGATGAAATTGTGCTTGTTTTCGTGTCATTAAGAATCCAATTTGTCCCATTCCATCCCCATGCTTCCATGACTAGTTGTATATCTCTACTTGGCATTGTGTATGTAACATATGGACTCCAAAGTCCTCCCCCAGGATACGTTCCAAGATTTGTGGTATTCTGATCTCCACCAGTAATAACAGTGCTACCATCTTTAATTACTGCTCTAACTTTTCCTGATGGACCTGTATTTGCTATATCTACTTTTATTGTAAACGATGACCCAACAGTTATAGGAGGTTGTGATGGAGAAAGTCCACAGTTTGTAGGTAGACCTGTGCCCCAGCAATCACTGAACACTGTAGGAAGCGTTGCCCCAGCTGGTATGCCAGATCCACTTGCAGAACCGCCAGAGACGTATCCATTGTGAGATTTGGACGATATCGATATGTTATATGTCGTACCATTAGTCAGTCCGCCAATAGTTATATTTCTAAGTCCAGCTTCTGTGTATCCATCAATATATGTTGTCCCACCAGAAACAACAACGTTATAGGCAAATACCTCGCCACCAGTTGGATCAGTTGCGCTGTCCCATGATATTGTAAGCGCACCGTTTCCAGTGGTTATCGTTAGTCCTGTTGGAGCTGGAGGAAGAGATGTATTCATTGTTCTAATGGGAATGTTTGTAACGAAACTTATGCTGGACGTTCCCCATGTTGAACATATGTGCGTACTACAGTTGTCTCCTGAGGAACAGTTGAATGCTTCTATACACCCGTAGTTGAAAACTCCCTGCCCATAAACTGTACAAGATCCGAGATTTTTAAGATTATATGCTGTTGTCTCTGCACATAGCACACCCCAGCTACTGGGACTTGTGTCCTGGTAACACGTACTAGCCGAAATATCGTGTCTGCTACCTTGAAATTTAACCATTCCTCTAGTATATCCTAATGATGCCTTATTTTCATATAAACACATAAGGGCTATCTCATTAGAGTTGACTATGTAGCCAGTAGAACTTGCTATATTTGCCGATGTTGTCATGTTGTCCTCACGTTAGCTATTTGTTATTGAGTCTGCAGTATAACCGTCTTTATATAGGTTTGTTATTTCATATATTGACATGTTTTTCATGTCTTCTAGACCTAACGTTTTACTATTGACCAGTTTGTTATTGACCGGTTTGTTGTATATGTTTTTATCCTTGTTTAATCTATTAGCGCATTCACATGTCATATTGATCGTTACTCCTTTATTTATGTGATTATTTATCTAATTGTCTGTTGGGATATATTTTGGTACATTTTCCTTTTGTAATACTCTCTTTGTATCGACTAGCCTGTTCTCAGATTGTTATGGTATTCTTAGTTTATTTGTGGCTATAGCTCATTATTACGTATCCGCCTATTATCAGTCCACCAAACAATAATAAACTTGAAGCTGTACCGCTTGACAATATACAACCTCCAAACGGATTCCTTATCGCACACTGCCCAGCTAGAACACATTTCTTGGTAGTTGAGTCGTACGTGAGTCCGGTGTCGCAAGTTGTCTGTGTCTGCTTATCTTGACTATTTGCGTTTATGTCACTACTTCTGTTATCTATATCGGTCTTTGCTTGGCTTGGAGTACATGTACCGTTAGCTAGACAAGTATCTGTATTTATTACCTTGGCTACCAATGCGTCGACCTTTGATTGATCAAATGTTCCTGCTTGCTTTTCATCATTTGTGTACTGCGCTATATCTACTGCTCCTCTACATTTGTTATAACCCTGTATATTGACAGTGCTGCACGTTGGTGGTAAGACATTGCAACCAGGATACAAAAGTACACAATTAGCTCTTGTATCATTTGCTATATCTCTTACTATCGGTATTTGTTTATTTGGAGGAACATCGGTTTTATCAGCAGTTGACAGTCCAGCAAGAATATCTTTTATTTGATAATCTATAACTACTGCTCCTACCACAGATAATACTGCCGACGCTACCAATCCCCATGGTCCAAAGATTCGTAAAAATCTCACAGAGGCAAGAAATATCAGTGCCGCTCCAATAAGTTCGGCTATTCCTACTAATGTATTTACTAAATCAAACATCTCAGTTATTCCTGCCAAAGAGTCATAACTCCACCTGTGACCTATGTCAAGTCCTGATATTGCTGGAGTGTAGTGTACATATACCCTAAATTTTTTATCTGTACTCAAATATGTGGATGTTATATATGTTATATTGGAAGATAAAAGAGGAACTACATATTCTCCTATATCATTGCTTATATCTGATATATATGTGTTGACTAGGTCAAGAAATGATGTAGGAAGGAAACTAAGATCATAATCAATATAATGCGTAGCACCAGAAGGTGGTTGACACGACAGCGCAGCTTTGCATTCTGCTTCAGAGTTATATGTCCCAATTGTATCATCTCTGACACATGTATTAGTTACTGGATCTACACATTTCCATTTTTCTGAAGGGGGAGAAATCGTAATCGCGTTTGTGCACTTTGAAAGTTGTATTATATCTTGACCTTTGCTATCAGTGATTACCATCATTGCTTGATAGCTGCCGCCAGAGCTGTTATAGTCTTCTAAATCAGAGTTTAATACCGTGAACTGAACACCAGTTTGCCCATTTGCATTTGTGTAAAATTGGCCAAAATCTCTATATATTATAGTTGGAGTGTTAGTATTGTTGCAACCTTTGACCAATTTGAAAGTTATGCCTACATTGTCAACTGTAATTGGACAATGCGTTGTTCCAGGTGTCGTTGCACATACGTCTGGATCTTTACTTATAGCGTTACTGCCAAACATTAATCCTTGAGTCACAGTACCACAGAATGCTGTAACTGATACGCATATGTTCACAACATCGTTAACTTTCCAGTCTGTATAGTCTACCATGTATTTTGCTCCAATTTCATTTCGTCTTTAGCGTTTCCCTTTCAGGAAATTTACTCTCTTCAATACACTTACAAGAACCTTTTTCCAACATTTCATGTCTTATATCATTTAATGATGATAATTGGTTAGTGATAGCAAATGCTTGTTTCTTTAATTTTAGTCTACTTTGAGAATATGTAACACTTATCCTTTGTTCAGCTTTCCCAGGTATCTCTTTAATTTGACCTCTAAGTTTACCAGGAACTTTTCTAGTAACTTCTCTTGTTTCTAATAGTAGCCCCTCAGTAACTGACGCTAACTCGGCTTTTCTAAGTAGAAGTTCGTCTTCCAGGTATTTAATTCTGCCATTTATGAGTGTGCAGACTTTTGTGCAACATGTGTCTCCAGTAGGTATGACAGGCTTTGGACCAGTCGGTGTTCTTCTTATCTTTACTGCAAATTCTTCTACGCCTGTTGCAGGAATGACACGCATAATTCCTGGTTTGCTAACCGGTTCCTCTTTCTTCATTTGTTCTACAGGTATTATTGGTATTAACATATTATTACCTCTTTTATAACAGTTTTCTTGACTACGTACTATTCGTATTTTACTGGAACTTCAATAGTAAGATAAGCTCCGTGAGTATGAGATATGTAATCTTTTATCTGTTTGTTACGTGTAAGATTATCAATCATGATTGTAAGTTCAGACATGAAATCGTCTAATGCTTTATTATCATAAACTGTACCTCTTTTCTTTTTCTGTATCTCTTCAGACCATATATCAAATATGTTTCTTGATAGATGTTCTAAAATTTTGATATCATGTTCTGTTAATATTTCTGCCGGATCGATTTCTGTCATATTGTGTCACTCCAATTTATTCGGTTGTTGATACATTCTTCTTTGATACTGTTATCATGCTGTTGATGTTGTTAATAGGTTCTTTTATTAATCTTTGAGATACTGAGTTATAGTCGTGTATGTTATTTGAGAGGAAAATGGAAATACTTTGGATGTATATATACGAAGCCCGCATTTTTTGCAATTTCGTCGTCACCAGCGTTGTCACTTACGTATATATTTAATAATGATGGGTATCTTAGTGCTGCTGAGAGAAGATTTTCAAGTCTTGTAACAGAGCGTGGCCTAAGTCTGTTACCATTTACAAATCTTGGAAAAGGTAACTGAGAACAGAGCGTACTTTCGCTCACTATCACGACTTGGATATAAGGGGGTATGTTAATTTCGCCAAGTCTTGATATTGAAATTGGTCCATTTGAAACATTCAACGTCTCGTCGCAGTCGAGTGCAATTAGTATCATGTTATTTTCACTTCTCTATTTTTTCCTTTAGCTCTTTTCTGAGATCTTTTAGCCAATCTATATCTATTTGGAAGTTTTGAAACTGTTCTAATCCTTCTATAGTGTTGGTTATTGTAAAATTGTCTCTTTTCCAGAATTCTATATGAACATACTTTCTATATCTAACTAAATCATTCTTTCTAAATTCCAGTACGAGCAGCGGCTTTAGACTTTCTCTATTGTCCCATTCATCTGCGTACATTTGGCAAACTCGTTCCCACTAATAAATGCAAGTCTTTTCATGTCTTCTAATCTTTCATTGCTCCATTATTTTAATTTGTGATAATGATATCTATTATTCCTGTAGTGGCTTTATCCATTATGATAGATCTACTAATTTTGTTGGTCCTTTAATGGTATTGTGTTCCAGCCTAGCTAGGGTCTGGAACAGGAGCAATAGATACCATCTTATTCATAATTGAATAAATATATACGACCTTTATCGTCTTATAAGAAACATATAAGCAAGTATTCCTGCCCCTACGATGAATAGGGAACTAGTGCTTATTGACACATCTGCAGATACTATTTTTGGTTCTAGATTGCCGATATTTTTATCATTAATATTTTCCTCAATTGTATATCCGTTTCTATATAAATTTACTATTTCGTCTATATTCATGTTGTGCATTTCTTCCAGAGTTATTATATTGGTCATGTTTAAACCTCTTCTATATTTGTTGTCATTTTATTATATTACATTTGTCTCTTAGGGTAACTGCGCTCTCGGTGATCAGCTGTCTGTGACCTGCTTTAGCAGAGAGACAATGATCAACTTTAGTTGAGAGTTGTTATTGAGAACTGAGCATTATAAAGGATATGGACATCTTACTCGGTTACATTTACGATCTATTTTGATCTGATACGTATGTTCCAGACTTTTGCCGAGAGTAAAAACTATCTGTCGATATGTCTTTGTTGTGTTGTATTCTTTCTGTCGAAATGAAATTGTCAATATAAGGTTGTCACATTAAGATTATGTATATCAGTTGATAAAAATAGCATCGTGTCAAATAAACAAAAGATTTCTACCAGTCTTCCATAAGATATAGGAGTTGGTAAATGTGCCTGAAATGACAGTCATTACCCTTGCAAGGCTTTCTAAATTTAGTTATTGATCTTTATTTTTTTTATCATTTTCCTTTCTGATATATTTTAAATGACTAGATATAGTAATATGTTAAAGTATATAAAGCTTCTCATGGGAAGAGTTTTCTTGTTACCTTTCTTGCACACTTCTTGATTTGTCTCCACATGTGTTAATGATATACGTTTCCATTGCAGTATGCTTTTGTGATCTTTAGATATTTATTTAGTTCTATTGACTCAAATTTGTCACTGTACATAACATGGAAAAATTTCAAGTGTATATACTTCTTATCTTGGTGCCACTTATATACTTCTTATCTTGGTGCCACTTATATACTTCTTATCTTGGTGCCACTTATATACTTCTTATCTTGGTGCCACTT
>Ga0187886_1002266_pt1 | contig 15631 bp, 18 predicted proteins | sample June2016WEW_20_1_FD_133001 | JGI IMG/M metagenome (GOLD analysis project Ga0187886, IMG submission 133001) | Peatland microbial communities from SPRUCE experiment site at the Marcell Experimental Forest, Minnesota, USA - June2016WEW_20_150 | ecosystem: Environmental > Terrestrial > Soil >... | reverse complement strand
ACCCCCAAAAGAGGTTGGAGATCCGCAACAGTTGCAATCGCAACCAAATCCAACGCCGCCGTAAGCTCTTCTTGATCATCCGTTAATTGGTTTGCCAAAAGCCAAGCCACGCCCGCGCCGCAAACATCAGTCGTATGCACAATTGCAAAAGCCGAAGGAAGTTTCGCAGGTTTAAGGTGGTGATCGGTAATGATCAAATCAATGCCCAGCGTTTTAGCCAACTGAGCTTCTTCAACTGCGGTAATACCAGAGTCAACAGTAATGATCAAGCTCCTCCCCTCTTCTTTGAGTTTCTTAATTCCCTCGGGGTTTAGTCCATACCCCTCTCCAAAACGATCCGGGATATAGGGAAGCGCATCCGCTCCAAGATGATAAAGAACTTGCCACAAAATGGCCGTCGCCGAAACGCCGTCAACGTCATAATCCCCCCAAACCGTGATCCTTTCCTTCTTCGCAATTGCCTTTTTGATTCTCCGAACCGCAATCTTTACCTGCCCAAGGTCAAGGTCAGGGAGATAATCAGTTATCTTGGCGATTAGATCGTTAGGAGAGGGAGAATTGAAAAACGCGGAAGAGTCTTTGATACCGCGATTTTTAAGAAGAACATCAACTAAGGATTGGGGGTCACTTTCCTCACTCTTGTGCAGAATTTCCCACCGTTTTTCCATACGGAAAGCATAATAACACCGATCCAGTGGCGTTTAACTTTTCTTTTTTCTTAAATTACTTAAAACAACAAGAAGTGGCGCAGCATTAAAGGTTGAGGAGTATGTTCCTGTGATTGCCCCAACCAAAAGCGCCAAGACAAAATAACGAAGCGAATCTCCGCCCAAGACTAAAAGCGCAATTAACATAAAGATAACTGTAAGAGAGTTGTTAAGAGAACGAACGAGCGTCTCCCCAACCGCTTGATCAATCGCCGCCTCCAAAGAAATATCGACCCGGCGGCGGATTTCTCGAATCCGATCAAAAACAACGATCGTATCGTGAACGGAGAATGAAATAGTCGTCAAAACCGCCGTTACGTAAAGCGTGTCTACTTCAACTCCAAAAAAGTGTCCAAGAAGCGAAAACACTCCCAGCAAAACGAGGGTATCGTGAAACACTGCCAAAATCGCCGAAACACCGAATAGAAAATTGCGGAAACGGTAGGCAACGTAGGCGAGGATGAGGAGCATTGCTAAAATAACCGCCACCACCGCTTTGCTCAAGAGCTCACTTCCCAATCGCGGTCCCAAAGTCTCAAAACGAGTCTCTGTAAAGGTTCCAACCAAACTTTTAAGCTTCTGGGTGAGTGCAGCCCGCTGCGCAGAGTTAAGAGGGGCGGTACTGATAAGAAACTGGTTTGTGCCAGAAAGTTGAACTTCGGCAGAAAAACCCCCATCCCCAAAGACCTTTTGGATACTCCCACTATTTACTTGACTTTGAGCACTACTAACTCTTATCTCCCAAAGCGTCCCACCCGTAAAGTCTATAGACGGCTTAAGGCCAAATAGCAACAAGGAAATCACCCCAGGCACAATTACCAGCGCGGAGATCAAGAAATATAACCATTTGTAGTGCATAAATCTAACCATTGTAGTTATCGGTAAAAAACTCTAACCAACGTTCTTGTCACAACTACTCCAGTAAAAAGTGAGATCAAAACTCCCAGACCAAGAGTTAGAGCAAACCCTCGCACCATCCCCGAGGTAACTAGAAAAGACCAGTTGAACGGATTAAAAAGAACAAAAACCGTAGCGAGAGTCGCCAAATTGGCATCGCGGATTGAATCCCAAGCGCGTCCAAAACCCAATTCCATCGCGGTCTTAATCTCCTTTCCCCACCTTCGCTCCTCCTTAATCCTCTCAAAAATCAAAATGTTCGCATCTACCGCCATTCCGACTGAAAGGATAAACCCAGCAACGCCAGAAAGTGTAAGCGTCACGGGAATAATTTTGTAAAGAGCGAAGGTTAAAATTCCGTAGATAGTGAGCGCGACAGTTGCTAAGACACCGAGCGAACCGTAATTTCCGATCATAAAAAATATCACCAATGCCAATCCCACAAGCCCCGCCGCAATGCTTTTATGGAGTGTCTCCTGACCTAAGGTGGGGCCAACCTGCTGTCGTTCCAAAACGGAGATCGGCGCCGGAAGCGCACCCGCATTAAGTTGGGCGACAAACCTTTGAGCCTGATCTAAGCTAAAGTCACCGGTAATCACAGCATTTCCGTCAGAAATTTGGTTCTGAACAGTAGGAGCAGACAACAAAGAATTATCTAGAAAGATCGCAAGGGGCTTCCCAACATCGCGACCAGTAATTTCCGCAAACTTTTTTGCACCATCAGCGGTAAAAGTAAGAGCGATCTGTGGCGCGCCAGTCTTCTGATCAAAGTCCACTGCTGCTTTTGAAAGATCTTTTCCGGTCAAACCAGTCTTCTGGCTGTAGTTATTCCCATCACGAAAATCAAGCTGGGCAGTTTGTCCAATTAGGGCAAGGGCAGCATCGGGATCAGTCACTCCCGGAAGCTCCACGATCACACGGTACGAGTCACCCAAGCGGGAGGACTGAACCACGGGTTCTGATACTCCCAAGAAATCCACTCTCCGCTCAATTACCGCACGAGCTGCTTCAAGCGCGCTACTGCGATCACTTTCGGGGATCTTGGAGGTATCCACTTCCAAAACAAGTTCCATCCCACCTTGAAGATCAAGCCCCCTCCGCAATGAAAAATCATAAGAAAAGTGGTGACCAAATAAATCAAAATCCAGTTTGTCGGACCAAAGGAACCCCGCGCCCGCAACCGCAGTAGCAAGAACGGTAATAACGATAACAAAGAGCAAAACGCGAGATGGTGAGATTTTCATTCTTTCTTAACAGCCAAAGGGAGCTGACGCGCAGACGGAAAACGGAAAGTAATCTCACCTTTAACGTAATTAATTGTCGTTTCCACGGAGTCACCGACACGAAGGTTCAAAATTTTCATTAATTCTGAGGGCAGAGTAACTGCAGCCGAATTTCCGGTCCGAATAATTTTCTGCGCCATCCCTTAAATGATAGCAGACACCCTCCTAACGAGGGTTAAAGAGTTAAGTAGTTCTCAGAACCCGAGGTAAGAACTACCTTAGGCTGCAGAAGAGCATTGATAATCGTGGGATCGCGCCGCTTCTTAAGTTCCTCAAATTCCCGCTCACTTAGTACGGCGTAGTTAATTTCCTGACCGCGATGCTTTTCTTCCTCTTTCACAACATCACTGATCTTGCGTAAGGGTGCACGTCCAACTACCAGAAGGTCGATGTCCTGAGATCCAGCTACCCTCCCAAGAAGAAAGGGAATAGAGACAAAGGCAAACTTAACGTCTCCCACACCTCTTCCCTTTACAAGCGATTTTCCAATTCCCTCCTCTTTAATTATCAGTCCCAGTACCTCATACAGAAGGGGAAAATCCTTGCGAAGCTGATAGTAAATTCGGTTCTTCTGCGGAGAGCTCTGAAGCATTCCTATGCTCACTAGGTTTCCAAGTTCTCTTCGCACAGCATTAATCTCGGTTCCTACGCGACGCGTAATTTCACGCACGTGATAAGAAACCGCAGGACGAAGAAGAAAAAGCTTCAAAATATCTACCCGCACCTGGGAAACAAGCAACTGCTTAAGTACTCCTCCAAGAGAAGACGGCTCGTATCCCCGAGATGTCCCCCTTCGCTGAATCCTTTTTACTTTTTTATGTCCAGGTCTAATCAAAGGCATTTATTCTAATTCACCCCCTCTCAAGCTCACTTCGGAATGATTTCAATCCACGTCAAACCCCGGTTAAAAGCAATCTCCTCATTCGTTCCCCGCTTAAAGAAAAGCATCCGCGAAGAAAGCGAGGAGCGCTTCCAGGTCGCAAGAACCTTTTTACCGTCAAGATAAACCTCCGCATCCCCTTTCCCAACCGTGGTATAGAGCCGATGAGAAGTCCCATCTCCTACAAGACGTTCATTCATATGAGCCAAAACTACATTTTTGGCAAACAACTGCTTCCCAGTTGCCTGATCAATATGCGCTTTTCCACCCTGCTCGCGAAGGTAAACGTTATTGTTGCGATCGTAGATCCAATGGCCAGCGTAGGCTGACAGATAGCCAAAGCTAAAAGAAATCTTCTGGGACTTGGGGCGGTTAGCAAAAGGGGCATCCGCCTTAAAATTCCACCGTGCAAATTTTGGTAATTTGTTCGTTCCTGGGTAAAGCGCTTTACCTGCCGCCCAAAGATTTGCAGTAGATGTGTAATCGAGATGGGAAAGAACTATGTTCCCCATCATCACATTCCCGCCAAAAGTATAAGTAGGAGAACCGAGACGGAATTGATCAAGATCCAAAACACCGTGGGCAGCAATGTAAGTGTGGATATTAGCAGGACCAGGAGTCGAAGCACCACCAACATGAGCGTAGTAAGCCGGGAATTGCAACGCCCAATCAATGTAGTAAACCCGTGAAGATCGCACCGGTCCTAATTTAGTAACGTCTTGGCTGTGAAAAACCGCTAAGAATCGTGTAATTCCTCCCTCCGCAACAGCCTCGTAGACCAAATCCGCCTTTTGAACACCAAACTGATGTGGTCGGGCGAGCTGGTGATTGTCAATCATTACCGCAATTGGACGACGACTACCCCAAACGCTCGCCTGACTAGCAGAGTAGAAAACTCCCGTAAGAGGGCTAGGTGTTTCTTTATTTGTTGAATCTGATAGGGTTACTGCCGCTGCGCTTTTCTGGGAACTAACAATAGGATTAATAGCTGGGAGGGAAAAATACTGCGCAAGAAAGAAGTAGCTACCCCCAAAAACCAGGAAAAGTGTAAACCAAAAGGTTAAAAAAATTCCTCGCTTGTGGCTCTGGAGCCATCCCCCTATTCTAAACCTCAATTCCTTGACCTTTTCGCGCACTATCATTACTCAATATAGCACTTAACAATTAAGACCAACAAACCCAAAAACAGATGAGGTATTATTATATAGTTATGACTCAAAAAACGCGTCAGGAAAAAGAAATCTCCCGCCTCAGGAGAGAAATTGAAGTTCTTAGAGCCCAAACAAGCGGACAGAATTCCCTTTCCGTACAAGGAGAGGCAAAGGTAACCCCTCCCCCCTCTCTCGAAGCCAAAGCTTTACCAAAGCCTGAATCACTACTTCCAAAAAACTTGGAAAAAGCCGGAATCCAGCGTGTAGATCCCAAGTTCATCAAAGCAGACCTTCTCAAAACCACTGTCCTCTCCCTCCTTTCACTAGCGGTTATCCTTGTCGTATACTTACTCCGTGCCAACATACCCTTCTTCAAATAAAACGGCGCTTTTTTCTCCTCTTACAGTAGGTTTGATTCAAGCTACCGGAATAGCCGTTTACGTCTCTGCAGTCTCCCAGATTATGCAATTCGGGGCAACTTATTTCAAAGGGCCTGGAACAATTTGGACTACGCTTATGCTTCTTCTCCTTCTCGTCACTTCCGCACTTGTCTGCGCTCTTATCACCTTAGGCTACCCAATCTTTCTCTTTCTTGACGGAAAAGGAAAAAGGGCTCTTACGATTGTAGGTTGGAACGCTTTCTGGCTTGTGATCTTCTTCACCCTCGCTTTCGGGCTAATTGCATTATCTTAAACCCAAAAATTCCTTTTATAGCACCAAAATGAAGGCAGTGGTAAAATTAGAATGCGTAGGAAACTGGATGACCGCCCTGTGCCATCTGGTACAGAGAGGAAAGTCCTGACTCCAAAGAGCAAGGGACGGGCCACAAGGTCCGACGGGTAACCGCTGGTGTTCTTAGGCCTAAAGGCCAGAGAAACAGGCAGTGATTCAACACTTCCTGAGAGCAACAGAGACGAACTCTTACCTAAACCGCAAGGCATGGCGAGAGAGTGAAACGGGCAATCCCACCTGGAGCAATCCACGAACGCACCTTAGGCTGCTCGCCGATGCTTTTGATGTCAAAATTTGGCCAACAAAGGCGGGGTGCAAAGATGGAGCAAAGAGAGATGGTCGTCTAAAACAGAATCAGGCTTACGGGTTTCCTACGCAAGAAAACGCCTCGTTAAACGCGGGGGTTTTTCTTTTGAAGCAGCACGACGAGAATCATTCCAAGCCAAAAGATCTTTAGCCAAAATAGAAAGGAAAAGCGTCATCGGAATTGCCAGAACTGCTCCCACCACCCCAAACACCTGACCCCCTATAAAAAGAACGAGTAACGTCAAAAGAGGAGAAAATCCCACGGCCCGCCCCATCACGTTAGGAACGATTAGGGAATTCTCCAGCTGCTGCACAATCGTAAAAAGACCCACCACCCAAATTCCCATCCAAAAAGAGGTATTAAAACCTACAAGCATCGCGGGAACTGCCGAAATAATTGGTCCAATGATAGGAACAGCTTCCAAGAGCCCTGCAATTACTGAAAGAGGAAGGACGTAATCTACTCCCAAAGCAAAAAGCCCCAAGTAAACCATTGCCCCCACCACAAACATCAGGAAAAGCTCTCCCCGCATCCACCCGCCAAGCAAATGTTCCATCTCTTCCACAATCTGTTGAAATCTAACTCGAGACCGCACACCTAATATCTCCATGAAGCGGGTTTTAATGTTTTCCCAGTCTAGGAGGAGGTAAAAAGCAAGAAAAAGCACCGTTATCAAGTACAAGATATTAGAAACAATCGCACCGGCAATTGACAAAACGTTAGCTGAAAGCAGGGTCGCCTGGGAAACCAACTGCTGTTTAAGCTCGGCAGCAAACGGCAAAGGTCCTAAGCTATTAAAAATTGGATTAAGAAATTGGGGCAGATTTACAAAGAACTTTCCGGTCTGGTTCACCAGAGGTGTAAACCCATAAGCGAGGAGACCTACGATCGCGGCAAGAAAAAGGGAAAAAACCAAAAGAACTCCGATCGGACGAGGAATTCCCCGCCTCTTTAGTTTTGCCACAAACGGATCCAAGGCCAAATTAATAATAAGGGCGATAAAGATCGCAACTACCACAAACCTCACTTGGATTAATGCCCAAATCCCAACAAGGATAAGCAAGCCAAAAACAATCGTCTTAGGAGTAACTTCGTAGTGCCTATTCATCAAAAACAGTGTAGCAAGAAAAGAAGCTTACAATTAACCAATTCCCCAGATACTGCAAACCAGGTACTATTTCTTCCCCTCTACCTTACCTTTTAGCCCCACACCCGCGATAAACGCTGGGGTCAGGTGCTCCGGAATACGCACGCGCTGCCCTGTTCTAGGAACCTTTCCGAGGCGGGCCTTACGTTTTCTCACCTCAAAAGTCCCAAAACCGGTAATCGTAACTCTCTCCCCGTTGGCTAATCCCCGCGCAATAACGCCCAAGAAAGAATTGACAACCTTTTCGGCCCGTGCAAAAGAAAGACTCTCCTCCCGAGCAACATCATTAACTACCGCCGCTTTGTTCAATTAAACTTCACCTCCAAATCGCGTCTCTCTATTCTTTTTATTTTACCTTTAGGATCAACCTCAAGAAGAACGGAGTTAAAAACCGCTGGTCCCCTCTCTACCCAAGCAAATGGATCCGCCGAGTTTTCCTTAAGACGGTTAATAATTACCTCCGGCTCAACTCCCAAAACGGATTCTTGTGCACCAACCATTCCCAAATCCGTTACGTACCCTGTTCCACCAGGAAGAACCGCAGGATCCGCCGTGGGAACGTGCGTGTGCGTTCCAACTACCGCAGTAACCTTTCCGTCCAAAAAGAATCCCATTGCCCGTTTTTCTGAAGTGAACTCAGCATGAAAATCAACTAAAATCAAATCCGGTTTCTCTGCGGAAATTTTCGCCAAGGCAATTGAGGCTGCTCCAAAAGGGTTTGCTACTGTACCAGTAAGCCACTGTCGGTTGCGTTCATCTTCCCCTAGCCGCTCTCCCAGGTTCTCTAAGCCTAAAAGACTCAAGATGGCTATCTTCTTCGCTCCAACTTTAACAATTCCAAAACCAACTCCTGGAACACTGGGAGGCAAGTTGTAAGGACGAATGATTCGAACGGAAGGATCGGAAAATGGTTCATCTGGATCCAAATAAAAAATATGGGGGCCAGCAGTGAAAAAATCCACCCCCGCCCCTACCAATTCCTTTAAATGTGTAATTTTTGCTCCGCGGCCGTGGGTCACGTTCTCGGCGTTGGCGATAACAAAATCAAGCTTTTCCTTCTTTCGAAGGTTCGGGAGGACTTCTCCCACCGCCCGCCGGCCAAGCTTCGCAACGATATCACCAATGAATAAAATCCTCATACTAGTATCTCAAACAAAGTAGCTATCCGCTAAGCCTGGGCTTCAAATCGCGCTTCTCGAATTACTACCACTTTTACCCCACCCGGAGTAATAACCTCCCCCCGAATCCGTTTGCCAATCTCACGGGCCATATTGGCCGCCTGCTCATCACTAACCTCCCCTGCCTTAACAATAACCCGCAGCTCACGTCCAGCAGAAATTGCATAAGCATCCATAACCCCCGTGAAAGATTCAGCGATTTTCTCTAAATCACCAATACGTTTAACGTATCCTTCGATATCCTCGTAGCGAGCCCCGGGCCTTGAGCCAGAAATTGCGTCGGCAATGTAAACAAGCTCCGCTTCTACTGACTTCTTCTCCTCTCGTTCGTGGTGAGAGGAAGCAGCATTAATCAATTTCTCAGGGAAACCAAACCTCCCCAGGACCTTACGTGTCAAAACATCGTGGGGCTCCCCCTCCTCACTAGTTGCTACCTTACCAATATCGTGGAAAAGCGCCGCAGCGCGAGTGAGCTCAACATCAGCCCCAACTTCCGCAGCAAGATAAACCGCCAACTTCTCAACCTCCAAAGAGTGTTTTGCAAGATTCTGCCCATACGAGGTACGAAACTTAAAGCGCCCCAAAAGATCAATGATTCCAACAGGCAAACCACCCAATCCAGCCTCGAGTGCAATTCGCTCCCCCTCTCGCCTAATCTCCTGATCAGCCTCACTCTTAACTTTTTCCACAATATTTTCAATGCTTTCAGGCTGAAATCGATCTTCGTGAATCAACCGCTCCAGAGCGAGCTTGGCAATGTAACGACGGACTGGATCAAACGAGGAGATACGAACAGTCGTTGGTGATTCTTCAAGATCAAGTTCAACACCCGTAACGCGCTCAAAGGCACGGACGTTCCTACCCTCTTTGCCGATGATCTTTCCTTTCCACTCCTCAGAAGGAAGCTCAACAGTTGAAACGGTGTACTCAGCAACGTAAGAAGTTGCAGCGTGTTCCATTGCCGAAACGAGAATATCACGGGCCTTGTCCTCAACATCCTTTTTTATTTGCTCTTCGGCCTCGGCGACTCGCTTTACTCGTTCCCCCTCAAGCTCCTGGTCAAGCTCCTTCAAAAGCACTTTACGGGCATCTTCGCGCGAAAGCGAAGTTGCTTTTTGCAAGGCCTCAATGTATTTTTCTTTTAGCTCCTCAATGGAAAGTTTCCCCGAGTCTTGGGGACTTTGAGAAGGATCTTTGGTTTTGTTTTTTTCCATTTTTATTCATCCTTTTCTCTTTCTTTTTAAGATTATACCTTTTTACGGATTTCCGCCTCAATTTCCTCAGCAATTTTGGGACTTTCCTTAAGCAAATCCCTTGTCGCATCCCGACCCTGACCAAGATTTTTGCCCTTAAATTGATACCAGACTCCAGCTTTGCCCAAAACCCCGTACTTCTCCCCCCAATCTACAATTTCCCCAGTCCGATCAATCCCGTGGTTAAAAATGATGTCAAACTCAGCCTGACGGAAAGGAGGAGCAACCTTGTTTTTAACCACTTTTACCCGCGCGTGAGAGCCAATCACTTCCTCACCTTTCTTTATCGTTGCGATCCGGCGAATATCTAAGCGTATGGAAGCATAAAACTTAAGCGCCATTCCCCCAGAGGTCGTTTCGGGGTTGCCAAAGAGGATACCGATTTTCTGGCGGAGTTGATTAGTAAAGACCACCGTGGTATTGGTTTTGGAAACAATTCCTGCAAGCTTGCGAAGCGCTTGGGACATGAGGCGGGCTTGGAGTCCGATCTGTTGATCCCCCATCTCCCCCTCAATTTCGGCACGGGGGGTTAAGGCCGCAACAGAATCAATTGCAACCAAATCTACTGCTCCCGATCGAACCAAGGTTTCTGTGATCTGAAGGGCTTGCTCACCTGTATCGGGCTGGGAAAGGAGAAGATCATCTACGTTAACACCGATTCTGCCCGCGTAAGTGGGGTCAAGAGCATGTTCGGCATCCACAAAGGCTGCGGTTCCGCCACGCTTTTGAACCTCAGCAATCAAGTGCAAAACCAATGTGGTTTTCCCAGAGGCTTCGGGACCAAAAATCTCAATAATTCTTCCTTTCGGAATACCCCCGACCCCCAAAGCGATATCCAACCCCAAAGAGCCTGTGGGAATCACCGAAACCCGACCCTTATGGGCAATAACTTGCTCACCTAACTTCATAATTGAGCCACGACCAAAAGATTTTTCAATCTGCTCAATTGCACTCTGCAAGGCCTGACTTTTGCCTGACAACTGGGAATCTCCTTGGTCTACCGCCTTTTTTGCCATTGCCTTGATGGTAATGCCTTTTCAGGAAAAAAGCAATAAAAAGGTCAAAGCTATTTCACTTTGACCTGAATAACCTCACCGACCAATATTCTGACCATTAGCAAGAGCTAGCAAAACATTTGCAAAGCTCTTGTGCGGCGTCGGCTCAACGGGATTGATCAACACCACTTTTTTGGGAAAACCCACCCGCAGAAGGGCGAAGAGAATTCCCCGATCAAAATCGCTCCCATGACTGGCCGGATCAAACCAAATGTGGACCTCATCGGCATCAATGATCCCATCGCAGTTCGTGAGACAGATGTTGATCCCATGAGGATCCGACTGATCTGTATCGCGCGGCGGCCAGTGAACCTGACAGCCATCCGTTTCCAACTTCGCTACGTAGGCGCGGATCTGCTCCATAATCTCCGGAGGCGCCTCTCGAACAGGACAGATAATGAAGACCTTAGTCACGTGTTTTCTCCTTTCGATAGTTGGCAAAACGCCGCCAGTAGCCGTTTGGGTGATACCTTTTCACTCTCTCAATCACCTCCTCAGGACTCATCCGTGACCAACCGGAGAAAAGCGGAACACAAACCGAGATGCCGAAACGCTGAAAGCTGGGGGGACAAGCCCGACAATGGAAGACTCGGCTCTTGCGGGAGGTCAACTTACCTTTCCTTTTGCCATTCCGAACGAAACCAAGGACGTAAATTTCCCCACCCCTAACGTCCTCTCCCTTTTGCAGAGCATCTACGATTGCGGCACGTTCGGCGCAAATGTAGTAAGTAACATGACTAACAAACTTGCGATCTTCTGGAGTACCGCGGCGCGTACGCCCACGGCCAATTATCCTCCTATCCTTAACCAAGAGAGCACCGAAAGGCACATCCGCCCCCGATTGTTGAGCCAAAGCCAAACATTCGCGCCCGTAAGGGTCACTGCGATAATCAAAGCGCATGGGATTCTCTCCTTCCTAATAAATTTTCTTAAGTTTAAGCCCGAAAGGTGGAAAAGGCAAGGAAGAGAGGATAGAATAAGAAAAGCTTACGCTCGGGGTGTAGGTCATCGGTAGACCGCTCGCATGGGGTGCGAGAGGCAGTGGGTTCAATTCCCGCCACCCCGACCACTTTGATCTTGCAATACCCCCACATTAACCAACTAGTTAAAGGACCTTTTTCTTTTTCCAGGGAAAACTAATCTTCATCGTCAAAACGTAATCGGAGGAAAAGATCTTAGTCGCGATGTAGACAAAGATAACAAAAAGCGCCGCTAGATAGATAATGCTATAAATCAACGGCGTGAAATTAGAAAGGAGGATGTTAGGAGCGGCTAAAAAGACGTGGGTAAAAGGAATTGCGTAAATAAAGTACCGCAGCACTGGCGAAAGAGAATCCAAATCCACAAATATTGTAAGGAAGTAAGGAATCAAGACTAGAACCATCAGCGGCGTAATTATCCCTTGAGCGCTTTTGGCATCTTCCGAAAACAACCCCAAGATAATCGCAATCGCCAAGGCCACAAGCACCCCCAAAAATAAAACCGTACCAAGAAGAAGGTAACCAGTAGGTGTAAAAACAAGACCTAGCTGCCCAGCGATAGCTTTGATGTTGCCCACGCTTGCCGCAGATTGTCCTGTAAGACCACCCATATAGCTTTGCATCCCAACCATGTAAATCGCCGCCATCAGCAAAGAAACAATTCCCGCCGCAACCATTTTTGCACTGACAATAATATTCCTCTTAACCGGTAAGCTAAGAAGGGTCTCCAAGGTCTTGTTCCCTTTCTCTTCCGCAACAGCCGTGGCAATCATTTGGGAGGCGATAATAATCACAAAAAACAAGATCGTCGGGATGAGGAAGATCTGTTGATTGATAAAAGCAATAACCGAAGCAAAGTTTGCCTGAGCACTTTTGTCGCCGACGTAAACGTAGTCAGAGGCTCTTACGGGATTTTTAATCACTCCAACTTCCGCGGCGGATTTGTCACTCACGGAAGAAAGCAACTTGTCACTCGCTAACTGATCCAATAACGCAACTGCACTATCCGCCGCTTGATAGTTTTTCATACTCGCAAAAAAGCTCACGTTGTTTATAAACACGTATGTGGGAACTTCTTGGACTTTGACACTTCTGATTTTGCTCTCAAAACCTTTCGGGATAACTAAAGCTGAGCTTACTTTATCTTTCTTTACACTTAAGACAAAATCTTCCCGTGAGGTCACCGGGTATTCCTTAATAGAGAAATTGTTTTGGGAAAGAAATGTGATATCTCCCTTAGAAGTAACCGACTGATCTTCATCCATTACCGCAAGCACTGTGGACTTTTTGGCCTGTTCTTCCTGTTGCTTACCTGCAACGTTACCTACAAAATAAAAAACGGCAACCATCACCAAAAATGGCACAATCATCTGAGGAGTTAACGCCTCTTTAACCTCTTTTACCAATAGGACGAAAAACTTCTTCATTTCTCCTCCTCTACCACCTTACGGAAAACCTCCTCAAGATTTCCCGCCCGATATTTTTTCTTCAATCCTCCAGGTGTGCCAATCTCAAAAATCTTCCCTTGATCAATAATCGCCACCCGGTCAGAAAGGTACTCAATTTCAAGCATATTGTGAGAAGAGAGGAGCACCGCCATTCCCCCTTTAGCCGAACTCCTAATTACGTCGCGGACTTCCAAAGCGTTGATTACATCCAACCCGCTCGTTGGTTCATCTAAGATAGCGAGTTTCGGTTCACTCATTAGCGCCCGACCAAGGAGAATTTTTCTCGTCATCCCTTTGGAGTAAGTGCTAATCTTGTCATTAATCCGCACCCCGAGATCCGCAATTTTAATCGCCCGCTCAACAAACTCGTCTTGCCGTTGCTTCAAATCTGTAATAAGCCCAGCCATCAACCATAAGTACTCGCGCCCACGCAATCGGCGGTAAGCCCCCGCCTCCTCCGGAAGGTAACTTATACTTTCCCGCACCTTATCCGCCTCTTTAACAACGTTCATCCCCGCAACAAAAACCACCCCGCTTGTTGGTTTGAGAACAGTTGCGATTATTTTAAGCGCAGTAGACTTTCCTGCTCCGTTGGGACCAATCAAAGCAAAGATTTCTCCTTCGGCTACATCAAAAGAAACGCCTTTTACGGCGATAAGATTTCCATAGCTCCTAGTTAAATTCTTTACGGATAGAACAATTCTCATCTGCGCTCTACGATCTTACACCAATAAGTGCCAGGCACCTTCGCCAAAGCACTTCGGCGTCAAGCGCCTCGTTTGCCACCACCCAGCGGTAAAGGGCAGGGCTCACAACCACTGAAAAGATCACAGTACCAAGGAGATGCATTGCGGTAAAAGGGATTTGCCCCACAAACGCCTCCATAAACGATTGACCAAACATAAGAGGACCGATGGAGAGGCCCGTTACGGCATCGTAGAGAATTGTTCCGACAATGCCAAACCCAAGATAATTAGTAATCTTGCTCTCCCTTGATTTGAAGAAGAAGAAAGCAACGATCCCTAAAGCTCCATAGGTAACGGCAGTGATCCAAGTCCACATTCCAACCTTGCCCGTAAAAAAATCAAAAATTGCAATGCTCAAAAAGCCAAAGAGGAAACCCCCAACCCACCCGTAGCGCTTCGCAAAAGGCATTTGTGTAGCCAATACGGGCTCTACATTTGGTGGGCGATAGGGAAACAAGCGGATTGCAAAGCACACTGCCCAACCTACTATGAACTTGAGCCAGTTTTTCTTCGCTTCTACAATCATCTCTACTTGGAATCCAACTTGCTAACCTTTACCACACGGTCCTTACCACTCTGCTTAGCTTGATACATTGCCTGGTCGGCCCTTTTAATCAAGTCTTCTAGACCCACTTTTTCCTCAAGACCCGCTATTCCCATACTCACTGTCACAACCAAATTTGGCAGGGTAGGAATCTTTACTCTACTCTTAATTGCCCGTCTGATCTCCTCTGCCTTAATGTAGGCATCCCCCTCACTTGCTCCAATCAAGGCCACCACAATTTCCTCCCCACCCCAACGTCCCACGAAATCAGAAGAGCGCATCTTTTCTTTGACCACTGTTGAAACAAACTGCAAAACCTTATCACCTACCCCATGACCATAGCTGTCATTAAGTTTTTTGAAGTTATCTATGTCGAGAAAGAGGACAGAAAAAGAATCAATTACAAAATGCTCTCTCCTACCAGGATGCTCTCCAGAAAACCGTATTTCATCAAACAGCTTATGAGCCAATTCCAAAAACCCACGCCTGTTAAGAAGCTTGGTTAACGGATCAATCGCAACAAGCTTTTCCAATTCCTCAATCTCCAAATCCTTGCGATAAAGCTCCTTTTTCAACTCTCCTACATCTTCCATTCCTCTTAAAGTGTACCGCATTTTAATTTATGGGCTCCTCCACAGTTGACGCAAGGAAGTTTGCCTGTTAAAATACCCCATAGCACAAATCAAATCCTGTAGGAGGAAGAAATGGGCAAAAAAATTCTCATCGCGCTGGGTCTAGGTGGTCTTCTGGCAATCTTTTTCGGCATGCGGGCAATTGGGCAGCGTTACCACATGGTGAAGGAAAATAGACTAGAAGGTTAAACGTAAGGCAAGATGGGTACGCCGGAGGTGTATACCCACAACACCTTCGGCTTTTTCTTTGCCCAAAAAGCTAGGACTTAAAAAATTTTTCAACTTCTCCCCAGTTAATAACATTCCACCAAGCCTTGATATACTCCGGTCGACGGTTTTGATAATTAAGGTAGTAGGCGTGCTCCCATAGATCCAACGTCAGAATCGGCTTTTGACCTTGGGAAATAGGACAATCTTGGTTTGGCGTCGTTACTACCGCCAACTCCCCCACCTTATCTACCACAAGCCAGGCCCACCCACTACCAAAAAGCGCAACCGCCGCCTTAGTGAATTCTTCCTTGAAAGCAGAAAACTCTCCAAACTTCTTATTAATTTTCCCAACCAGATTTCCACCCGGCTCCCCACCTCTCCCCACACCCATTACCTTCCAGAAAAAAGAATGGTTGTAATGACCACCACCAAAGTTCCTCACCGCTAAACGAACCTCTTCAGGAATACTCCTGAGATCTTT
>Ga0187886_1002264_pt1 | contig 15646 bp, 16 predicted proteins | sample June2016WEW_20_1_FD_133001 | JGI IMG/M metagenome (GOLD analysis project Ga0187886, IMG submission 133001) | Peatland microbial communities from SPRUCE experiment site at the Marcell Experimental Forest, Minnesota, USA - June2016WEW_20_150 | ecosystem: Environmental > Terrestrial > Soil >... | reverse complement strand
GTGTCCGCGTAGAATGCGCCCAGTCGAAGCAATATCCGACTTGCGGTTCGAAGGTGTAAATTGGCCCGGTAAAGGTCAGGGAGGGAACCCCGGAATTCCACTCCGCCTATCTCGTCTGCCGATTCTTTTGAAAGGGAAGAATCTTCAGACCGAGAAGATAGATGAATTGTCGGCAGGCCTAACTGATCCAGTTCCCCGGCGAGAAAAGGCTCTAAACCTGGAATACAAACGGCAAAAAAACGGGGCATAAAATATCCCTGATTAGGAGAATCGTCTATTCGTTGAGTCGTTAGATGTCAGTTGCCTATTTATTATCTGCACTAAATGAAGTGTGCGATTTGGGGACGCGACCTCAAAAACAAGGTTTCGCCAAGAAAATGACATGACATCTGGTAGTGTCCCATAGTCAAGTCCTGACTTTGGCACACGATAATGCCCCGTATAAGGCAAGCGTCTCTAGGGGAGAGCGGAAGAAGGTTGGAGACACAACATGCTGAAGAGGGTCCTTCATGTCGTGTCTCCATGATTTGCCCGGATGGATGGATTTACTTCAGCCTTCCTTCCGCAGCTTTCCAATTGATATTCTTGAAATAGGCTCCGATGTAGTCGGCTCTTTTCAAACCGTAATCGATCATAAAAGCATGCTCAAAGACATCCAGGATGAGGATGGGGGTGCAACCAGCCAGGTGTCCCACGTCATGTTCATTGATCCAGCAATTGAACAAATTTCCAGAAAGGTTGTCTTGGTATAAGACGGCCCAACCAATTCCCCGCATTGCTCCGACTCCCCGGAAATCCTTCTCCCATTCTTCATAGCTTCCGAAACTTTCGGAAATCTTCTTAGACAATTTCCCGGCTTTATCAATCCCCCCTTTGCCGCCGAGGTTTTCAAAGTAATATTCATGAAGTCTCATTCCGTTGAATTCCCACCCGAGCCGCCTCTTCAATTCGGCATATTCAGGATTGCCCATCTTTCCCTCTTTGAGCATTTGTCCCAGGGTATCCACCAATTTATTGGTATTGGTCACATAGCCCTGGTAGAGGGTAAAGTGGTTTTTCAGGAGGGTTTCACTGAATCCCTCCATCCCCAGAAGTTTGCTGAAATCTTTTGCACTATAAGCCATCTTTTCCTCCTTTCTCGCCTGGGCGAAAGAATATGTTTGTTTAATGACCTGAGAAGTTATGCCTCCCAGAAAAATTCCTCAGTAAAAAATAGGATACTGGGATCTGTTATAAATATATAAAATAATAAAAAAATAAAGGTAAGGGAATGGGGTGAATTATGTATTTTGAGAGAGAAAATAACGTATTTTAAAGCGTCTTCCCATATACCTTTTCTCGGCCCCATCTTTATTTTTTCCATAGATGTCACCGAGAACACAGAGTTTTAGGAAAAAGAAATCAGGAAAAATTATGATTCCGTTTGGCGAATTAACCGTTTGTGTTCCTTCGCGATCAATTTCGGGATCTCGAATTCACAAGGAACCTTGGTCTGGCAAAGGCCGCACCCCGTGATCTGTACTCCGTATTCAACCTTCTTAGCCGGACTGACAACGGCATAGCTATACTCGAAGCATTTATCTTTGTTGTGGCCTTTGGCGGTGATGGCCCCAGCCGGACAACGGGCCGCGCAGGCGTTGCAGGTTTTATTATAAAAGTAGAGACAATTGGCCTGATGGTGAGGGTATTTTTTGGCGGATGGCTTGAGAACCAAATCCGTTACGATGCTGCCGACACGTATCGCCTTTCCCTTGGGCGTGATCAACCCGTCACTCAATCCGAAAGTCCCCAGGCCGCAGGCGTAGGCCGCATGGCGCTCGGACCAGGTGGAGGCGATCCCTACCCTGGGAGATCGAAGGCGTCTCCAGTGCGGGGAGTTCATGGGGGCGACGGCTTTGAACCCTTTCTTCTTCAATAAGGCGACCAGGTGATCTCTCAATTTGACGTTGAATTGCTCACCAAAGTCTCGGGCATGAGACCAGAGGCGGGAAGGATAGCGGGTCTCTTTCCGGTTGCTCTGGCGAATATCTTCAGAAGCCGGAAGGACCCAGGAGATTACCGAGAGCTGCGGGCGACTTTTTCTTTTTCCGAAGGTCAGTTCGAAGATTTCTTGGGGGCGGAAGTGGAATTTCCCGATGACCCTTTTGTATTGTTTAAAAAGAGGATCGTCTCCGGAAGCAAATCCGACCAAAGGCTTATCCCAGTACTTCCCCCGGTCTAATTTGCGGCGGTTGGCCGGGCTTTTCTTGACGAATTCGGCGATGGCCCGCTCGATAAATTTTTCCGGACTGGCGGCAGAGAAACTCCCCTTTTCCTTTCCCATTTTGTCCTCCTGAAAGGTTGATTTCCTTTTTACTAATACAAAGGCAATAAATAAAGTGACATCACCCCCTCCCTAACCCTCCCCCCTTGAGGGGGAGGGGAGGGTGGGGGGTAAAAAAAAATTAATTCCTTTTTATTAGCATAATTTTTCCTTTTTTGCAAAATTCCTTGCCATCCTGGAAGCTTGACCTAAACCTTGCATAAATATTCGCCGGGAGCGGGATTGTCATTCCCGCGAAAGCGGGAATCCAGTGAGGGTCCAAGGCCCTGGATGCCCGCCTGCGCGGACATGACCGAAAGAAACCGCTGGTTGGACCCAAGAAAATGCGGTCATTTCCTGTCTAAGTCTGTCTGTGAAAGGGTTTCGCGAAAATCGCTTAACTTCTTTTCCGACTAAGAGATTGACTTTCTGCGGGCAATTGGATAGAAAAATACTAATACAAACGTAATAAATAAAGTGACATCACCCCCTCCCTAACCCTCCCCCCTTCAGGGGGGAGGGGAGGGTGGGGGCTTAAAAAAATTATTTCGTTTGTATTAATTCGCTTTGTCGCTGGCGAAAATCCTATCTGGACAGGGCGGTCCAGTTCTTTTGGCGGGCCCATGGTATGGCTTGAGACCCAGCCCGCACCAGTGGTTGGGAACACAAGGTTGAGATCCGGGTCTAGTTAGGGGTCAAGAAGGAAGAGATCGCGGGGTTAAAGAAGGAGGGAGCTATTTGAAAAGAAGAAAGAATATGGTTACGAAAAAATCATCAGAGATTCCTCCCTTCATTGTCATGGAGGTGATGGAGAAAGCCACGGCCATGGAGCGAGAGGGGAAGAATATCATCCATCTCGAGGTGGGGGAACCGGACTTCGACACCCCGGAGTGCGTCAAGGAAGCGGCCATACGGGCCATCCGCGAGGGTAAAACACATTATACTCACAGCCTGGGGCTGCTGGAGCTGCGGGAGGCCATCGCTGAGTCTTACCATGAGAAATATGGGGTAGAAGTCAACCCAGACCAGATTCTGGTTACCTCCGGAACCTCTCCGGCGATGCTCCTCCTATTCATGAGCCTGCTGGAGCCCCATGAGGAAGTCATTCTCCCGAATCCTTACTACGCCTGCTACCCTAACTTCGTCCGTATGGTGGACGGCAAGCCCGTCTTTGTGAAAGTATTCGAAGAGGAAGGTTTCCAGTACAGGCCCGACGAAATCAAACCTCTCATCGGGCCAAGGACAAAGGCCATCTTTGTCAATTCGCCCGCAAATCCCACGGGGAACCTGACGCCGCCGGAGCGGATGAAGGCCATCGCCGAATTAGGAAGAATGGTCATCTCGGATGAGATTTACCACGGCTTAGTTTATGAGGGGAAAGAACATTCCATATTGGAGTTTACTCAGAATGCAACGGTGATTAATGGGTTCTCCAAACTTTACGCCATGACCGGCTGGCGCCTGGGGTATCTGATTGTCCCGCCAGAATTTGTCCGTCCGCTGCAGAAGATGCACCAGAATTTTTTCATCTCGGCCAATGCCTTCGTGCAATGGGCCGGGATCGCCGCCCTGAAAGAGGGGGGAGCGGATGTCACCCGGATGAAAGATATTTACAACACCCGTAGAAAGTATATCATCCCGCAACTACGGGCACTGGGATTCGGGATTACCGTGGAGCCCACGGGAGCATTTTATGTTCTGGCCAATGCCAAAAGCTATACAGAGAACTCCTTCGATTTCGCCTTTGACATTCTGCAAAAAGCCAAAGTGGGGTGCACTCCGGGGATTGATTTCGGGACAAACGCTGAAGGCTATCTACGATTTTCCTATGCCAACTCCATTGAGAATATCGAGGAAGCCATGAGAAGACTGCGCAGCTACTTGCAGGAGGAGTGGAAACCGAGGGCCGGGAAAGAAAAGTTGAGATGAAAATTATCTCTGCCGAATTCATCAAGAGCGCGAGCAAACCATCGGAGTATCCTCGGGAGAGTTTTCCCGAATTGGCCATTGCCGGGAAATCGAACGTAGGCAAGTCCTCGCTGATCAATGCTCTAGTGAATCGGAAAAACCTGGCCAAGACTAGCTCCAGCCCGGGAAGGACGCAGCTGATCAATTTTTTCCTGGTGAATGGCAAGATCTCGCTGGTGGACCTTCCCGGATATGGATACGCTAAAGTACCCCTGCAGGTACGAAAAACTTGGAAGCCCATGGTGGAGAGCTATCTGCAGACCCGCAAGGAGATTCGTTTGGTCATCCTGATTTTGGACGCTCGCCGCGGGGCTTCGCCTGACGACCTGGCCTTATTGGATTGGCTGGATTATCATGAAATTCTTTCTTTAATCGTTTTGACCAAGGCGGATAAGCTTTCGCAAATCGAGCGAGCGAGGCAGAAGAAGGCCCTGGCAGACGTTTCCCTTCTCTCCGGGAAACCCCTGTCATTTTTTTCTGCGGTAACTGGCGAGGGCAAAGAGGAACTATGGAGGCTAATTCAGGAGGCACTCGACTGACTTAGATGGGAAGGCTTATCTGAACTTTTCTTAAGAATATTAACCAATCGATTAGGATGGTTTGTGATAATCCCGTCTATTCCCCAGCGGATGAACTGCTCCATCTCCTTTTGGGAATTAACGGTATAGGTGTTCACCTTCATTCCTTGCTCGTGGATTTTAGCGATCTTGTCCTTTGTTAGAAACGATCTCCGCAAGTTCAATGTGGGGAAGGATTTGCCCCCAGTGACTTCTTCAGGGATATTCCAGAATTTATGGTAGAGCAAAGCCACCCGGGCCTGGGAATTCCCTTCCTTGATTCGTTCCAGCGCGGACGGGGAAAAGGAGGAAAAAATCACTTGTTTCGCCGTCCTGCTCCTTTTCGCCTCCTGTAGAGCCCGATCGGATAAATCGGAAATCGTATAGGGGCCAAGGTATTCATTTTTTATTTCGATATTGACCAGGATATTCCCTTTGGCCAATTCCAGAACATCTTGCAAGGTGGGGATTTGTTCACCAGAGAACGGCGACCCAAACCAGGAACCGGCATCCAATTTTTTCAATTCCTGCAGGGTATGGTCGGCGACTTTGCCCCGGCCATTGGTGGTTCTCTCTAAGGTGTCGTCGTGGATCACCACGACCCGTCCATCTTTAGAGAAATGAACATCCAGTTCCATCATATCGCTGCCTACCTCGATTGCTTTCTTAAAGGCGCCCAGGGTGTTCTCCGGAGCCTCTCCTGAAAAACCCCGATGAGCGATGACCATCACCGGGAATTTCCCTGCCCAAGAGGGTCCTATCGAATCCTTTCCCCTTTTGCCTGCACCCCTCATCGTTTTTCCGATCTAGGGTCCCCAGGAATTCATGAAAACCCCGATTCATTTTCCAAAGGAGTCTTAGGAAATTTTTTTTCGTTCTTGATTCAACCCTGCCTGAACCAGCGCTGCTTCAGAAGCACCACCCGTACAGGCAGGAGGAAGTTCATGATAGCGATAGCCATGACTAGAATTTACTCGGGAGGATAGACCTCACTATTTACCCTTTCCATTCAAAAGAAATAGTCAAAATCTAACGGGGCATTTCTGGATTGTCAACGAGAAAATGAGGGACTTTTGGATTTCCCCGCTGGCTCTCCCCTTTTTTGTCTTTTGCATCTCATTTTCTATATGCTATAGTTTTCCAAGATTGATTCTCTTTTTGGCAATGACAAGATGGCTGTTATCCAAAGTTCTCATTTCATCTCCGCTGAGCAGAAAGGAGGAATGAACATTGATAAAGGATGAGATTGCCGCTCAGCTAAAAGAGGCGGCCAGGGAGGGCAAGATTACCTGCGCTATGGCCCAGAAGATCGCCAATGAAAACAAAATCCCGATGAAGCAGGTGGGGGAGATACTCAATCAGATGAAGATCAAAATTATCCAGTGCCAGTTGGGATGCTTTTAGGAGGGTTCAAGGGGCCAATGGTTCAAGAGCTCGAGCAAGAGGAGTCATTTTTTATTTGAACCCTCGAACCCTATCGGTAAATGTTATGCGTGCTCGAATCACAATCATCTGTGATAACACGGTTTCCATTAAGGGAGGGGTGGGAGAGCATGGATTTGCCGCCTTCCTGGAGACGGAGAGGGGGAATTTTCTTTTCGACACCGGAAGCGGAGAGGGATTGATTTCCAATCTTATGAAATTTGATAAAGACCCTCTGTCCATTCAGAAGATCATCCTGAGCCATGGGCACCACGACCACACCGGTGGACTGGCCTCGATTCTGGAACTTTCTGGTGGGGTGGAAGTTCTGGCCCATCCGGACCTCTTTTCCATCCGGTACCATATTTGCCAAAAAGATGGGAAAGAGGTTAGCCGGTTTGTGGGTCTGAAATTCCAGAGGGCTTATTTAGAAAGTCTGGGAGGGGGATTTATTCTAGATAAAAATTTTCGCGAGGTCACCCGGGAGATGTTTCTGACCGGAGAAGTGCCGCGGAAAACCTCCTTTGAAAAAGGGGATCCAAAACATTTCGCAATGAGCGGAGAAGGATTAATCCCGGACCCATTTTGGGATGATCAAAGTTTGGTGATTGAGAGCCAAAAAGGATTAGTATTGCTTCTGGGATGCGCCCATGCCGGGATGATCAACATCCTAGAGCACATTATTGAAAAGACCGGGGCGGAGAGGGTACATGCCATCATCGGGGGCACGCATTTAAATTTTGCCTCTCCCCAGCAGGTTGAGGAAACGGTCGCCGCTCTGAAGAAATTTAAAGTAGGTCATATCGGCGTCTCTCACTGCACGGGTCTGAAAGCAACTTTACGGTTATATGCCGAGTTCGGAGAAAGGTTTTTCTTCGGGCAGGTGGGAGAGGCACTGGAAGTTTAGCCGGGATTAGGATGATGCGACAATTTTTCTTATGTTTTTTGTCGTTCCTTGTTCTCTCTACCGCTGCCTTTGGTCAGGTGGCTTCGGAGAGGAAGGGTCCAGAGTTTCCAGAAAGAGAAGGCCCGAGGTTCGAAGAACGGAAGGGAATGATGGGCTCGATGCATCATCCGATGGAAGATTGGGTCAGGCAGTTGAACCTTACGGCAGAACAGATGGCTAGGCTTCAAGAGATGCGGGAAGCCTACCTCCGGGACACGCTGGTCTGGAGGAATGAGCTGGTGATCAAACGCTTCGACCTGCGGGATCTCTGGCGCAATCCGCAGGTGGACCCCAATCAGGTTCTGGCCAAACAACGGGAGATATCAGAGCTGGAATCTAAAATCCAGGAACGGGCCGTTCTGTATCAATTGGAGATGCGCAAAGTTCTAACCCCTGAGCAGATCAAGCTCCTCCCGCCGGGGTTTGGGTTCGGCGGATTCCGTGGCTGGCGGATGATGCCAGGCTGGGGCAGAGGAATGGGAAGAGAATAAAAGGAGCCGAACCCCTGCCATGGCCTTCCCAAAGAAAGGACCGGAGCCTCGGGGGCGGTGGATCTTTCGTCCCCTTTACCTTCTAATCATCTGGAGTCTCTTGGCCGTCCTCCTGGTCATCAACGGAACGTACGAGACCAAACGCACCGAAAATAATCTTTATCGCCTGCTCTTCGACGAGGGTTCGGCCCTGATTGAAGGGATGGAGAAGAGCGCCCAGGGTATCTTTACATCCCTGACGGCGGTTGAAGCCTTCCCCGAGGCCAATGCGTTCCTGAATTCCTCACCGGTCAACCTTCTGGCGATGGAAGAATCGGTCGTCGATCTGATCTTGGATGTCGCTTTCCGAATCGATCAGGAATTGGGCAGCCGTTCTCCGCAGGAGAGCGATTTACAAAGAGTGAGTGAGGCGGAGCACCTTTCGGGCTTAGAGGTGATCACCCCCCATGGACATTTCATTTTTAATCGACACCCGGCGAGTCCATCCGCCGAGATTCGCAGACCCTTCTACCAGCTTCTCCTAAGCGGCAAAGCCTCTTACGCCATCCGCCGTTCCGAGAAGAGGGAGACCGGACAGATGGACCGTCTTTCCGTCGCAGTCATCCGCAAGGCCGGAGAGGGAATTCTTGTTGTGCGGGCGGATGAATCGGACATCCATTTCTTTCGCCGGAGAGTTATCCTGCAAGGATTGATCGAGGAATGGAAGGAAAAGGGCGAAACGAGATACATTACCTTCGAGGGGGAAGACGCGACGGTCTGGGCGGACACGAACCCGAAAAAAATTGGCCAGAAGGAGGAAAGCAACTTTGGGCAGCAACTTTTGCGCAAAGGGGCGATGAAATCAGAGGCTCAAGTTCAAAGGATGCAGGGGATTTTTGAGGTTGCCAAGGTCGTCCCTTTGGATAGAAACAGCCGGGGCGTTCTCCGAGTGGGACTCTCCACGGAGAAAGTAGAGCAAATCATAGCCGCGGACCGGAGAAACATCGTTTTCTTCAGTCTGCTGCTCCTGGTCTTTGGAGGGGTGGGCATCACCTTCATATACCGCATGGAGAATAGACATTTGGCCCGAATGGGGGAAATGGAAGAGAAGATCCACCAGTCTGAAAAACTATCCTCCTTGGCCAACCTGGCTGCGGGCGTGGCCCATGAAATCCGCAATCCTCTGAACGCCATCGGCATGGCCATCCAGCGTTTGCAGCGCGAGTTCCTTCCGGAACGGCCAGAATCGCAGGCGGAATATTACCGATTCACCGAAGTCCTTCGGGGAGAGGTGGGCCGAGTCAACAAAATCATAGAACAGTTTCTCTTTTTCGCCAGGCCTGCACGGTTGGAACTCCAGCCTGTTCAGGTTAAAGATATTCTGAAAGATCTGCTCCTTCTATGCCAAGAGACCGCAGAGCATCAGAAAGTCGTCCTGGAAGAGGATGTCGGAGCGGGCCTGCCGTTGCTGAAGCTGGACCGCCAGCGGATGCAAGAAGCCCTGTGGAACCTGATTAACAACGGACTCCAGGCTATGCCCGAGGGAGGACAGCTAAAACTAACTGCAAAATTGCAGGAGGGAAGGGAGGTCCTCATCCAGATTTCTGACACCGGCGAGGGAATCCCGTCGGAAAACCTAGGCAAAATCTTCGACTATTATTTCACCACCAAAGAGAAAGGAATGGGGCTGGGTCTTCCCTTAGCCCATAAAATCATCCAGGAACACGGGGGTACAATCGAGGTGAAGAGCATTGGGGGAAGGGGAACGACGTTCCGGGTCCATCTGCCAATTCCGCAGGGGGAAGGATGAGCAGGACCACCCATTTTCAAATTTTAATTGTGGATGACGAAAAGGCCCAGAGTGAAATCCTCGAAGGCTTCCTGGTCAAGCAAGGGTATGGGGCCATTTCCGCGGAAGATGGACAAAAAGCCCTGGAAAAGTTCAGGAATGGGGCTTTCGACCTGGTCCTGACGGATTACCGCATGCCTGGGATGGATGGAATTCAATTGGTGAGAGAAGTGAGGCGGCTGAACCCGGAGGCCACGGTGGTGATCATGACGGCTTACGGAACCGTGGGGACAGCCGTGGCTGCGATGAAAGAAGGAGCCTACGATTATTTGATGAAGCCGATTGATCTGGATGAACTCCTTCTTCTCATCCAGCGGATAGAAGGGGAGATCAGATTAAGGCAAGAGAACCGCGACCTCAAAGAGCAACTGCGGGAAAAATTCAAGGTCGAATTCATCGTCTCGGCCAGCCGGCAGATGGAAGAGGCCCTAAACATGGTAGGACGAGTATCCCAGAGTCCGGCTACCATCTTAATTTTGGGAGAAAGCGGGACCGGAAAGGAACTGATCGCCCGGGCCATTCATTATTCCAGCCCCAGAGCCGAGAAACCGTTTGTGAAAGTGAACTGTGCATCTCTGCCGGAAAACCTCCTGGAGAGTGAGCTCTTCGGTCACGAAAAGGGAGCCTTTACCGGAGCCATTGCCCGGAGAATCGGGCGTTTCGAGCAGGCCGACCAAGGATCGGTTGTCTTGGATGAGATTGGAGACCTCTCCCCATCCTTACAGATGAAACTCCTGCGCTTCCTGCAGGAGAAGGAGTTCGAGCGGCTGGGGAGCAACCGGACAATGAAGAGCGATGTAAGGGTGATTGCGGCCACGAACCGGAACCTGGAGGAAGGGATTAAAAAGGGAACCTTTCGCGAAGATCTCTATTACCGGCTCAACGTGGTGACCATTTCTTTAGCGCCGCTGCGGGAGCGAAAAGAGGATATTCCTCTTTTGGTGGAGCATTTCCTGAAGAAATACAATAGAGAAAATAAAAAAAACGTGACCTCTCTTTCCAAAGAGGCCAAAGACCTACTCATGCGCTACGACTACCCGGGAAATATACGGGAACTGGAAAATATCATTGAGCGAGCAGTGGTTTTGTGCCGCGGGGACACTCTGACGACTCAAGAGCTGCCATTAAACCTTAAGGATAGCAAAGTCGAGGCTGCCTTGGAACGAGCCGGGGAGAGACGGAGCCTTCCGGGCACTTTAGAAGAAATCGAGCGCCAGTTAATTTCCCAAGCATTGGGAAAGAGCGGGGGGGTGCAGACTAAAGCTGCCGCCGAGCTCGGAATTAGTGAGCGTGTCCTGCGCTACAAGATGAAGAAATATAGAATATCTGATAAAGAATAATGCGTTCCGGGTTTCGAGTTTCGGGTTTCGGTAGAACCCTTGAACCCTAGAACCCTCATTTTGGTATAAAACTCATTCCTTCACGCAGTTCATAGATAAAGCCTACCAGCAGCTGACAGGTCGCCTCAAGGTCCTTGAGGGAAAGGACCTCAGTGGGCGTATGCATGTAACGCAAAGGCACGGCAACGAGGCCCGTGGCTACACCCCTGCGGGAAAGCTGGATGACATTGGCATCGGTTCCCGTGGCCCGGGGAGCGCCGAGAACCTGGACAGCTATTTTCTTCTTCTTGGCCGTTTTGATCAGCAGTTCAAAGATCAAAGGATTTATGTTCGCGCCGCGGGCAATGATGGGGCCTGACCCGAGCTTATGCTCGCCCACCCGCTTTTTATCCGCCTCCGGGTAATCGCTGGCATGGCCAACCTCAAGCCCAATCCCTACGTCAGGCTCGATTTGATAGGCACTGACCGTGGCTCCTCGCAGGCCGAGTTCCTCTTGAACGGTCGAGACGCCGTAAACCGAGCAGCGGGGGCGTTCCTTTTTTTCGCCGATCCGGCGCAGGACTTCGGCCACTACAAAACTACCCACTTTGTCATCAAATCCACGGGAAACGACCCGGTCCCCCAACAGTTTTTCCAAGCCCCCTGTGAAAGTTATGGGGTCCCCAATCCGCACAGCCTTTTGGGCCTCCTTCTTGTCTTTAGCACCGATGTCGATGAATTGATCGTGGATCTTCGTCACTTTCTCCCGATCTTTCGGGTCGATCAGGTGGATGGGTTTTCGCCCCACAACCCCCATGATCGGTCCCTTCTGGGTATGCACCCATACCCGTTTGCCTGGGAGAAGCAGCTCGTCCACTCCGCCGATTGAAGAAAAATAAAGGAACCCGTGATCGTCGATGAACTGGACCATGAAGCCCACTTCGTCACAGTGGCCGGCGAGCATGACCGTGGGCTTGCCTTCTCCTCGGCCCTTGATCAGACCATGGGAATTGCCCAGAACGTCGGTCCGCACTTCATCCACATAGTCCTGGATATATTCCCGGAAAACTCTCTGGGCGGGTTGCTCATAGCCTGATGGGCTGGGAGCCTCGGAGAGGGCCTTTAGAAACGCATAAGATTCTTCACGCATCGGTTCCTCCTTCTCCAGCAAGAGCCGAAAATTATCGCAACTTGCCAATGAGGAAATGAGTTATAAGCTATTGGGATGATAGCATATTATAAAGTAGGATGCTATTTTAAATTTCGGTTACTTTGATTCCTGTGGCCTGCGACCATTTAGATTTGTTGAAAGTTTAAACCAGACCCTAGGGATCCGCAATTTACATTTGTATAGACAGGGTCAGACTCGATTACTGACATTCTAAGGATTTAAGGATCAACTCAAAAGTTTGAAAATTCGAGATCGCCATGTTATGATGGTCTTAATTTTGGTCAACCAGAATGGAGGTCAATATCAATGAAAACTCTATCTCTGTCCGAAGCTAAGATGAAATTAAGCGGGCTTATTGATGCTCTCAACACAACGTCCGAGGAAATTATTATTACCAAAAATGGCCGGCCGGCGGCGGTTATGGTGAGTCCAGAGGAGTATGACAGCTGGAAGGAAACCCTGGCCATCCGCTCAGATCTGGCTCTGATGAAAGAAATAAAAAAGGGGCTTAAGGCCTTAGAGGGGAAAAGAGTAAGGCTGTACACACTCGAAGAGCTGTTTCAATAAAAAGGTCCCGTGGGATAGGCTGTGGATAAAATCGTTCTCCCGAAAGATATTCGTGGCCTTATTCGAGGGATGCATCCTCACCTGAAGAAAAGAGTGAGGAGTGCTCTGGAATTCATCTTATCCGAGCCATTTTCTGGAAAGGCCTTGATTGGGGAGCTTGCGGGATTGCGCAGCCTTCAGGTGGGTTCTTTCCGGATTATCTATAGAATCAGGGACAACAAGAGTATTGAAATAATAACCATAGGCCCACGCGAACGCATATACGAAGAAACCTTCCGGGTTATTAAAAGAGAAAAGGTGAATACGCAATGAAATGGGCGCATTAAACACACGGTTCCACCGATCCCTTTCATGACCTTTCATCCCTTCGCTTGAAGAGGCTCTCAATCCTACCTCTGAGGTTCTAAGAGAAAAGTCATATCCGAACTAAGTGGGATGGATGTCGGAGGGAGCTGGAGGCAGTTCATCCAGTTGGCGACGAAGCATTTTGGCTTTTTTCATCAGATCGCGGTGCTGGTCGGTTTTTCTTCTGCCGGGAAATTCTTCTTGGATCTTCTGGCAAACACTGTGGATCATGGCCCGGTAGATTTCTAAGAATTCCACTTTTTGGGCTAAGGGGAGACATTTCTCAAAAGACCTCAGCGCCTGGAGTGGGGCAAAGGAATAGAATTGTTCCATGCCTTGGCTCAGGTGGATCTTGAACTGCAGACTTTCATCTCCGGGCCTTTTTTCCAGCGCACGAGAGAAAGCTTTAACCGCCTTAGTATAGAAGGCGCTCTGGAAATAAGATTCCCCAGCCAAGCGATAACCCTGGGCCTCGTCTTGGCCATAAAGATTGTGGAAGACTCCTTCCAAAGCATCTTTTCCCAGAACTTCCTTCAGAAGATCACTTTCTTCCAGGAAAAAACGGATGAGTAGCCCATTCTCGCGGTATTCCCCGAGGAGCTCTTTGAATTGGCGAAAGACATCCTGAAAGAGGGCTTCAATTTCTTCGTTTCCTTCTTTAAAACTCGATTCCGTGCGCGAGATGATTTTCTTAAACTCCTGGGTAAGGTTTTCCTGCCCCGGCGAACTATCGCCCTTCGCATTCAACTTTAAATACTTTGGCCCGTAGACTTCAAGCTGATAAAGGTCTTCTCGCATCCTCATGGCCAGGTGGAAGATGGAACCGATGGTTAAGTCGAAAATTTGCTCTTTTCCCGAAATGAAAGAGGAACTGCGGCGAAACAAGTCTTGGCAACTTTCCTTAAGGGAAAAGAGGATGCTCTGTCCCCGATCGTCTACAAATTTGGCCAAGTCGGAAAAGCTGAGGGCACCCTGCTTATATTTTTGGTACTGCTGGCGAAAAGTCTGGGTGGCGAGGAGAAAGTTGCGCACGATCTCCACAACCTTCCGATCACGCTCTCTCTTGGCGATGTCGAATTCCTCCATTTTACCTTCATTCATTGGCGGTTATTCTAACTCTTAACCCCATAAAAAGCAAGGAAAATATGGGCCAGTGTCCGTATCGTTAATCATTGACTCAAAAATGGGATGACTCCCTTTGATCGGGGTCCAAACGTAGGGCAAGGAGCGCAGTCAGAATTATCCGGAAAAAGACTTTATCCCTGCTTGGGTTTTAGGTTTGCAAAGAAATTGGGGGGGGAGTGGAGCCAGCGTCAACAAGGAAAAAAGTGGCCAATCATTTGGCTAAGAGGGAAAAGGGATCGACCCTCAGGTCAGTTTTCCCTTGCCCGACCGAGATGAAAATGTTATGAAAAGGAGTATTCGGCCACACGCTGAAGGAGGACTAAGAATGAATGTTGGCGAACGAGTGAAGTTCCAATTCGGGGGAAAAGAGAAAGAGGGTGTGGTGGTCAAGATGTTTCCCAAGAAAGTTTACCTGAAGGTAGATTTTCCCCACCACCCCGGAAAAATGATTCTGAGGTCAATGGCTGCGCTGGAGGGGGGGAAACCCGCCCCGCAGAAAAAAAAGAGAAAGGAAAAACAGGAAAAGGAGAAAAAAGAGAAAATTCAGCCGCAGCCGGAGAGAAAGACCGAAGAGTAGAAGGGACTCCGCTGGCTATGTCAGAATTTAACGGAGAAGGATTGGAATTCTCCTCGGTACTCCTCCGGTTGAGCGATAAGCTCAGTGACATGGGCTCCCGGAGGTCCATGGCGGCACCACTGGATCATAGCCTCGACGTCTTCTTCTTCCCCCTCGAAAACTACAGCCACAGATCCGTCTGCAAGATTCCGAACCCACCCGTTCACGCTATATTTTCGAGCTTCCTGCTGGGTGTAATACCGGAAGTTCACCCCCTGGACAATCCCTTTCATGATCAGCTTGACTCGAGATTTAGCCACCGAAATTCACCTGGCGTCCTGCTTCAGCATCTTTAAAAATTCATCTTCTGTTATGATCTTCACGCCCAGGGCTTGCGCCTTCTCGTATTTGGAGCCCGGATCCTCTCCCACAACCACAAAATTGGTCTTCTTGCTTACGGAAGAAGAAACTCGCCCTCCCATCGACTCAACCTTTGACTCGGCCTCCTCGCGGCCCATGATCCTAAGAGTGCCGGTGAAAACGAAGGTCTGGCCTGCCCGCTTCTTACTCCTTGCCTGAGGACGCGAAGGATATTCCACCCCGTGCCCTTTAAGCTTCTGAAAGACTCGCTGGTTCCCTTTCTGTTGAAAAAACTTGAAAATGGAAAGGGCTACCTGCGGGCCGATCTCGTGGATGGTCATGAGCCTTTCAACCGAGGCTTTGGATAGCTCGTCAAGGTCGGAAAATTCGCGGGATAGAAGCTTGGCGGTGTGCTCCCCCACATGGCGAATGCCCAGGGCATAAATTAACCTGTCCTGGGTGGTCTTTTTGCTCCTTTCGATGGCCGTAAGAATATTTCCCCCCAATTTTTCGCCCATCCGCTCCAGGGTGAGTAGGTCTTTGAGGGTCAAGGAATAAAGGTCAGCATAATCTTTGACCAGGCCTCGGTCCACCAGCTGCTCAATGATCTTCTCTCCCAGGCCGTCGATATTCATGGCTCCCCGGGAGGCAAAATGGATGATTGTCTCCTTAAGTTGGGCTGGGCAGGC
>Ga0187886_1002263_pt1 | contig 15647 bp, 18 predicted proteins | sample June2016WEW_20_1_FD_133001 | JGI IMG/M metagenome (GOLD analysis project Ga0187886, IMG submission 133001) | Peatland microbial communities from SPRUCE experiment site at the Marcell Experimental Forest, Minnesota, USA - June2016WEW_20_150 | ecosystem: Environmental > Terrestrial > Soil >... | reverse complement strand
TAAAGGAATATATTCCCTTTAAAATAAAACACGTTTATGGGCAAGCTGGTGAGTGGGATCTACTACGGATGGAGGATTTACATTATTATCAAGATCTTTCCCCTGGTTTTGCGTTGATTGAAAATTTATCTAAGGGAATTAGAGTTATCGGCGACCCATCAGTTGAGGATGCGAAGAAGGAAATAAAAGAAATAGTTGATAAGTCTAAAATAATATTTTTTTGCGGGTTCGGCTATGCCAAAGAAAACCTGGAAGTAATTGGACTTCCAGGCAGTATTGATGATAAATGGAAGATATTCGGTACAGCAAAAGGAATGAGAGAGAAAGAGAGAGAAGGCGTTAAGCGGCTTTTGGGCAGAAATTATAAAAAAAGTGCGGTTCTTGAGAATTGGGTTCGCATTGAGGATAGAAATTCCTATGACCTACTACGGGAACATCTCTAGAAAAAAGAAATCAAGCGAACATTATAATAGTGAAACATTTCGGTTAATTAATCCCTCCCAACGAGGTTGCTAAAATGGAAAAAGAATCTCCCCAAAAAGAAGGGTTAGTGGGTATCTTTGACATCCTGGGATACCAATACATCATTGACAACAATCAAATCAATGATGTCGCCAACATCATTTCCAATATATTATTACCCCTTCCAGAAAAGGCGACTGATAAATTCCTTTCAGGTATTAAGGATGAAGTGATTGCCGACGCTTACTCGTCGGCAATTAGAAGAGGCGCCCTGAAATGGCGTATTTTTTCTGATACTATTCTTCTTTCGTATCCCTTCACCCACAAGGAACTTCCTAAATTCGCCTCTATTATAGATTACCTATTTTTTCTTAATCACGTATCATATCTTCTGCGTTGCGCTTTTGATGCCGGTTTGCCCTTACGGGGAGCAATTGATTATGGGGATTTTTACATCAAAGAAAATTGCTTTGCGGGCAAACCAATTATCAACTCTTACAGATTGTCCCAGGAACTTCAAATATCCGGATGCGCAATGACTGATTCGCTTCAAAAACAGTATTTTGCTGATATAGAAAGTGATAAAGTGTTTAAAAAGGCAAAATTCATTTTTGTCCGCCCCTATCTTGTTCCTCTCAAAGAAAACAACACAAAAAGACTCTGCTTAATTGATTGGCTATCTCCATTTACTGATTCGGAAATCCCACCCGATTTACGGCAATATGTCGCTGAAAAATTCTATGCCCACAATAAGGATATTCCGAGAGAGGCGTCATCAAAACTTGAAAACACAGAAATGACTTTGAGATATTTTTTAAGCAAAAGAGAAGAGGCTGACCGTCCCTAATCTGTCTTGGTATCTTTCGGTGTTAAGCGGAGATTGTAGAAGGACTAAAGGACAAAGGAGATTTTTATGGAAAAGGAAAAAATAAGACCCTTTTATTCAGAATTACAAGGGTACCTCTCACAAAGTCCTCCTTTAAGTTCTGACTTCATATGGGAAGAATCTGTTTGGACACAATATAATGAAACGATAAAATTGCTCTCTGATGTGTCCGGTGAGGAATTAAGCCGGTTTTCTGTTAAAAGCAAATTATATGACCACAAAGAGCCTTTTGTTAAGGTTATAGAATACCGACAAAAGTTGGGCGGGTTAATTTCCTATCTTCAAGGGAAATATTTTCCGGATGAACCCGCCCCTTTTAGCGGAATGCCTACCACTGTCATAAGCCAGAGCCAGCAACAAAATCAGACAATTCAAATGCTCTTTGAAATACGAGACAAAATTGAAGCGAAAATGCCTGATTATCCAGAGGGAAGCAAGGAGAGAAAATTTCTCCAAAAATTTAAGGACAGCTTTACTTCCATATCTAACTGGACTCAACTTCTCACTCAATTGTTTAAGATGGCTAAAGATTTTGGTCTTGATATTGATAGCATTACGAAAATATTTGGCTGAAGATGGGAAGGGGGAGAAATCTCAAGGAAGGTTATGCTTCCCTTTTGACCATTCCCCAATATCAAATATCGGAACAGGTTCTTGAGGGGTCACCGGGAAGCGAGAGAGAGTAAGGGGGGTTGTGAAAATGAGCCAAAATGGTAAAGCACTTAATAATTTAGCAAATGAGCCACAAAGAAGCCTTATCGATGAATGGGTAGGGGTTGGGAAACAAATCTTACGTCCCTTGGTAATCATCCCATTACTTATTACCGTTCTTGCCTTATATTTCGCAAACCAAGAGCGTGTTGACAAATCATTATCTATTATTTTAAGCATAATCGCCGCTGTTTCATCGGCTATCGCAGGCAGGTTTTTTTATGACTACCTAAAAGGCACAATGGGAAATATCATTTTAGTGAAAAAAGGAGATTCTGCTGTCCGCCACCTGTTTTTGGTGAAACTACAAATTAAAAATATTTCTGGAAGAGTCAAAGGGAAAGCGTCTACTGAAGAAATTGGTATAGCATTATCATTTTTGGAAAAACTTATTATAAATTCCATCCAAGAATGGAACGATATTATTCCAGGTATCATTAAGAAAGAAGCAGTTTATGAATTTTTGGAAGAAAAGGAAAATGAATTAGGAAATGCGCTTAAAGAAAAAGAGAAACTAAATGAACAGTTGATGAAGGAAAAAGAATTAAATAAGGAACAAAAGGAAAAGGTAGATAAAGAAATCAAAATATGGGAGGGGACAATTTCCGAGTTATCTCGGGAGATCGATTTGTTGAAAAAAGCAGATACAAAAAGATTTTCTTACCGGCAACTATCTCCTTTAGGCATGGGTTTAGCCCAATATGAACCGGCTCTAACTGAACCTCCGCCTGCCCTAACCCAAGCCGCCCAGAGATGTGAAAAATGTGGCACGCTCTATTATCCAATTAATGCGCTTGCCCCTTTGTTATGTGACGAATGCCGTTCCAAATTAAAGAAACCAAGGGAACTCTCTTTGAAGTGAGGGGAAGTGGCTTGGAAGGGTTTTGTCGTCACACCCAGAAACCGAGCTACTTCCGCCCCCCTTTATTTTTTATATCACCAGATGAAAAATTGTGACAAGGCTAAGATGAAGTGGAGCCAAAGCCGGAGCCTCGATGAAATCTTTTTCCAGCCAGTTCTGCCTGGGCTTCTGGCCTCCGCGCCTGGCCCGCGATAAGAGGGGATGATCCTGTTTTCAAGTCAGGGTTATGAGGCGGAGAGGAATTTCGGCAAAATGAGCCTTAATTGTTCCAGGGCCCGGGCCCGGTGGCTGATGCGATTTTTCACTTCGGGCTCAAGCTCGGCCATGGTTTTAGCAAACTCGGGAATGAAAAAAATTGGATCATAGCCAAAGCCGTGTTTCCCCCGCGGGGCAAACGCAATCGAGCCCCGACATTCTCCTTGCACGACCTGCATTTTTCCATCTGGAAGAGCGACAGCTATGACGCACAGAAATGCGGCCTCCCTTTGCCCTGGCGGGATTTCGGCCATTTCCTCTAATAATTTTTGACACCTTTCCTGGTCGGTAGCATTTTCACCCGCGTACCGGGAAGAAAAAACCCCCGGCCTGCCTTTCAGAACTTCTACCGCCAAGCCCGAGTCGTCAGCAATACTCAGGCGACCGGTCAAACGGGCAATGGTCTTGGCTTTTTTCCCGGCATTCTCCGCGAAGGTGGCTCCATCTTCGAGAACTTCCGGGATTCCGGGAAAATCCTCCAGGGAAAGAATCTTCAGGGAGAAAGGAGAAAGGATGGCTTCGATCTCGCGGAGCTTGCCCGGATTGCGAGTGGCGATGATGACTTCTTGGAGGAACCTGGTTTCCCCGCTCTTCAATGCGGCCACAATCTCCACGACTTTCCCAGGGATTTTTTTTGAAGTCGGGTAAGTTGCGCGATGGCTTTTCTGGAGATGGCCATCATCCGCTTGAGGTCGTGTTCGGAAAAAGGCGTGCGCTCGGCCGTTCCCTGGACTTCCACCAAACTTCCCCTTCCGGTCATGACAAGATTCATGTCTACATCTGCCTGGGAGTCCTCTGCGTAGTTGAGGTCCAGAAAAATTTTCTTGTTGATCACCCCGATGGAGATGGCGGCTACGGTATCTTTCAGCGGCGGCCCGGTCAAAAGTTTCTTTCTCTGCAAGAACGCAAAAGCATCGGCCAAGGCCACAAAAGCGCCTGTAATCGAGGCGGTGCGCGTCCCTCCATCTGCCTGAATAACGTCGCAGTCGATCCAGATGGTCCGCCTGCCGAAAGAAAAGAGATCCACCACAGACCGAAGAGAACGCCCGATGAGGCGCTGGATCTCATGAGTTCGTCCGCCAATCCTACCCGTCGCGGATTCCCGGGTCATGCGGATTTGGGTGGATCGAGGAATCATAGCGTACTCGCAGGTCACCCATCCCTGATCTGAGTTCTGGAGAAACCTGGGAATATCCTCTTCCACGCTGGCAGTGCAGATCACTTTGGTCTCGCCCAGTTCAATCAGGACCGATCCCTCCGGATTTCTGAGGAAGCTGCGGGTGATTTTCACCGGCCGCATTTGCAGAGGTTTTCGTCCGTCGGACCGCATCGGCTTTCCTTTCTTTTTTTCTCTCCGCTTTTTTTGCCCTCTGCGGGTTGAATGGATAAAAAAATATAATGGATTACTTAGGGGAAGTCAAATCGACAGAGGGAATAGGGGAGCGGCCTCCCACTTGGGCCATGATGGAATTTTTTTAAGAAGTGAAGGCGGGCAAGGCCGGAAGCTTTGTTGAATTAAAGCGGTTTACGTGTTAAATTATCAATAAACTTGGAAAAATCATTTTTTTAAAAGGGGGAGTTCCATGAACAAGGCGGTCCTTTTTCTCATCCCGTTGGTCATCATCGGGGTCCTGGTCATTGGAGGGTTCGGCATATATAATGGTCTGGTGAGCGCCCAGGAAGAGAGCAAGGCAGCCTGGGCACAGGTGGAGAACCAATACCAGCGCAGGGCAGATTTGATTCCCAACTTAGTAGAGACGGTGAAGGGATACGCCCGGCAGGAGAAGAGCGTCCTGGAAGAGGTGACCCGCCTGCGCAGCCAGTGGGGAGAGGCGCGACAATCTGGGGACATCAATAAATCCTTACAGGCCGCGCAGGGGCTGGACGTCGCCTTAGCGCGGTTGATGGTCGTGGTAGAGCGGTACCCCGAATTGAAGTCCAACCAGAATTTTTTGAAACTCCAGGATCAGCTGGAAGGGACGGAAAATCGCATCAGCGTAGAGCGCCGACGGTACAACGAGGTCGTCTTGAATTACAACAAAAAGATCCGCACGTTTCCCGGCGCTTTCTTTGCCGGGCCTTTTGGTTTCGAGCGGATGCCTCTGTTTGAGGCGGAGGCAGGGGCAAAGAAAGCACCCACGGTGAAGTTTTGAAAAGGAGATTCCCAGAACAGTGGGCGAAGTTCAGGAGAGAGGGTACTTTCATCCTGGCCTGGCTCATCTTCGCTCTATTGTTCGTCCCGGCCTTCGCTCTGGAAGTTCCGGAGAGGCCTGAAGGGAGGGTCACAGATCACACCGGGACTCTTTCACAAAATGAGATCGCGGCCCTGGAGCAAAAACTGGCCGCCTTCGAACGGGAGACGACGAATCAAATTGCGGTCCTGCTGATTCCTTCGCTGGAAGGGGATAGCCTGGAAGATTATTCAATCCGCCTGGCCGAAAAGTGGAAAATCGGGCAGAAAGGAAAGAATAACGGGGTTATTTTGCTGGTCGTCAAAAATGAGCGCCGGCTGCGGATCGAGGTCGGTTATGGGTTAGAAGGAGCTGTACCCGATGCTCTGGCCGGGTCCATCATCCGCAATGAGATTGCCCCCCAGTTTAAGGCAGGTCAGTTTTACCGGGGAGTCGATGCCGGCATCACAGCCATCATAGCCGCAACCAAAGGAGAATACAAAGCCCCGGGGAATAGGGAGCGGCGTGCCCGAGCTGTACCGTGGTTCCCGTTCTTACCTCTTATTCTGATTTTTGGGGTTTCTGCCATCGCGAATTTAATAGCACGAAAGAGGCATTACCATTCTGGAGGGAGACATGGCTGGACCACGGGCGGGGGTTTCTTTGGAGGCGGTTTCTCCGGGGGAGAATCCGGAGGGGGCTTTTCCGGAGGAGGCGGCGACTTCGGGGGGGGAGGAGCGAGCGGGGATTGGTAATAGGACGGAGATGAACGCAGATTGTCAGGATTTTAAACATAAAGAATTAACAGAGCGGATTATCAATATATTCTATAGAGTTTATAATAAACTCGGCTATGGATTCTTAGAAAAGGTTTATGGAAATGCCATGATGCTGGATCTGAAAAAAGAGGGTATTCCGGCCGTTACTCAATCGCCCATAAAGGTATTTTATGATGGGGAAGTTGTTGGGGAATATTTCGCCGACATAATTGTGGCCGATAAGGTAATTGTAGAAATTAAGGCAGGAAGTCGTTTGGTTGAAGAAAATGAAGCACAGTTATTAAATTACCTTAAAGCCACGAATATTGAAGTTGGACTTTTACTGAGTTTTGGTGCTAAACCAGAGGTTCGACGCAAGGCTTTTAATAATATGAGAAAATAAGTTCGGCGTTTATCTGCGCTAATCTGCGTCCTATGTTCTTCAAAAGGCATCCTAAAAAATTTTTTACGGAAGACGAACAGAAAAGGATCGTAGAAGAGATCCACAAGGCTGAGGAACGAACTTCGGGTGAGATTCGGGTACACTTGGACCGCCACTCCGGGGAGGATGTTCTCAAGAAGGCTCAGAAAATTTTTTACCAGCTGGGGATGGCCCGTACCAAAGATCGCAACGGCGTTCTCATCTATTTGGCCACGGATCACAGGAAATTTGCCATCGTGGGCGATGAAGGAATTCATCGGGTCGTTCCCGAGAATTACTGGGAAGAAGTGAAAGAAGAGATGCGGAAGCATTTCCGGGAAGAAAAATTTTTTGCAGGACTCTGCCGGGCGATCCAGCAGATCGGGGAAAAACTCCAAGCCCATTTCCCAGCCGAAAAGGCCGGCGCAAATGAGCTCCCCGATGAGATTAGTGAAGAGGAGTGACCCTTGGGCTACGATCCTGTAGAGAGGCATCGGGAGATCGAAAATCTGGTGGTCCGCAAGAGGGTGGGTGGGGATTTGAAGAAATATTACCGGTTTCGGCACGACCGCTGGTACGGAGGAATCATCACCGCAGATTGCGCAGGTTGTGGGTTAACCTGCAAGTTTTGCTGGGTTCGCAGCGAGTCTCTTCTCGAGGGCCGTGGAAGAGGAGATTTTTTCACGCCCGATCAAGTAGCCGAGAAAATTTTAAAATTCACGAAAGAAAAAAAGATCCACCAGGTTCGCGTCAGCGGAGGAGAGCCAACCATCGGATGGGAACATCTATTAAAGCTACTCAACGCCTTGAAGAATAAACGGGTTCGTTTCATTTTGGAGACGAACGGCATCCTGATCGGCGAGCATGAAACCTATGCCCAGGAGCTGGCCTTTTATCCCTTCCTGCATGTGCGGGTTTCTCTGAAAGGATGCACCGAGGAGGAATTCAGCCGCTTGACCGGGGCTGACTCAAAAGGTTTCCGATTACAACTTGCCGCCCTGGCAAATTTAGTGAAAGCCGGGGTAAGCACCCACCCGGCGGTGATGCTTTCCTACTCTGGAAGAGAAGCGATCGACGGGCTTTACCACGCCATCTGGAAGATCGACCCGAGAATGCAAAGTGAGGTAGAGCGGGAGGAAGTCATCCTCTACCCGCATGTCCTGGAAAAACTGAGGCGCGCAAACCTGGAGTATTATTCAGGCCATTTTCCAGAACAAAAAGAAAGGGTGTAGAGGGATGGGGCAGGATCATCAACCCCTCTTCAGGGTCTCCAATGGAAAAAGCTCTCCCCTGCAAGTCCTCTCTCGCCACTAGGGCGCAAGTTAGGGCATCGAGCTCGTCTTTGGTAACTTTTGGCCCCAACCAGTTTCCCCTCAACTTAAACCGCTGCAGGCCATGCCTCAGCCCTTGCAAATCTTTCTGGCGGGGAATCCCCCAGATGTCCTGGGCCGCTCCGGGGTATGTCTCAAAGACTCGCAGGCCCTTGGCTTCGAGTTTATTCTTCAAGGCCATGCCCCGAAGGGTAAGCTGGCGCATGGGGCCCAGAGTGATGGGAAAAAACTTGATCTTCATCTTTCTCAGCTCTAAGTCACAGAGGCGAAAGTGCGCTTTTCCATAGCAATCGCAATCATTCCTCAGACAGCATCTCCCTCGCGGAAGAGATAGGGGTGCATCGATGGCCACAGACTTTACATCCTTCCCGATTGCCCGGAGGATCTCCTCATCCGTGTAAAGCACAGAGACTTTGGCCTGGTTTCCTTTAAGGAAGCAAATTCCGGTGGGTCTCTGTTCGCTCCCCGCCAGATCAAGGCCGATAAGTTTTGCGGGGTTGCCGGTCATTCCAACCTCCTCGAAGATTATGGCACGATCCGTTTTTAAATCAAGGATGGGAAGAACCCTCCCGCTTCATTTTCGCGTCAGGCCTCGGCGAAAATTTGTGACCTCGTTCATTCAAGGAGCCCTTCCTTGATCCTCTACCTGCTGGTATAATAACAAAGTTAACCTGAATGTTGTAAAAAGGATATTCCCCGGAGGTCACCCCCTCTCTTCCCTCCCCCCTCGAGGGGGAGGGTTAGGGTGGGGGGGGGAAGAATGCACCAGGGGTGCGGGCCTTTGGCTCCCCTTTAAAATCATTGCTGCGGTACGGGTGAAAGGCGCCGAGGGAATTCTGGCCGATTTTTTGCAACTGGTGGGTTAAATCTCCACGAAAATCATAAAAAATCGGGGGGGGACAGAAAATGGCAAATATCAAAAGAAAGAGAGGAGTCATTGCCATCTTGACGGGGGGTGGAGACGTTCCCGGCCTTAACCCCGCAATTCGAGCCGTCACCATTCGGGCCATCCGCGAAGGTTTCCAGGTGATCGGACTTCGCAGAGGCTGGAAAGGCCTGGTATCTTGCGCTCGGGAAAAGAAAATCCATCAGGATGAATGCTTCCAGGTCCTAACCGAAGAGATCGTCAACAGGGTGGGCCGGACGGGGGGGACTTTTCTGCATACTTCCCGCACCCGCCCCAGTCACATACCGAAGGACGAGGTCCCGGACCATCTCAAGGAAAAATACCGGGACGATATTAATGACCTCACGCCGGAAGTCTTGCAAAATCTGGATTTCTTGGGGATTGATACCCTGATCCCCATCGGCGGGGATGATACCCTGAGCTATGCGGTCCACCTTTCCCAACAAGGAGTCAAGGTAATCGCCATTCCCAAAACTATGGACAATGATGTGCCGGGCACGGATTACTGCATCGGCTTTAGTACGTGTGTCACTCGGACGATCGAGATGACCCATAATTTGCGGACGACGGCCGGTTCTCATGAACGAATTCTGGTGATTGAAGTCTTTGGGCGCTATGCTGGATTTACCGCTCTGCTGCCCACGATGGCCGGTGCAGCCAACCGTTGCGTAATCCCCGAATACAAGTTCAAAATAGAGCGCCTCACGGAATTGTTGACGGAGGACCGGTTTACCAGTCCCAGTCACTATTCCGTCGTCCTCGTCTCCGAGGGAGCCATGTTTGAGGAAGGCGAGATGGTCTTCCAAAAAGACGAAAAAGACATGTATGGCCACAAGAAATTGGGGGGATTCGGCGACCTCGTATCGGATCAGATCAAGGAAATTTCCCCCAGGTATAACAAGGGGAGGAGCATTAATGTGATTAACCAGAGGCTGGGATACCTGGTGCGTTGCGGAAATCCGGATGCGGTGGACTCGATCGTGCCCATGGCTTTCGGGAATCTGGCCTTAAACCTGGTTTTGGATCATGCTCACGGCCGGATGGTCTCCCTGCGGAACGGGAGGTATGACAACGTGCCGCTAGAAGTGGTTTCCAGCGGGAAGAAGGGGGTCGACGTGGATAAGTACTATAACCGCGACCGGCTACGGCCATACTATGAGAGTTTCGAATCGAAACCTCTATTTATCATGACCAGTGATTTTTGAAAGGCGAGAATCCATTTTCCCCTTCCCTTCATCAAAAAATTAAAGGGTAAGGAAATCGTTCAAAACCCGGAAATAAATTCTGCGCAGGGGATATTTTTATGGAGGAGAGAAAATGTACAGAAAAATTTTAGTCCCACTGGATGGCTCAAAGTTGGCAGAGTGTGTCCTTCCCCATCTGGCAGCTCTCGCCCAAGCATCTCAGGTTAAGGAAGTTGTATTTGTGCAGGTCTTTGAACCCTTTCGGCCACCCCCGAGCGATTATGTCGTCAGTGAGCAGGAGATCGCTCGCATCAATTCCGGAAACAAGGCGGCCGCGGAAAATTATCTCCAGGAATTGGTGAATGGGGTGCATCTCGATGGCATCCAGAAACGCTGGGAAGTGGTCTCGGGAAGGGTTGCTGAGGCCCTGGCAGACTACGCCAATAAAAATAATGTGGACCTCATCATCATCGCCACTCATGGCCGCTCAGGGGTAAGCCGCTGGGTTTGGGGAAGCGTGGCGGACCGAATTCTCCGGTCTTCCTGCGTCCCCGTTTTGATGGTGCGGGCTCCGGGATGTGTACCGGGCATATAGAGTTTCGAGATATGCCTTTTTCGAGTCCAAAATTCTAAACTTTGGCCGATTGATGTTTCATCCGCCCCTCTGAAATTCTTAGCCACCAAGGCCAATGAAGCCCTTTCCCGCTCCATCAGTCCCATCCTGGTTCGGTATAAAAGTATTGAAAAATGGAACGGAATCCTGCCGCAAGTTTCCGGATCGGCCATGCCCTTCATTGACCTGGGAAGGTCTGAAAAATCGCCCGGAACGGCTAAAAAATAAGAACCTTTTTTACATATTTTGGTTAGCTGGCATTCCCGGCTTTCCTTTTGGAAGATTGCGGCCCGTCAAACTCTTATCACTTGCAGGAAGGGGCGGGGGCAGGGTGAAAAGAGTGATTTCACCCTGCCCCCGCGATGAGGAAGAGGCAGGTGTCAGCTCAAACCGTGAATTCAGTGAGCCAGAAATCGTGTATATTGCAGAAGCTCGTGGCCCACAGGGTGCCCTCGACTCCTTCGGGCAGCTCGTAGGAGGACTCGGCGGCGGGATCGGTGTTCGCAAAGGTTTTCTCACCGAGGACCTTGCCTTCCGGGGTCATGAGGGTGTGCTTGACGATGTAGTGTTTCTGGCTCATAGGATGGGAAGTCAGCACCTTGACGTTCCTTCCCTCCACCGTCACTTTCGGCGCATGCCCGCCCTCCTTGCCGGCCCACCGCCCCGGCGCCTCCTTGGTGTAGATGAGGTTTGTGGGGAACGTGCTCTCCGCTTGTCCCCGCACGGCACTCCCCACCACTGCCGCGCCCGCTAATACGAGAGAACTCTTTAGAAACTCCCTTCTTCCTTTCATGGCTGTTCTCCTTTCATTGTTGGCTGTGACACCAGCCTTCTATGGAATGTCGGATTTTTTATTATTTTTTGACAAGAACTCTTTTTAGGGTGAGTAGGCTGAATAAAATATACGAAAAACGGAGTTGAATGTCAAGAAGAAAAAACTACAAGATATGAGGGGAGGTGCTATATTATCTTAACGGTTTTCATTTTTAGAAGGGGAGGGATCGACGATGAAAATTGACCTGGCAAACCTGGATTGGAAGGATGCTCATGATCTATTGGTAAGCGCTGTCTTGCCCAGACCTATTGCCTTTGTCTCCACCATTGGTAAAGACGGAGTCTACAATCTAGCCCCTTTTAGTTACTTTGCAGTCCTATCAACAAAGCCGGCCGTCGTCGGTATCGGTATCGAACGTAAGAGAGATGGGCGGAAGAAGGATACGCAGGCAAACATCGAGTTTGCCAAAGATTTCGTCATCAATATGGTCACTGAATCAATGGCCAGGGCTATGAATCAAGCATCCGGAGAATACCCCAGCCACGTGGATGAATTCAAAGAGACCGGTCTGACCCCGGCTCAAAGCGACTTGATCAGGTCACCCAGAGTCACCGAATCGCCAGTGAACATGGAGTGCAAGCTGATGCAAATCCTGGAGTTTGGTGAGCCGCCGAGAATCAGCAGTTTTATCATCGGGGAGATTATGCGGGTTCATATCAAGGATGAAGTATGGGTTGATGGGGTGATTAAAGCTCATCAGTTAAAGGTCATTGGGCGTCTGGGAGAGGATTTTTACTGTCGAACGATGGATATATTTGAGATGAAGAGACCGAATATCCTGCCTAAACCATAGATTTGTGCCCTTTCTCTTCATTCCAGCCGTTTTTTAAATCTCAGAGAGCTGAAGGTGAAGACGATTGTACCCAGGACGGTCAGGGCGAGCATCTGGGGCCAAAGAATTCTGAACCCATTCCCCTTAAGAAATATTCCCCGGATAATGATCAAAAAATAGCGCAGGGGGTCGGCATAAGACAAGTATTGGACGACTTCCGGCATGTTGGCGATGGGGAAGACAAAACCGGAGAGGAGGATGGCCGGAATGAAAAAAAAGAACATGGTCATCATGGCCTGCTGCTGGGTGCGGGAAATGGTAGAGATGAAAAGGCCGATGCCCAGTGTGCTGAGGAGGTAAAGGGTGGTGGCAAAGAGAAGGAGAGGGAGGGAGCCGCGAATGGGGACTTCGAACCAGAACACACCTACCCCGGTGACTAAGAGCACATCGATGTACCCGATCAGGGCAAAAGGGATGGTCTTTCCCATGATCAGCTCTATCGGGCGCATGGGAGAAACGATGAGCTGCTCCATGGTGCCGATCTCCCGTTCCCGCACGATCGCCATGGTGGTCAGGATCAGGGTGACCAGCATGATCAAGAAGGCCATGATCCCGGGGACATAGAAATTGCGACTCTCCAAATTGGGGTTGAAGAAAGCCCGGGATTGGATTTCAATCCCCCCTTTTTTGAAGAAAGGCTTTTTCATTTCGTCGGGAATATTCGGCAGAGTGCGGATTCGCTCTACCAAAATCTGGCGGGAATATTCCGCGACAATGCGTTGGGCATAAGCCATCACCACGGAGGCGGTGTTGGAGTCTGTGCCGTCCACGATGAGCTGGATGGCGGTGCCCTGCCGCTGCCGGGTTTGTCGAGCGAAGTCGTCATTGATCTGCAAGGCAGCGCTGATCTTCCCTTCATCGAGGAAGCGGCGAATTTCCTGGGGATTCCCAACCCGGTGGGCGATGCGGAAATAACCCGAAGAGGCGAAGCGCTCGATCATCTCCCGGCTTTCCGGAGTATTGTCCAGATCATAAGTGGCCAGGGATATGTTGCGGATATCCGTGTTGGCCGCGTAGCCGAAAATGATTAACTGAATTAAGGGGGGCAAGAAAAGGATCAGGCGCATCCGGGGATTGCGGAAGACCTGGATGAATTCTTTAATGAGCATGGACTTCAGCCGTTGCAGCATGGGTCAATCGATCCTCTTTTTAAATCTGTGATAAGCCCAAAAAGTCATGGCGGAAGCGTAGATGGCCAGAAGAAGCGCTTCGATCCAGAGAATCTCCAGGCCGATTCCCTTGGAATAAATCCCCTTGAGGATGGCGACAAAATAGCGGCCGGGAACAACATAGGTGATGAACTGGATGAGCTTTGGCATGTTGGCGATGGGATAGATAAAACCGGAAAGCATGAAGGTCGGCAGGTAGGAAAGAATGATGGAGATCTGGCTCGAGAGGAGCTGGTTCTTGGTGACGATGGAAACGACCACCCCCTGACAGATGGCCCCCAGCAGGAACAGGCTGGCTAAGGAAAAGAGGAGCAATCCGTTCCCGCGCAGGGGAACGCCGAATAGGAACTTTCCCATGGCTACGGAGAGAGAGAGGTCAAGCATCCCGATGGCGAAATAGGGAATCAGTTTTCCCAGGATTAACTCTTCGTTGCGGATGGGGGTGGAGATCAACTGTTCCATGGTCCCTCTTTCCCACTCCCCAGAGATGGTTCCAGAGGTGAGGATGGCTGCCAAGATGGCCATGATGACCGCGATCAGGCCCGGGACGATAAAATTTTTTGATTCTAAATCGGGGTTAAACCAGATGCGGATTCGGGGCTCGATCGGCGGGGATATCTTGCCCGCGCCGAGTCGGTTCATTTTTTGCAGTAAGAGTTCTTGAGAGTAGAGAAGAGTGATCGCCGAAGCATATCCCAAGGCGATGGTGGCGGTGTTGGCGTCCGTTCCATCCATGAGGACCTGGATCGTGGCATCGCGGTTCAACTCCAGGTCGCGGGAAAAGTTCGAGGGGATGACCAGGCCCATGAGGGCCTGGCCGCGGTCCAGCATCTCTTGCAGATGGGAATAATTGGGGGCGATGGACTGGAGCTGGAAATACTTCGAACGCAGGAAATGGTCAGCGAGGTCACGGCTCCGGGGGGTGCGGTCTAAGTCATAAATCACCGTGGGAATACGGTCCACGTCCAGGGTCAGGGCGTAACCGAAGAGGAGAAGGAGAAACACGGGAATGGAGATGGCCAGCAACAAGCTTCTCGGGTCGCGGCCGATCTGGATAAATTCTTTCCAGGCGATGGCTTTGAGTCGGACAAGCTTCACCCCTACTTATTTCCCCCATTTTCTTGGTCTTCGGCTTCGATGAGGGAGACGAAGACGTCCTCTAAAGAAGGTTCGATCTGCTCCAGGCGTTTGGGGGGGATGCCCTCCCCAGCAAGGATGGAGGGAATGAAAGAAGAAAGATCCTCCCCTTTCTTGGCCACCACATGCAGGGCATTCCCGAAAACCGCCACTTCGCTAAACCTCTGGCTTTCTTTCAAAGCCTGGAGCGAGTCGATCAAATGATCCGTTTCCAATTCCCAGACGGCCTCGGGCATATACCGGGTCTTCAACTCTGCCGGTGTTCCCAGGGCAACGATCCTTCCTTGGTTGATGAGGGCCAGGCGATCGCAGTATTCCGCCTCGTCCATATAATGGGTGGTGACGAACACGGTCACCCCCTTTCCGGCCATTTCGTAGATCAAATCCCAGAAGCGGCGCCGGGAAAGAGGGTCTACGCCCGAGGTCGGCTCGTCCAAGAAAAGGATCGACGGTTCGTGGAGAATGGCACAGCCTAAAGCCAGCCGCTGTTTCCAGCCCCCGGCCAGGGTGCTGGTCAGGCTGCTTCTCCGATCTTTGAGACCGGCCATTTGCAGCGCCCATTCCTTGCGGCTCCCCTTTATTTCTTTGGAAAGGCGGTAAATCCCGGAGTAAAAATCGAGGTTCTCTTCAACCCTCAGGTCTTCGTACAGGGAAAATTTTTGGGACATGTAGCCAATGTTCTGCTTGATTTTTTCCGACTCCCGGTAGATATCGAACCCGCCCACCTTCCCATTCCCGGAGGTTGGGGTGAGAATCCCGCAGAGCATGCGGATGGTGGTAGATTTGCCGGCGCCGTTCGGCCCCAGGAACCCGAAGATCTCCCCTCTCTTGACCTTGAGGGAGATGTGGTCAACGGCTGTGAAAGAGCCGAACTTCTTCACCAGTTGCTCGATTTCCACAGCCCATCCTTGATTCGTCCGTTCTTCCATCTATCTTCGCCACCTATTCTCCTGAGTTAACCTAAACGTTGCATAAAAAAATTCAGAGGGATCCCCCCCACCCTAACCCTCCCCCGAAGCTGTGAAATAATCCCCCAAATCACCCCCACCCTCGCCCTCCCCCATCAAGGGGGAGGGAATTCCTTTCATATTTCAATATGTTTGCCCTCTCCCC
>Ga0187886_1002261_pt1 | contig 15657 bp, 12 predicted proteins | sample June2016WEW_20_1_FD_133001 | JGI IMG/M metagenome (GOLD analysis project Ga0187886, IMG submission 133001) | Peatland microbial communities from SPRUCE experiment site at the Marcell Experimental Forest, Minnesota, USA - June2016WEW_20_150 | ecosystem: Environmental > Terrestrial > Soil >... | reverse complement strand
CGACGTCTTCCTCGGACTCTCGGGCAAGGACCTTCTCACGCCCGAGATGCTCCGCACGATGGCGGAGCGGCCCATTGTGTTCGCCTGCGCCAATCCCGATCCGGAAATCCGCTACGAAGTCGCGCGGGAGACGAGACCTGATGTCATCGTGGGAACCGGGCGCAGCGACTATCCCAACCAGATCAACAACCTGCTCGGGTTTCCCTTCATTTTCCGGGGGGCACTCGACGTGCGCGCACGGACCATCAACGACGAGATGAAGCTCGCCGCCGCGCACGCACTGGCCGCGCTCGCGCACGAGGGAGTGCCGGAGTGCATGCTGGAGGCGTTCGGCGCCGGCTCGATCTCGTTCGGTCCCGACTACCTGATCCCCAAACCCCTCGATCCGCGGATCCTGTTCTGGGAAGCGCCCGCGGTGGCCCGGGCCGCCATGGAGACGGGCGTGGCGCGACGGCCGGTGGAATTGTTGAACTACGTGAAGGCCCTGGAGTCGCGGCGGCAGCACTGCGTGCGGCGGTGCAAGTTCAAGGATAGTTGTCTGCCGTAGTCAGGGATGACGAGGGCGAGCGAGGCCAGGGATGGCCGAGAGCGAGCCCGTAGGGTTTACTGCGGCGGAGCCGGCGTGTGCGAATCCCCCTGCACGACGTCGAGAATCCGTGAGCCGATCTGCTCGCCCCCCACGTGGAATGAGACGATGTAGGTGCCTGTCTCGGGAAAAACGACATTCGGAACCGGTATGACCAGCTCGACGACGCGCCGCGGCTCGTCCACTCTCAGCGTGCCGCCCGCGGAGAATATGACCTGCTGGGTGCGGTCCACGACGAGGTTCAGGGAGAAGGGATGCTCCCCCGCGAGGTTCGTCACCGCCGCGTAGACATACCACGGCGGCAGGCCGGCCGGAACCTGGCGGACGGTGAACTGCGTGAAGGTGCCGATGATCGCCTTCTTCTGGTTGTCTTCCGTGATCACGCGGTCGGCGAGCAGCAACGCGACAAAAACCGGCTCGGGCATCCTGGCGGCGTCTCCTGTCTCCCCGGGGTCCCCTACTCTATCCCGTTGCTTGACGACGCGCAATGCCGGCTCCTATACTCACACGCATGCAGCGCACACGGAATGGCTTGTTCCCCCTCGTGGTTCCCGCCCTGCTCGTTGTGCCTCTGGCAGGACTCGTGCTCCTCTTCCTCGCCGTGCGCTGGTTCGACGCTGATACGCAGGCCTCGCGGCGGCAGCGGGTCGTCGATACGGCGGCGTCGATGGGCAGGCAGCTCGATGCCGCCGTGCAGCGCCAGGCGGCGGCGACGCGGGCGCTGGGCACATCCCCGATGGTATGGCTCTGGGTGAAGTTCCAGGGCCAGCATCTCTCGCCTTCCAACCGTGCGCATGCCCAGTCGGCACTGGACGAAGTGACCAACTATTCCGGCCTTCTGCCGGGAGTCACCGTGTACCTTGCGAGCGAGCGCACCCGCACCGTCTACCAGGGAGGGGCGGCGGTCGCGGCGCTTTCGAGTGAGGATCCCCGGGATTCCTGGTACGCCGCCAGCCTCAGAACGGAGGGGGTCCTGGTCTCCGACGATCCACGCGCCCTCCGCACGAGCATGCGCGTGATGAACGGGCAGACTCTCCTCGGGGCGATCAGCTGCGTAGGCGACGTCACCGCTCTTGCGGCTGGAGCCTTTTCCGCAGCGGCGGAAGAGCCCGGGTTCTCCTTCGTGCTGGCGGACGGCGAAGGCTCGGTCGTGCTCGCGCGCGGCGAAGGAGCGGCGGCGGCCCCCACGGTGTTCGACATGTTCATTCCCGCTGAGCGCAGCAGCGTCAGGGCCGCAATGGACGCGGTGATGAGACCGGGAGCCATGAGCGTCGACGTGTTCGCGGCAAAGGGCCGACGCCTTCTCACGGCTGTGACACGGACCACGGCTCCCGGCTGGTACCTCGTCGTCTCCTCGGATCTTCCGGCCGTGGCTGCGACACGCATCATCCTCCTGGCGGGCGTCACGGCGGCCGCGCTGGCCCTGCTGGTCGCGGCCCTGCTCCTCGTCGGGATCGCGCGGGCAAGAAAGATCGAATCGCTCGTGCGGCGGCTCGAGCATGAGCGTGACGCCGCGGCGGGCATCGTGAGTGAAGTGAGCGCGGCCGCGCTGCGGCTGCGCGCCGCGGCCGGGAGCCTCCGCGAGCGCGCCGCCGTTCTCGCGGCCGAGGCGGCTGACGGAAGGGCCGCGGGGGCGGAAGCGGCGAGCCTGCTGGACAAGGCCGAGGAACGCTCCTCCGAGATTCGCTCGGGCATCGCGGCCCGTGTGTCGCTCCTCGGCGAGCTCGCATCGACTGCGAGAGACGCAGCCGGGCAATCGCGTGAGGCGCGCTCCGCCGTGGAGACAGTGGGGCTCAGCGCGGCCGCCGCGGAGGAGGAGCTCAACCGGGTCATCACAACGGGCAGCGCCGTTTCTCTTTCAGTGGAGAACGCCGTCAAGGGGGTCGTCGCGGTAGTAGAGGCGGCGGAACGGACAAGGCTCCTCGCCCTGAACGCGGCGCTCGAAGCCTCCCGGTCAGGCGGTCACGGCGCGCGGGTCGCCGATGACATGCGGAGGCTCGCCGAAGAGGCCGCGGGGCACGCGCAGGCTCTTGCCGCCTCGCTGGCAGACGCGCGGAGCAGCATGCGTGTCGTGAGTCGTGCCGCGGAGGAGGCGGGAAGAGCCATCCACCAGGCGACCGCCCAGTCGGCGGAATCCACGCGAGGGCTCGACGCGGCGTGGCGGGGAGTCGACGGGATGCTGTCCCGGCTGGAGGCGGCCAACGCGAGCGCTGCCCGCCTGCGTGAAGAGGCGGGGGGTTCTGACCGCGGCCGTTCCGCTGTCGAAGGGGTGTCGAGGATCATGGCTCGGATCGAGGCGCTCTGCGCCGAGATCGCCTCCCTCGCGGCCGCAGTGGCCACGGAATCGGCCCAGGCGGCGCAGAGATCGTCGGGGCGCGGCTCGCCGTCGGCTCAGAGCAAGGCGATTTCTTGACCTGCGATTCGAAACGAGAATTGAAATTTCTTGACGCCTCCCCGGACGGGTGGTAGGGTTTCCCCATGGGGAGCATCCTCATTCGACGGGTTCCAGATCTCGTTCACAAGGATTTCAAGAGAATGTGTCAGGCAAAGAATACCAGCATGGAGAAGGAAATGATCCGGCTCATCGCCCGGGAGGTGAAAGCGGCGGCACGGCGGAGGGAGAAAGCACCCCGCGCCGCGTCCGCCCCGGTCGCCTCTGCCTGAGCGGCGACGCGAATCCGCGCTCGGAAGCGCCAATCCGCCTTCGGCGACGCGACGGGCCTTGCGCGATGGGTGGGCGCCTGCTCACGTCGCAGGAACGAGCGCTTCCACTTCCTTCTGCATTTTGCCGTGCGCAATCGCAGCCTTGCACGTTTTGCACACCTTGATAGTCTTGTCCTTGACCTGCGCCTCGAAAACGACCTTCACACCTGTCCTCTTGCACACGGGGCACTCCCCGCGGCCCTGGCGTACCTGGTCCTTCAGTCCCTTTCCTCGATGGGTCTTTCCCATTGCTCCTCCAGTGAAAATGTAGGCGGATAGTAGCGGGGGGGCGGGCAGAGAGTCAAGGCGGCGCATTGCCTCATAAATAATCTGACCCAAGTTCCTCGAGTCTAGGGGAGAATCCGTGGGTCAGGTTTATTTATGAGGCATCGAGCAGCGACTGCTGGATGAAGAGCGGCGCTCGGCCCTGCGGACCGAACCCGGCCGGTCAGGTTATCGGCAACATCGTCTTGCTGGCACCGGAACTGTTGGAAGAACACAAGGCTCAGGATGCGAAGCAAACGGGGGGAGGAAAAAACGAGCGGTTACGAAGAAAACCGCTTGACTTCTCTAAAACAAACTACAACGAACGCAGGCAAAGAGCCTGCCGTGTGTGAGCAAGCCCCTGACCGCCGGCCCTTTCTTACTGTGACGCTTCCTGAAGCTGTCGAAGGGCGTCGGTACCTTTTAGTTTTTCGTTGTACTGCGCGTAATCGAAGGCTGTCTTTCCCTCGTTGCTTTTCGCTTTTCCGTCTGCCCCAGCCCTCAGGAGTGTTGTGATCACCTCGGGATTCGGGTTGTGCCGGGCGGCGAGTATCAGCGGGGTCTCGCTGCCGCTGCGCGCATTCACATCCGCACCCTTGTCGATAGCGGCTTGTACATCCTGCGGCGTTCCACTTATTACAACCCCCAAGTCCGTCGCCTGTGCATACGCCGAAGCCAGTGCAAACAACGCAACAACTACAACGACGATTCGCTTCTCCATTTTGTTCCCTCCTTGGCCAAAATCTATTTTTTCACCTGCCCATGTCATGGACCTAATCTTCCCATCCTGAAAGCCGCAACGTAGGTTGGCTCGTCAGTCGTTGAGGAACGCCAGGTCGAGCTGGCGGAGGCGCGCGGGGTCGGCGAGGAGGTCGATTTCGACGATCTTCCCGCGCGTGATCGTGAAGCCGAATACGACACGCGGCCGTCCGCCCGGAGCCCACACGGCTCCCACGGCTCCATTCACGAGCGCCGGTTGTGCGGCCTGGGCCCGGCCCTTGAAGGTGTCGGCCACGGCCTGCATACCGAGGACTTCCCTCGATGCGCCCATACGCACGGCTGCGCTGTCGGCTCGGAGCACCACGTCCGGGTCGAGCACCGCGAGAAGAGCCTCGAAGTTGCCGTCGCGCGAGGCAGCGAGGAAGGCGTCGACGACTTCTCGCTGGCGGGTGAGATCGGCGTCGGGAACCTTGGCCGCTCCCCGCACTCGGCGGCGTGCGCGGCTCGCGAGCTGCCTTGCTGCGGTCGGGGAGCGCCCTACGATGGGAGCGATCTCGTCGAAGGGCACGGCGAACATGTCGTGCAGCACGAACGCGACCCGCTCGGCGGGAGCCAGCGTTTCGAGTACAACGAGCAGCGCATTATCATTCTTGGCCTCGATTCCTTTACGAGCTTCCAGAAGTGTCGTGATCACCTCGGGGTTCTGATTTTTCGAGGCGGCAGCTATCAGCGCAGTCCAGCCTTCCTCGCCCCGGGCATTGACATTCGCGCCTGCATTGATTGCTTCTTGTACCCGATTGAGTGTTCCGCTCTTGACAAGTTCAAGGAGTTCCCTGGTTCGTTCGTCCACTTTGTGAGGGCGGTGGTCCCTCACCGACACCCCTCGAACTGTATGACGACGCTCATCACGGAGTAGGGCTCAATCTCGACTCGAACGGTGTCTCCACTCAGCGAGAGCTTCCCCTGCTCTTCAAGACGGTTTTCATTCAGGTCTGCCAGCCAGGCGCGGGAGGGCGTGCAGAAAAAGCGCAGCACCGTCGGGCCCTCTTTCCCTTCGGTCTCGTACAGACGCACGAGGAGCCGGCCGGCCGGCTGGTCTTCCGGCATCTTCAGGGTGGAGAATGATGCCGAGCCCTCGACGGAGAGAAAACCCTGGGTCAGCGGGAGGGAGCCCGCGTGAGCGGTGCCTGACACGACGACGAGGGGATGTGCGCGCTCCCTGGCCGCCGACACCAGCCCGGCCGTCGCTGTGCAGTCTGCAAGCGATACAGAGAAGCCGAAGCGATGCACGCCGAGCTCGGGGTGAGGATCGGGGTCGATCGAGCTGCGGAGCAATGAAAGCGATACGGCGTTACCGGTGCACCTGAATCCGTGGGACTGGTCGGCGGTCAGCATGAGCGCCTTGCGGCCGGTTTTACGGGGAACGCCGAGCACCCAGCTGTTGGCGGGCTGGTCGATCTCCGCGGGAGGACGGTCGATCGTGCCGAACGGGACGTCGTAGCGGTAGGCCTTCAACTCTCCCGCGGCCGGGAGGAAGAAATTCAGCTGCGGCACCCCCTGTCCCTTGCGGCCCACCTCGAGCCATTCGCATTCAACCGCCCATGAAAGGCCCGAGGCGTCCCGGTCCAGGGAAACGGTGGCCTTCAGTCGCGAAGCGCCAAAGGGGAACTCGTAGCTCAGCAACTGCCGCAGACCTTCCTTTCCGCCGACTGGGGACAGCCTCACGCTCTCATGGAGGCAGCGCGAGGCTATCCACCGTCCCACCACCCACGCGGTCATTCCCCTGCTCTCGTCCTCCTGCACAAGGCGGAATACACCGGCCGGCCGCGAGAGATCCAGCATTTCCTCGCCGGACTCCTTGTCGATGAACGAGCGCAGGGCGGCGGTCTGGGGATCGAACACGGCGCGCACGCGCTCGTTCTGCAATATATGCTCCTCGGGACGCTGAACACGCGGTTCAGCCCCCGTGTGCACGGGCAGGTCGTGCGGGAGCCCCTCGCTCAGGGAGCACGTGGTGTACCCGCAGCCCGGCACGGAGACGGCAACCAGCACGCGCAGGTACTGATGGCCCCAATAGCCGGCGCCGAAGAAGGGATGAATCTCATTCGGGATGATCTGGTGAGGAAGCGCGTTGCCGGCGGCATCCTTCACCAGCAGGCGCGCCGGATCCCCGGGCCAGTCCCAGATCGCCGCCTCCGCAACCTCCGTGCGGGTCCAGGGGAGCGGATTGAACACGTGGAAAATCCGCGTCCTGCCCCTCCCCCGCTCGACCTGAGACAGCTTGAAGTCCGAAACACCCCAGCCCGCCCCACCTCCCTCGGAAAGGTTGGCCCGCGCATCCTCCCGTGGGTCGCCCAGCGAAGAGGTGTCCACATGCGCGGCGATCCTTCGCAGGGCAAGGGATTCCTCCGTCCCTGCTGAAGCCAGCGCCCGCTGGATCTGGCCGAGAGCGTACTCGCGCGTATCCACTGTCCCCGAACCGGTGACGATGTCGTGGAAGTGATTGAACATCACCGATTCCCATGCACGTGAGAACTGGGCTGTCCGGCTCGAGGAAGAGGTGACCACAGAGGCGATGCTGGAGAATGTCTCGGCCTCGACAAGCCGCCGTTCCGCGGCACGGTTGGCCGCCTTGATCCGGGACTGCGACGTGTAGCAGCCGTCAAAGATGGCATTCAGCTCCCGGTTCACCACCGGAAGCCGTTCCGCCGCATTCTCAGCGGCCTGGAAGAACTCACGGAAGGTTCCGAAGCGGACACGCGGGAAGATCGGCCACCCGTCCATGTCGATGATCCGCTCGATGTCGCGCCGTGTCGGACCCCCGCCGTGATCGCCGACGCCGTAGACCCTCAGCATCAGGTCGATCCCATGCTTCCTGCAATATGCCGGCGCTTCCACCGCCATTGCGGCGGTCACCTCGGCGTTGTACCAGAAGGGTTCCCGGTAGCAGAGCACGGACGCTCCCGATGGGGCCTGCCAGCGATACAGGCTGTGTTCGTCGCTGCCCCGGCAGTGATAGTACCATCTCACGCCCGCCTGGCGGAGGATCTCGGGCACGTTGCGGCTGTGTCCGAAGGTATCCGGCTCGAAGTCCAGCAGGAGCGTATCCGGGGAAATGTCCAGCAGCGCCGAGAGGTAGCGCTTGGTGTACAGGGCGTGACGGGCGAGGCTCTCTCCGCTGGGCATGTTCTTGTCCGCCTCCACCCACGTGGAGGCCGTGACCTCCCACCGCCCCTCCTTCACGCGCCTCCTGATCTCTTTCAGCATTTCAGGATCGTGCTCTTCGACGACGCGGTACGCGGAGGCCTGCGACTGCGAAAAGGTGAAGGCAGGGTACTCCGTCATCAGCGTGAGGATCGTGCGGAAGGTATCCAGCGTGACCGCCACGGTTTCGTCGAATCGCCAGAGCCAGTTCATGTCGATGTGCGCATGCGCCGGGCACACGATGGTGATCGACTTCGCCTGCGCCGCGAGCGGCTGGAGGCGGGCCTCGGTCTCCTCCACGGTCTCCCGGGTGAGCGCTCCCTCCACGGCCTGTTCGGAGGCGATGCTCTCAACGGTGGTGCGCAGGAGAGCTTCGTGTGCGCGCCCGGAGGCACGGGACATCGCGACCGCGTATTCCAGCTCGGAGAGAATCCGCTCCGCCCAGTACCCTTTCGTTTCGTTCCTCAGGGTGAGCAGGTGAGAGATCATGTCATTCATCCAACGTCCGCTCCTCGCCGGCCGGGCCGCGACCGGCCTGAGTGTGCGTCCAACTTTTTGAACAGGTCAAGTACGCCCGAGGCCCGCACGGGCCCGCAGATACGCGTCCCGCGTGACGATGCCGACGATCTGACCCTCTTCCACGATCGGAAGATCGTAGATCGAATGTGTGAAGAAGAGGTTCTCGATCTCCCGCAGCGACGAGGCGGGGGAACCGGCCACCACGCGCCTCACCATGTGAGAGCTCACCGGCGCCGTCATCTGGCCGCCACGCCGCGCCTTCATGATGTCTCTCAGGCTCAGGTAGCCGCAGAGTTGTCCCCGGGGGTCGATGACGGGCATCCCGCTGCGGTCCGAGTCCTCCAGGAATCGGGAGGCGTCCAGGAGGGACCAGTCGTGCCGAATCGTTTCCACGCGCTTCTCCATGATCGCGGCGGCGCTCACCGCGTCGGCGAGCATTGTTTTCATGCACGCCTGCAGGGCGTGAAAGGTCTTCCGCCCTGGCTCCCCCTTCAGGAGGGCCGAGGCGGCCTGCGCGTGTCCCCCGCCCCCGAACGCGCGGAGGAGACGCGAGACGTCCAGGCCGGGCGCCTGGCTGCGCGCGATGATCAGCGTCTCGTTGTCCCTCGTGAAGGCGAAGACGGCGAACAGCGCGTCCGGGCTTTCCACCTCGAAGACCTTCTCCACCACGGCGGCCAGGCCGCCGACCTGCCTGTCCATTTCCCGGTACACGGTGAGCACGAGGTGACCGTGCACGGTCTGGTAGGAGAGCCTGTTGAGGAGCTCGTGGAAGAGCGTGATCTGGGACTCCTCCGTGAGCGTGCGGAGGAAGGACTTCACCAGGGGGAGAGATGCTCCCTGCGAGATGAGCCACGCCGCAGCCTCGAAATCAGCGCTCCTCACGCTCTCGTGCGTGAAATTGCCCGTGTCCGCGTAGATACCGGTGAGGGCGATGGTCGCATCCTCCGTGCGAAGGATGCACCCGCGGCGCATCGCTTCCCCGGCGAGAAGGGTTGTGTTGGCCCCCACCTCGGCCTCCCGCACCACCGCGCCATCGATGTCCGACGATTCTTCGGGGTGATGGTCCCAGACTTCGACCGGCGGCAGCGGGTCGATCATCTGGAGGTACTCCTTGATGCGGCCGAGGGACCGGGTATCCACGACCACGATCTTCTCCACCGGTACCCCCGACAGCTCCTCCATCGACGCCATGTCCAGGTAGTCGGCGTAAAGGTTGTAGAGAGTGCGTGCCACGGGGTGGATCAGCCGGCTGCGGACGGCCTGGTATCCCGGGTACAGGACGCGGGCCAGCGCGAGCGAGCCGAAGCAGTCGAGATCCATGTTCGTATGGCCGACGATGATCCTCATGCGGGTCAGTGTAATCCCAAAGCGAGGCCGGCGCTACGAGGCGTCGTTTCCGAGGATGCGCAATGCGTCCTGGCCCTCTTCGCGCTCGTGCCGGAACTGGCGCGTGTACAGGTCGTGGTAGCGGCCGCGACACCTGATCAGCTCCGCGTGAGTACCCATCTCCATGATCCTCCCGCCGTCGATGAACACGATGCGGTCCGCCCTCCTGATCGTCGAAAGCCGGTGGGCGATGACGAAGCTGGTCCGGCCCCGCATCAGGGCCTCCATGCCCTTCTGGATGAGGCTCTCGGTGAGGGTGTCCACCGAGCTCGTCGCCTCGTCCATGATGAAGATATCCGGACGGGCAAGGATCGCGCGCGCGAGGCTGAGAAGCTGTTTCTGCCCCACGGAGAGCCTGTTGCCTCCTTCACCGACCTCCGTGTCGTATGCCCGCTCGAGGCCCCGGATGAATGAGTGGGCCCCCGCCGCGCGCGCGGCGTCCTCGACCTCCGCGTCGGATGCGTCGAGCCTCCCGTAGCGGATGTTCTCCCGCACGGTACCCGAAAAGAGGTGGGGGGTCTGCAGGACCATGCCGATGCGGGACTGGATTGCGTGCAGCGGCAGACACCGGGAGTCGCGGCCGGCGATCCTGATCTCCCCGCCCTGCGGCTCGTAGAACCGGCAGACCAGGTTCACGATGGTCGACTTGCCCCCGCCGGTGGGACCGACGAGCGCGATCGTCTCACCCTGGCGCACGTGCAGCGTAAACCCCTGGAGGACCGGCGCACCCTCCTGGTAATGAAAGTCCACGTGATCCAGCTCGATGTCCCCTGCCATGGACAGAGGGGTCCCGCGCACGCCGAGGTCGCGAACCCCCGGCCCGTCCACGATCTCCGGCACCGCATCGATGAGGGAGAAGGTGCGCTCGGCGGAGGCGATGGACTGCTGCATGTCCGCGTACACCCGTGCAAGGTCCTGGATCGGCCACATCATGAACGTCACGTACCCGAGGAATGCCTGGATGCTGCCCACGCTGAGGAGGCCTCCGAGGGCCTGGCGCCCGCCGAACCAGATGACCGCCCCCACGGCGGCTGCGCTGATGATCTGCACGATCGGAAGGAAAAGCGCGGAGAGCCACGCCGCCCGGAAACCCGCGGCCCGCATGTCCCCCGTCAGCCGGGAGAACTCGCCGAGATTGGTGCGCTCCCGGCAGAGCGCCTTCACGACGCGAACGCCGGTGATGTTCTCATTGTAGGCGGCGGTGATCTTCGAGTTGAGGCGCCGGACCTTGCGGTATTCCGCGACGATCCGGCTCTTGAACCGCACCGCCACCACGACCAGGAGGGGAACCGAGACGACGATGATGGCGGCAAGCTTCGCGTTGATCAGGAACATGAAGACGACGGACGAGACGAGGTTGGTGAGGGCCCAGCAGATGTCGTTCAGGCCCCACGTGATGAGCCCGGCGATCCGGCCCGAATCCGACGTGACGCGCGCCATGATCCAACCGACCGGGGTACGATCGAAATAGGAGAAAGACAGTTCCTGCAGGTGATCGAACATTTTCTTCCTCAGATCGTACTGGACCCTCTCGCCGAGGATCCCGGCGAAAAGCACCATCGCGCAGACAGCGACGGCCTGCGCGGCGATGATGCCGGCGAACAGGAGCGCGATGGGGATGAGCTTCGAAGCGTCATGAGCGAGGATCGCCTCGTCGATCATGCGGCGGTTGAAGAAGGTGAAAAGCCCGTCGCCGAAGGCGACGAGGGAGATCAGGACGCAGAAGGCGAGCACCCGGGGCCAGTAGGGCGCGATGGCGCCGAGCATCCGCAGCACAATCCGGCCGTTGAAGGTGGAGGTGAACTCCTCGTCGTCGCGCAGGAGGTCAGGCACGTGTCACCTCCTCCCTCAGCTCCGAATCGATGCGGGTCTGCAGGTCGAACACGCGCCGGTACATCCCGTCGGAGCACAGCAGCGACTGGTGCGTCCCGCGCTCCACGATGCGGCCCGCGTCGAATACGAGGATCAGGTCGGCCCTCATCAGGCTCTGGACCCTGTGGGCGATGATGAAGGTGGTGCGGCCCTCCATGAGGTTCTCCAGCGCGGCGCGGATGGCTGCCTCGGTTTCCGCGTCCACGGAGGAGGTCGAATCGTCCAGGATGAGGACGTGCGGGTCCCTCAGGATCGTGCGGGCGATCGCCACCCTCTGTTTCTGCCCGCCGGAGAGCGTCACGCCCTTCTCCCCCACCAGCGTGTCGTACCCGCGGGGGAACGAGAGGATCACGTCGTGGATCGCCGCGGACCTCGCCGCCTCTTCCACCCGCTCCTGGCTCACTTCGCCGGCCACGCCGTAGGTGATGTTCTCGCGGATTGTGCGCGAGAAGAGGAACGGCTCCTGCTCGACGATACCCACCATGCGCCGGAGCGAATGCCGCGGGTACTCCCTGAGCTCCCTCCCGTCCAGCAGGATGCTTCCGGCGGAATAGTCGTAGAACCGGGGGACCAGGTTGACGAGGCTCGTCTTGCCGGATCCGGTGGAGCCGAGCAGCGCGATCGACTGGCCCGGCTCGCAGCGAAAGCTCACGTCGCGGAGAACGGGCTTCGCCGGGTCGTATCCGAAGGTGACGCCGCGAAAGACCAACTCCCCGCGAACCTGAAGCTCGCCATCGGAAGCGCTGGACTCCAGCGCTTCCTGCGGCTCCCTCATCACGCTCCGCACCCGGTCGTAGGAGACGAGCCCGGTGGAGATGTCCACGATGATCCGGCCGAGAAATCGTATCGGCCAGATGATCTGCGCGATCATCGCGACGAACGCCATGTAGGTACCCACGGAGATGACTCCGCGCAGGGCGAGGGAGGCGCCGAGGGCAATGCCGAACACCATCTGTGCGCCGCACAGGACGTCGGTGAGCGGCCAGTACAGCGCGTTCAGGGTGACGAGCCGGCGCCCCCGCCGGAACTTTTCGCGATTCACCTCGTCGAAGCGCTCCATTTCGAAGCCCTGCCGCGCGAATGCCTTCACGACGCGCACACCCGTAAGGTTCTCCTGGAGCACGGTGGAGAGCACGGCCTCCTGCTCCTGGTAGCGCTCGTACCTGCGCGAGATCGCCCTGAAAAAGACCACGGACACGCCGAGGACGAGGGGCATGACGATGAGCGAGAGCAGGGCCAGGCGCGCGTGGAGAGCGAGAAGCGCCGTGAAATTGACGCCGAGCAGGAGGACGATCCTGGTGAACCCCACCGCCTGGTCCGCGTAGAACCGGCGCACGGCATCGATGTCCGAGGTGGCCCTCTGGATCAGGTCACCCGTCGGAGTCCGATCCAGGTACGCAAAGGGGAGCCTCTGCACGTGATCGTAATAGGCATCGCGCAGCCGGCGGATCGTTCCCTCCGCGGTGCGGGAGGAAAGACGGCCGGAGAGGAAGGAGGAGCTTCCCTGGACCGCCGCGAGCCCGATGAACGCCGCCACGACCCAGAGGATGGCCGTGAATGAGTGACGGGGAAGCGTCACGTCAATGAACTGGCGGAGGAGAAGGTAGGTGCCGGTCTGGGACACGATAGCGATCCCCATGCACAGGGCGGCGGCAGCGTAGCCCAGGCGGTAACCAGTCATGAGACGCAGCAGGCCGAGCAGGCGGTTCTTCGGGCCTTCGAAACCTGGGTCGGACTGTTTCATCGGCCGATCCGCCATTGGGCGAGCTTGGAAAGAACGAGCGCTGCGGCAACGAGGCCACCTATCACCGCGGCGAGCAGCAGGAGAACGAGGGACTTTCCCGTTACAGCCGGCCGCGTGTCGTCCGGCATGGCCTGCGCGAACCGCGCTGCCATGAAACCGGCGGCGGCAGGGAAGAACATCCAGCAGGCTGCCGCGCGGAACGCGTCCAAGCCGGTGACCAATCGCGCGCCTTCCAGCAGGGCCGCCGTTGCGGCAACGCCGAGCACTACCCCATGAACCCAGAGCGGGATGCGCGGGACCAGGGCATTCAGCACCGGGGCGAACAGGGAACCGCAGACCACGCTCGCCAGCCCCAGGACGAGAAGCGGCCAGGAGCCGGCAAAGGCTCGTCCAAGGCTCACCCCCTCCGGACCCAGCCCGGCATAGAGCAAAGCGGCGAAGGCGAAACCGGGGTAGCGCATGAGTGACCGGCCCGCCTCCACGGGCGTGAGCGCGAGGGATTCGAGCACACCGAATCCTCGACTCTTCGCAGGGCTTTTGTTCGCCAGGAAAGAGAGGATATCCGACGAGCTGCCGGGACCGATCCTCACCGCGAATCCCGTGTGCGCCGCGACGAGCCCTCCATCGATGACCGCAGTTGCCCGTGCCGGCAGGATGAGGGTGCGGTGGTTGACCACGCGGGACAGCCGTGACGCGGCGACACGGGTGACGAGCTCATCCGTGCTGAAGAGACCCGAGGCCGCCGCGCTCGCCACGCCGAGCCCACGGGTGTCCAGCACGAGGATCCAGCAGTCGATGCCTGCCAAGTCGCGCCGGAGCAGGTCGAATGAGAGCCGGTAGCTCGCGGTCACGAGCACCGGGGAGCCGCCATCCGGCCTGCCCAGCGCGTAGAGCCCGGGGGCCACACGAGATTGCGCGCCGAACCTTCCCAACCGGCAGCGGACCGCGCTCCACCAGACGTCGGCGGTCCATCGATGACCCACCTTGATGAACCCGGGCATCTCTCCTGCTGGGGATGTCATTCCGAGAGTATCCCGCCCGGAGAGCCGGCAGGTCAACGGCGGCGCTTCCGCCCGCCGCTGGCGCACTCGCCGCTGGCGCTCTTGACTTTCCCGGGAGCCGGCGTTCCCTTTTGTTCATGAGCAGGCATTCGGGTCCGGTGATCCTTGTTACGGCGAAGCTCGAGGGCGGGCAGGAAGCGCGTGTACGCGCTGCGGCGCCGGGCGCGCGCATTGTGCGGGAGCCCGAGCTCGCCGCCGACCCGGGTCTCGTTCACGAGATCGAGATCTGCTACCCCCGCCTGCCGTCAGCCCTGTGGAAAGACGCGAGGAAGCTCCAGTGGCTGCAGTCCAGCTACGCGGGGATGGATCCCCTCCTCGCTCTGCCCGAGGCGCGGCAGCACACGGCGGTTTTCACGAATGTGCATATCCATGCCAACTCCATCGCCGAGCACCTCTGGGGAATGACGCTCATGCTCACGCGCAATCTCCACAAGTCTCTCCGCGCCCAGGATTCGGGGAAATGGGAAACGGCAATTGTTTCAGAAGGCCTGGAAACATTGGCGGGAAGGACCCTCTGCATCGCGGGGCTCGGGGTCATCGGAGCACATTGCGCTGCGCTGGGCCGAGCCTTCGGCATGCGCGTGATCGGGATCAGCAGGCACGCGCGCCCCGTTCCTTCCGCCGATGAGGTGGTGGGACCGGAAAATCGCCGCGATGCCTTTGCCCGGTCGCGCATCATCATGCTCATCCTCCCGGAGACGCCGGACACGAAGGGGTTCGTGGACAAGGCAGAGCTGGACGTCATGCAGGGTGCGTTTCTCCTGAATGCAGGAAGGGGCTCCAGCATCGTCACGGACCAGCTCGTGGGGGCGCTCCAAGACGGCAGGGTGAGGGGCGCGGGGCTCGACGTGACCGAGCCCGAACCGCTGCCGAACGGCCACCCCCTCTGGAGCATGCCCAACGTCATCATTACGCCCCACTACGGGGGCGTGCATCCCGGGTACGGCGAGGAGGCATTCTCCGTGTTCTGCTCGAACCTTGAACGGTGGGTGCGCGGCCAGCCGCTTCAGAACGTCGTGGACAAGACGGCAGGGTACTGATGGCCACGGAAACCGGGGCTGCGCCGGACGCGGCACGCGCATCTGCCATCCCTCCCCGTGTGCTCGTGGGAACCAGCGGCTATTCGTACGATGACTGGGTGGGCCCCGTCTATCCGCAGGGCACCTCGCGCCGGGACTTCCTTTCCTTGTATGCGCGCGAGTTTCCCGTGGTGGAGCTGAACTTCAGCTACTATCAGCAGCCGAATCCGCGCACGCTGGAGCGCATGGTGGCCGGCACCTCATCGAGCTTCACCTTTGCCCTGAAGGCGCACAGGAGCATGACGCACGAGATCGGCGAGAGCTGGGAGAACGACATCGCGGAGTTCCGCGCTGGGATCCAGCCGATGGTCGACGCGGGACGGCTTGCCGCCGTCCTGCTTCAGTTTCCCTACAGTTTCGCGTATATCCCGGAATCGAGGTCACGGCTGGCGTCGCTCTGCGGGAAACTGGAGGGACTGCCGCTCGCGGTGGAATTCCGCAAGAGCGAATGGCTGAGGGAGCAGGTCTTCGAGGGGCTGCGCCGGAGGGGCGTCTCACTGGTGAGCGTGGACGAGCCGG
>Ga0187886_1002260_pt1 | contig 15669 bp, 19 predicted proteins | sample June2016WEW_20_1_FD_133001 | JGI IMG/M metagenome (GOLD analysis project Ga0187886, IMG submission 133001) | Peatland microbial communities from SPRUCE experiment site at the Marcell Experimental Forest, Minnesota, USA - June2016WEW_20_150 | ecosystem: Environmental > Terrestrial > Soil >... | reverse complement strand
TCTTGGAGGAAATTTAAGTTCGGTAAAGGCAGATACGATCCGGGAATCTCTGCCGGATCAAGACCATGAAAACCGGACATTTCTATTTTGGTAAAAACCGGACATTTCTAAATTGGCTTGACATCGGAGATTTTTACCTTGACGAAAGAAAGTTTATAAATTATTCTAATTTATTTGGGTAAATCTTTGATTTAAGACAAAAAAGGCAATGTTTGATTCCCTGACTGATAAACTTGGTTCGGTTTTCAAAAAGCTTCGGGGGCATGGAAAACTTACGGAACAAAACATCACCGAAGCCCTGAAAGAGGTGCGCCTGGCCCTCTTGGAAGCCGACGTGAATTTCAAGGTCGTTAAGGACTTCGTGGAGCGAATCCGCTCCCGCGCCGTTGGCCGGGAAGTCTTGGAAAGCCTTACTCCGGCTCAACAGGTGATCAAAATCGTCCACGAGGAGCTGATCTCCCTCATGGGCGGGGTGAACATGGGTCTTAATCTCTCCTTTAGGCCGCCCATTCCCATTATGTTCGTGGGACTGCAAGGTTCAGGCAAGACGACTACCGTTGGGAAGCTGGGCAAATTTCTGCAGGAAAAGGGACGAAGGCCCTTCCTGGTTCCGGCGGATGTGCGGCGACCAGCGGCCATCGAACAATTGACCAAGCTGGGTGAACAGCTTAGCCTGCCGGTCTTTGGCCCCAACCCCCAAGAAAGCCCCCTAAAGATCTGTCAAAGAGCGCTGAGCTGGGCGGATGAAGAAGACGGGGACGTATTGCTCATCGACACAGCCGGGCGCCTGCACATTGATGAAGCCTTGATGAAAGAATTAGAGGAGATTAAGCGGGAACTCAATCCCCGGGAGATTCTGCTGGTAGCTGATGCTATGACCGGCCAGGATGCGGTCAACGTGGCCAAGAAATTTAACGAGGCCTTGGACATACATGGAGTGATCCTGACCAAGCTTGATGGAGATGCCCGCGGCGGCGCGGCCTTATCGATCAAGGCCGTAACTGGGAAACCCATCAAGTTCATTGGCGTGGGGGAGAAGCTGGATGCCTTAGAGATCTTCCACCCCGATCGTATGGCCTCGCGCATCCTGGGCATGGGCGATGTTCTCTCCCTGATCGAGAAGGCCCAAGAGACCATCGACGCGAAAAAGGCCCAGGAACTGGAAAAGAAGATTCTCAAGGACACTTTCACCCTGGAGGATTTTCGTGAACAATTACAGCAGATCAAAAAGATGGGCTCCGTTGAACAGATTTTGTCCATGATTCCAGGGATAGGTCGGCTTAAGCTTCCCAAAGACCTTCAGGGAAGCGAGAAGGAGCTGGCCAAGGTAGAAGCGATCATCAACTCCATGACCCATGAGGAACGTCGGTCGCCGGAGATTCTTAATGGTAGCCGGCGCCTCCGCATCGCCAAGGGCAGTGGAACTACCGTTCAAGACGTGAATCAATTGCTCAAGCAATACCTGCAGACAAAAAAAATGCTCCGCCAATTCAAGCGAGGTGGAATGAGAGGACTAACCAGAGGACTCCTCTCTTGATCAACCCCTTTTGGTTTTAAGACCAGGAGAGCAATCTCCGATTTCTATCGGGGTGATCCTCATCCCCCGACCTTATTCTAGGCAGGCAAAAGACGGAGAGCCCATCGGAGGAATTTTTGCATCCTCTTTTTGAAACGCCCCCCTTACCCCGGGATCCGATTGGGAGCGAAAGGAGCAGATTTCGGGAGGCGAGTTTAGGAAGTGAATTTTCTCAGGGAGGTAAAAAAAAGAATATCATGGCGGTTACGATTCGATTGACACGCATGGGTGCGAAGAAAAAGCCCTTCTACCGGCTGGTGGTGGCTGATTCCCGTTTTCCCCGGGATGGGCGATTCATTGATGTAGTGGGAACGTACGATCCTAACCCCAATCCCCCCGCCATCCACGTAAATCAGGAGAAGATCAATTCCTGGTTGAAGCGCGGCGCTCACCCCACGAGCACGGTAAAGAGCCTTTTAAAGAAGGCCGGCCTTTTTGGCGCCCAAGCTGCAACGCCTGCGCCGGCCTGAAGTTTTACCATCCGAAATCACCTCGGGTGCCGCAGTCGCTCGACCGGGCGGGACTGACAGAGCGCTGGCTTAAGGACCTGACTCGCAGGGAGAGGGGGTAGAATTCCATGGAGATGAAGGAGTTGATCGCGTACATCGCGAAAGCCCTGGTGGATAACCCCGAAGCCGTGGAGGTCACGGAGGTGGAAGGGGAGCAGACCTCGGTGATCGCTTTGAAGGTAGCCAAGGACGACCTGGGAAAGGTGATCGGAAAACAAGGGCGGACGGCGCGGGCCATGCGCACAATTTTGAGTGCAGCCTCAACCAAGATCCGCAAGCGAGCTGTCCTGGAAATTATCGAGTGACCGCAGACATGAAAGATTCGCTGCTTTGGGTTGGGCGGGTGGTCAAGACACAAGGAATCAGAGGTGAGGTAAAGGTTTCATTTTCTGGGGAGGGAACGACGACCTTCGGTAAAGGAAACTTGGTCTATCTGGAAAATAAAAAGGGAGAGAGGAAGCGTTTGACTGTCCATGCTTCCAGGCCCTGCCGACAAATGACCATCCTCTCTTTTCAGGAAGTGCAGCGGGTGGAAGAAGCCGAAGCATTAGTGGATTGTTCGGTCTACGTGGCCAAAGAGAGCTTAGGGGCTCTCCCTCCGGGTGAGTTCTATGGGTATCAACTCCTTGGACTGCGGGTAGAGACCGAGAGCGGAACTTTTTTAGGAACGTTGGAAGAGATCATGCCCACGGGAAGCAATGATGTCTTCGTGGTACGAAGGGATGCGCAGGAGGTCCTGATTCCGGCTACAGATGAAGTGGTGGTCCAGGTGGACCTGCAGGAAAAAACCATGGTGATCCGGCCGCTTAAGGGAATGCTGCCCAAAGATGATCTTTGATGTCCTGACCATTTTCCCGGGAATTTTCGACTCCCCCCTGGCGGAGAGCCTGCTGAAGAAAGCCATAGATAAGGGGCGGATCCAGGTGCGGGTTCAGAATCTGCGCGATTTCGCCGAAGACAGACACCGCATGACCGATGACTACCCTTTTGGAGGCGGGACCGGAATGGTCATGAAGCCAGAGCCGATTATCGGGGCGGTAGAAGCGTTGAAAGCTGAGGACCCAAATGCCCAATCCGTCCTTTTGACTCCCCAAGGCGAGCGGTTTCATCAAGGATTAGCCAGGAGGATGAGCGGACAAAAACATTTAATCCTGATCTGCGGGCGTTACGAGGGCTTGGATGAGCGAGTCCGTTTGGCCGTGGTGGATCGGGAGATTTCTATTGGGGATTATGTCCTCACGGGAGGAGAGATCCCTGCCTTGGTTTTAATCGACGCGATCAGCCGACATCTTCCCGGGTTTCTGGGATGTGAAAAATCTGTTGAGGAAGATTCTTTTTCCCAGGGGCTCCTGGAGTATCCCCAGTACACGCGCCCGCAAGTTTTTCGAGGGATGGCTGTACCCGAGGTCCTTCTCTCCGGGAATCATGCCCAGATTGAGCGCTGGCGCCGGAGAGAATCCTTAAAGCGGACCTTCCTCAGGAGGCCTGATCTTCTCGAGCGGGCAGTACTTTGTGAAGAAGACCTAAATTTTCTCAAGGAGTTAAAAAGCCGGGAGGGAACCGCAGGCCAAGGCTAATTCGCGCGGTTAATTTTTCTCTTCATTCTCTGCATGCTCTGCGGTGAAAATTAGAAAAAAGGCGAATATTTTTGGAGGTTGTCATGAGAGCTCTGGAGCAAATAGAAAAAGAACAAATGCGCACAGACCTTCCCGATTTTCGCCCCGGGGATACGGTCAAAGTCCATGTGAAGATCAAAGAGGGTGAAAAAGAGCGGATCCAGGTTTTTGAGGGCACGGTCATCCGCAAGCGTCAGGGAGCCAGCCGGGCTAGCTTCACGGTTCGCAAGGTCTCTTACGGGATTGGAGTAGAACGCATTTTCCCCACGCACTCACCAGCCATCGATCGCATCGAGGTAGTGCAAAGAGGGAAGGTTCGCCGGGCAAAGCTCTATTATCTGAGAGGGCTAAAAGGAAAGGCTGCAAGGATCCGAGGGCGGATAGCCAGTTAAGTGGAGAATTGAGTGGAGCCTTTCGAGGCAGGGGTTCGAGCCCGGGGATTTCGGGTGGTCGCCGGGCTGGATGAAGCGGGAAGGGGTCCCCTGGCCGGGCCAGTGGTGGCGGCAGCTGTGGTCCTCCCGGAAACCGGAAAGTTTAAGGGGGTCGATGATTCCAAGAAGCTTTCCGCTGGGCAGAGAGAAGAGCTTTTTTCGCTCCTCCTTGAGAAGGCCCGCGCAGTGGGCATCGGGATCGTTGAGGCCCAAGAGATTGACCGCCTGAACATCCTCCGGGCTTCCCTGAAAGCCATGGAGCTGGCTGCGGAAAATCTGCCCCTGAAGCCAGATTTTCTTTTGATCGACGGGATCCATTGTGTAAGCCTGCCTCTTGCCCAACAAGCCATCCCCAAAGGTGACCAGCGATGCATCTCTATAGCCGCAGCCTCCATTGTGGCTAAGGTCACTCGGGACCGATTGATGATGGCCTACCATGATCAATACCCGCAGTATAATTTTGCGCAGCACAAGGGGTATGGGACGAAGGAACACCTTCAGGCCATCCGGCAATACGGCTGCTGTCCCCTGCATCGCCAATCTTTTAAGGCGATCCATCAACCTTCTCTCCTATGACTCGGGAGCGGCTCTCCCTCGGCAAGAAGGGTGAGGATTTGGCTATTGCTCAGCTGAGGGGGCTAAAATATAAGATCCTGGAGCGGAATTTTAAATGTGCGTTGGGTGAGATTGACATCATTGCCCGGGAGAAGGATACGCTTGTCTTTGTAGAAGTGAAAACCCGGAGAACAAGGGATTTCGGCGGGCCAGCTGCCGCCGTAAATGCGCGTAAACAACGCCAACTCTCCAGGGTGGCTCTGACCTATCTGAATATGAAGAAGCTTGCGCAGATCCCAGCCCGTTTCGACGTGGTAGCCGTGGAATTGATTCCTCCTGCCCCACGCATCGAAGTCATCCGGGATGCCTTCGAACTGCTTTACGAGTGACAAGAATCAAATTGGGCACAGAAGAACACCGAGGATCAAGATTTTCAGTGATGAAGAACTTTTTGCGGAGGTATGGGCGAAAACCTGCGTCATAAAGGATTCGGGCATTATCATTTTCCATTTTGATTTTCGCATTTTGGATTTTGTATTGCATCCGTCTTGCCTTTCCAGCCCCTGTTCATTGTGCTAAACCCTATGGATCTTCCCATCCTGATGGATCAAGAAGGATTTCGGCAGCACGTAATCGAGGCCCTGGGGCGGTCTCCGCTGGATTACCTGGAACAGGTTAAATTCATGGAAGAGCAAAAATATGGCTCGGTGCCCTGGGGCGGGGCAGGAGTTCTCCTGCCGCTCTATTTCTCGAAGGATAGAAAGCTAGGAAATAATGGGTTAGGCCGGTATGTCTTTCTTTTAAACAAGAGGTCAAATAGAGTCCAGCAGGCCGGAGACCTCTGTGCCCCGGGCGGAGGGGTTCATCCGTTTTTGGATGGGCTATCCCAAAAGATTCTGCAGTTTGGCCTTCTGCCGTTGGCCAGAGGCCCGGCTTTTGAGCGGGCTAGGCACAGGGGAAAAGCGATCTATGGAAAAATCCTTTTCTTCCTGGGAAATGCCTTGCGGGAGAGCTGGGAGGAGATACATTTAAGTCCATTCAACGTTGAATTTTTGGGACCTTCGCCAACTTACCTCCTACAGGCCCGGCGATGGATCATTTTCCCCTTGGTGGGAAGGGTGAAGCGGGCCTGGCGACACAAGTTAAGCGTTGAGGTGGAAAAGATTGTACCCATTCCACTGCAAGCTTTTTTCCTGCCGGAGAACTATGCCCTCTATTCCCTGGAGGTACCGGAAAATCTAATCGCTCAAGGGATCCCCAACCCCTGGAATTTTCCCTGCCTGGTCTATGGGGGGGAGGGAGAGGAGGAAATCCTTTGGGGAGCAACCTTTAAGGTTATTCGATCGTTCTTGAAAATCGTCTTCGATCATCCCCTACCACTTCCAGATGGCCAGAGGGTCATCCGCAGGCCGCTGGTTTCGCACTACTTTTCGGGAAGTGAAGAACTCTAAGAAAAATTCAAGGGGCCTCGAACACAGGAGCAAGCTTAGTATATTTTGGCACTTGGAAATAGAAGAGATTCCGGGAGGGCGAAGAGGTTCTCGGACGATAAGGAGGCATGCAAGAATCTCGTAGGAATATGGGCACGAATAGTGAGGGAATGGAAAAAAGGGAGGTAAAATGAAAAGAATTCCGAAAAGAAGGGTGGCGATCGTTGGAGCCTTCACAACCCCCTGCCGCGGCCGCTGGCTTTCGAAGACCATTTGGGAGCTTGGCCAGTGGGCCGTTTCGGGTGCGCTTCAAGACGCTAACCTTGACATTTCGCGGCTAGAGGCCGGGGCGATAGGATTATATAATGACATCTTCGCCCGCCAGGCCATTCCAGAAAGCTCCTTCCTGGGGCATATGGGATTGGCCTTTAAACCTTTGGTTCGGGTGACCAACGGAGGGGCTACCGGCATCTATACCTTGATGGTCGCCCACGACATGGTCGCCAGCGGTCGGCACGACATTGTGCTTTGCGTTGGAACCGAAAAAGCCACGGACTGCTACGATTTTATGAGCGAAACCCAGACCCCCGAAGTGGTCCAGACCATTGCCTGGTCCTGGGATCCGCTTTTTGAGCGGGATCAAGGGGCGACGGCATCTGACTCGTACGCGGAGGTAATCCTTTCCTATTTGGACCATTATCCCAACGACCTAAAAATGCCTGTCCGCGGAGAAATTCTGCGGATCCTCTGCGAGCAAGCAAAGAACAACCCCAATGCCCAGCGCCGGGACGAAATTGTAACTGCCGAGCGAGTGGAAAATTCTCCCTGGATCATCGAACCAGCCTTTAAGAAACTCGAGACCTGCGTCTACACGGAAGGAGCGGCTTGCCTTATCTTTGCCGCCGAGGGCGTTGCCGAAGAAATTTGCCAGGACGCCGGGAAACCGCCAATCTGGATTGAAGGTCTTGGGTTTGCCAACGAGCCTTACTGGTGGGGAATTAAGCATCCTCATAAATTGCCAGGAAGGATCGAATCAGACCACTTGGCCGCAAAGGCGGCTTACGAAATGGCCGGGGTCGGCCCTGAAAAAATAGATGTCGTCGAGCTACACGATGCCTTCCTGCCCCAGTTGGAAATCACCATGGCCGAGATGGGTTTCGTTCCCCTGGGCCACGCCGATGACTTGATTGAGAAAAAAATCATGGCTCCTCACGGCCGCCTGCTGGTCAACCCATCGGGAGGATTGATCTACGGGGGGCATTTCGTTGGAGGGAGCAATATGTTTTCAGCCTGGTCGGCCAGACGGGAATTGATCAGGAGGAATCTTGAATATGCCCTTGTCCATGGAACCGGAGCCTCTTCGGCCCAGTACGGAGGGGTCGCAATCCTTCGGAGGGAGGTGATCTGATGGAGAAAATAATGAGAAGAAAAGGAGAGTACGTGATTCCTCACGAGGCCATCCCTGAGGTGATGACCCGGATTACAATTTCTCCTGAGGACAAAGTGGCTTGCGTGGAACGGACCGAGTCCATGTTCACAACATACTGGGCAAGCGCGGGGGAGCTCTCTCCCTTCTTCCTTGGCGTCATGAAGATGAAGAAAATCATCGGGGCTTGCTGCCCGAAATGCAAGATGATCATCTGCCCCCCGTACATGACCCGCTGTCCGGTTTGCCAGAAGGAAGATTCCAGCCTAGTCGATCTGGAAATGGGGGTGGAAATGCCTCAGGTTGGCTGGATGCTCGGGACACCCCCCATCACGGTCTTTGCCAATGCCCGCTTTGCCCGGTATGCACCTTTCGGCCGCGGTCGGGTCATTCTGGGGGAGTCTCAATCTGCTTTGCCAATCCAGGTGTTCACGACCACCGGATTTCTGAAACCGGGCATCTTCCGGCGCGGAACGAAAGTGAAAATCGTCTTCCGCAAGAACCGGATGGGTTTTTCAACGGACTACTTCGCCGTTCCCCTGGAAGAAGTGCCTGATAAACTCCGGGATAAACCAGGACTTGAGGAAACGGAGCTCAAGTGGAAAAGTCTCAAGCTTTCCACCCCGAAGATGACCACGGACTATAAGAAGCCGTTCCCGAACATTTTGGAGGCAATTGGAAAATTCGTGAATGAGATTCCTAAGAGCCCGCGGGCTCAGAGAGACCTGATGAACTGGGCTCGAAAGATCCTGGTGAAGACCGGCGGAGGGAAGTTCGGCCTTATTCTTGCCAACCAGAAGATCAGGGTCGTGAAAGAGAGCGAGGTTGGGAAACCCGATTTGATGCTCGTGGTGGAAGACCCGAATTATTTGGTAGGGTGGACCAAGGGCGATTCATTAGTAAACCTGATTCGAACAGGCGTTGTCGGCATTAGCAATCTGCGGGATATGGAGACGGTCTTCAAGCTGGATAGGCTCCACCGGTCGATCCGGAGGGACGCAGAAGAGGCTAAGCCAGGAAAAAAGTGATCTACTCTTTTTCCATCTGAATCTCCCGGAGCTGTGGGTAATGGGGTAGCAAGACTTCGGGGATCTTGAGGTTTTTTTCACCCAGCTTGGCCTTGATTTCCAGGGCGTTGCATATGGCCTGGCCCCGGTAGTGGTTGTTGGTAATGACGAAGGTCTCCTCGGCCTGCTGGGCAATCTGCCGGACCCTTTCGGTTAGCTCGAAAAGTTCAAATTCGTTGTACAGGTAATCGTAGCGGGCATCCCGGCCGGCCCCTTCGCGGAACCACTCCTTCACGTTCCTTCCGTGCAGGCGCAGGTAGCCAATGGAGCTGGTGACTTTTTTCGTCGCGCCGATAGAATAGGAAACCTGCGGCTGGTCGATATTGCAAAAACCAATCTGATTTTCCCTCAAGAATTCATAAACCGAGCTCCGGTCCCAGGAAGCGTGGCGCACCTCCAAGACAAGCGGGTATTCCTTGAATTTATCGGCCAGTTCTTTCAGATAGGTTCGGTTTTCCTCGATATTGTGAAAAGAGTAGGGGAATTGCAGAAGCAGCGCGCCCAGTCGCCGGCTCTCGATTAAGGGCTGAAGCCCGCTTTTAAAGGAGTTCTCATCGGCTTCGGTAAGGGCTTCTCGTTCGTGGGTGAAATTGCGGTAGAGCTTGGCGGTGAATTGAAACTTCGGGTTCGATTCCACGCGCCTGGCCCAACTTTTCCCCATCTGCTGGGAAGGAGGCCGGTAAAAGGTGTTGTTCAATTCGATGGTATCGAAGAAATCGGCCAAATAGGCGAGCGGGTCAAACTTGGATCCCTTCTTGGGGGGATAGACGATCCCCTCCCAATCCTCATAAGACCATCCTGCCGGCCCGACTCGTATCATATTATCTCGCCACAGAGGTCACAGAGACCTCAGAGAAAGACCTAAAACAATATATGCAGGTAAAAAAGACATTTTGGGAAATACTAGACTTTTGGGAACAGAAGAAATTATTTCATGAAACTCTAACATAAATAAAGCATTTCAGGTTTTGCATAATTCTCTGTTTTTTGTAGTTCATTTTTAATTATCTCTGTGATCTCTGTGGCAAATCGTTTCATTCTATGAACATTTTCAGGGCTTCCTCGGGCGTGGCGGATTTCATATGAGATATTTTTGGTCACGATCTTGACCAAATCCAGGTTCCGACCGCAGCCAGGAGCCAGCATCGCCAACACTCCCATAAGAAGATTCCCTTTGATGAAAGAAACCATAGTCAATTCTATTATAGCGGAAATATTAAAAAATTTATGTGAAAAGGAGGAAGTGCCGGAAGTCCCGAAGATTGGAATTGGGTAGTGGGTCATTTTGAAAAACAATGGGGATTGACAATGCTTGAGCGGATAAGTAAAATGGAGGAATGGATACAAAGAAAAGACCCTCAGACGTTAATGTCCTGGCTTTCCAGATCGTGAAGGAAGCCACAACAGATAATCCCCAAGAAAAATTGCAAACGTTTGCAAAAGGAAAAAATCCCGCCGCTGTTGCCCTTGGCCGTTTAGGTGGATTAAAGGGCGGTCCTGCCAGAGCAAAAAAGTTATCATCCAAAAAACGTAAAGAAATCGCAAAGAAAGCCGCAAAATCCCGCTGGTCTAAGTAAAAAACAAAAAATTTCCTAGATATTCATTTTTTACTTGCACAGGCAAGTATAAACTGGTATACTTGCCCAAGTAAGTATAAAAGGAGGTAATATGGAAGATCCTAGCATGAAGGATATTAGCTCTGCCGCACAGACAATTTCCCATCTTGGAGCAAGTAAGGGGGGCATTGCCCGGTCCTTAATTCTCTCAAAGGAACAAAGAAGTGAGATTGCCAGAAAAGCCGTTCTCGCCCGTTGGCAAAGGGCGGGAGTGGAAGCATTGCCAAAGGCTTTGTATGGCTCTCCAGATCGACCCTTAAAACTTGGGGGTGCGGAAATACCTTGTTATGTCCTTGATGACAAGAAACGAGTTTTGGTCCAGGGCGCTATGTTTTCTGCGTTAAACATGAAGCAGGGGACAGCTGGAAGAGGCCCGGGTGATCGTTTGGTTAAATTTCTGTCCACAAAATCAATAAAACCATTTACTAACGACAAGTTACTAGATGTGATCAAAAACCCCATAAAGTTCCGTATCCCCAGCGGTATTGCACATGGGTATGAAGCTACTATCTTAGCCGATATTTGCGAGGCTGTGCTTGAGGCAAGAAAAGAGGATAAATTGCATTATCAGCAAGAACATATTGCAATTCAATGCGAGATATTAGTTAGGAGCTTTGCGAGAGTGGGAATTATAGCTCTTGTCGATGAAGCTACTGGATTTCAAGATCTCCGTACAAAGGAGGCATTACAGGAAATATTAGAACAGTTTGTCGCAAAAGAATTACAACCATGGGTTAAGACATTTCCCGACGATTACTATAAAGAGATCTTCAGACTTAATTCCTGGCCTTTTACTACCAAAGCTGTAAGTGGTAAACGACCTCCCTTAATCGGAGTATGGACCAATGATATTGTTTATGATCGACTAGCTCCACAAGTTCGCGAGGAGTTGCATCGCTTAGCAGAGAGAGATGAAAAAGGCAGACCTAAACATAAACTATTCCAGAGATTAACAGAAGGAATAGGACATCCTCGATTAAGAGAACACCTTTCTGCGGTATTGGCCGTTATGAAAATATCTGGAAACTGGCGGGAGTTTAAAAGGTTATTACAAAAGGCATTGCCTGCCTACAATACGAATTACGAACTTCCATTAAGGGAAGGACAAAAATAAAAGGCGGGATCTTGTGAATCCCGCCCCTTGCGTGCCCCCGTAGTTGAATGGACCACAACAAGTGATTGCTAATCACTTGGCTCCCGGTTCGAATCCGGGCGGGGGCACCTTTATTTATACCACAAAAAATATTTTTAGCAAAGTGCATTTTCCCCTTGACAGCTTGAGCGCTCAAGCATATAATTAAATCATGAACACATTAAAACCAGAAAAACAAAAACAGGTTTTGTCCGCCCTGGTAGAGGGAAATTCCATCAGGGCAACATGCAGAATCACGGGAGCAGCCAAAGGCACAGCCTTAAAGCTTCTGGAGGCTGTAGGCAGGGCTTGCGCCGAATATCAAGACAAGGCGTTTCGTAATCTTTCCTGCAAACGCTTGCAATGCGATGAGATCTGGGCTTTCTGCTATGCCAAAGAAAAGAATGTCCCCAAAGATAAAAAGGGTAAATTTGGTTATGGGGACGTTTGGACCTTTACTGCTCTTTGTGCTGATTCTAAGCTCGTTCCCTCTTGGCGGCTCGGTCAGCGTGATCTGTACAATGCTACTGCCTTCATGAAGGATCTTGCTGGCCGTCTTAAAAACAAAATCCAGTTGACCACGGACGGCCACAGGATTTATTTGGATGCGGTCGAAAATGCCTTTGGAAGTGAGGTTGATTTCAGTCAATTGATAAAATTATATGGCAGCAGTCCGGAAAGTGAAGTCCGTTACAGTCCGGCAGAGTGCATAGGGATTGAAATAAAAGACGTTCAAGGAAACCCTGACCACGAGCATGTTTCAACAAGCTTTGTGGAAAGGCAGAATTTAACGATGCGGATGAATATGAGGAGATTTACAAGGCTGACAAATGCCTTTTCAAAGAAGGTGGAAAACCTAGGCCATGCGGTAGCCCTCCACTTCATGTATTACAATTTCTGCCGAGTTCATCAGACCTTGCGGGTTACTCCTGCAATGGAGGCACGGGTTACGGATCACGTTTGGGGAATCGAAGATCTCCTTTCTTTAATAAAATAGACCAGTTGCCCTCCTTTTGCCCCCCTCTCGGAGAAATTCATTGACAACTCATCAGAAGATGAGTAACTTAATCTATTAAGGCATAGTGAAATTATGTCGATTTTATCATTGACAGGGCCTTTTGTTTGCCTTAATCTTTGTTTCGGAGGCGGTAAAGGCTGCCATTCTAACCCATGGGAGGATTGGACATGGGAAACAAAATTTTATATCAAATGGATTATGAAAAAGCCATAGAAGCAATGGTTTGGTTGGCTAACAAGAATCCCTTTATTGATATTTATCATGTCGCCAAAATTCTATATTATGCGGAAAAGACACATCTCAATAAGTATGGAAGGCCACTTATTGGGGCAACTTATATAAGAATGCCATACGGACAAGTCCCATCGGAAATCAGGGATATAATTAACAATAATACGTGGATGGTAGAACCGGAATATTTAGAACGTTTCTGTGCATCTATTAAGGTTATGGAAGGACGTTACCCGAAATTAACTTCCCTAAGAGAACCGGATACAGACTATTTTTCCGAAACAGACATTCAATGTTTACAAGAATCTCTTGATAAATACAAAGATCTATCTTTCGATGAACTGAAGAGAATAAGTCACGAGGAAAGAAGCTACAAAGAAACAGAACCAAAGGAAAAAATTGATTATCTCCTTATGGTTGACGAGGAAAACGAGAATAAAGATGAAATAATTGAAGATATTCAATCTACCTCACAATATGTCAGGTTTTAATGCCATTAAATCCAGGAGATGTAATACACGCTTATTGCGCATTTACTCTTCCTTCCCCAAGCTGGAAATTCCTGATATGCGTTTGTCCTTCCACCCCCCTTTTCTTCATGATAAGTTCTGAACCACGAAGACTGACTCCAGATGCTCAAATAAAGATCCAAAAAAAAGATTTGCCGTTTTTGGATCGCGATTCTTATATAAATACCGCAATCATCTGTACAATCGACACAGCAGAAATTAAAGAATCTAGCCATAAGGGTTCTTTGCCTCCGAATATAAAGAGAAAAATACTTGAAACACTAGAATCATTGAACTGCAAATATTTATCACCCAATCAAAACAATTTAATCAAGACTAACCTCAGTAAAATCTAATCAGTATTAGTGCGAATCATCCACATTACACACTCCGTGCCAACACTTCGAAAGCTTGAATTCAAACTGACCCACTACCCAGAACTCATTTGCCTAGGTGAGGGATGGAATATAACGATCAAAGATCTTGTCCCGTGAACGGGCGTGCTTGGGGGTGTATATTCGCAAGCCCATACTCTTGATACCTTACCCCTAAGAGATTGACAAGGACAGGTCCCTAAGCGATGATAGCTTCAGGAGTCATATTTAACCGAGGATCGAATTTGGAAGAGAAGCAATTAAAGTACCCCATGACTGAAGCTGTTCGAGCGGCCTATCAATCGGGGGAGGATGATGAATCTTTAGAGCCCCGGGTTCTGCTTGATTTGCACGGAAAACCGATTGGCCGGTTTCAGGATGGCGATTATGTCATTTTCTACGATATCCGCGGCGAGAGAGAAGTGGAACTCTGCCAGAGCCTGCTGGAAGAGAATTTTACCCAATTCCCTGTATCCAAAAATCTGCGTCTCAATTTTGTCACCATGATTCCTTACGACAAGCGGTTCAGAGTGAGAGTTGCTTTTCCCCCGGAAGAGGAGGTCCGGGACACGCTGAGTGAAGTCTTAAGCAAGCATGGTTTGAGACAGGTGAAAATCTCCGAATCGGAAAAAGCCATCCATGTGAGCTACTTTCTCAATGGCAAGGTGCGCGAGCCGTTTCCAGGAGAGGAGAGAGTCGTCATCCCATCGCCCAAGGACGTCCCCCTTTTCGACCAGAAGCCGGAGATGAATGCTGCCGGCGTGGCCGAGGCGGTCATTCAGAAACTGGGAGACCCGGGGATCGATTTCATATTCGCTAACTTTGCCAACATCGATGTAGTCGGGCATATCGAGAACGAGAAGGCCATCGAGACGGCCGTGGAGACCGTGGATTTTCATCTCGGGCGGGTTCTCGAGGTATCCCAGAAAGAAGGTGTTATTGCCCTCGTGACAGCGGATCATGGAACTGTGGAGAAATGGTTCTACCCGGACGGGTCGATTGATACCGGCCACACGAATAGTCCGGTCCCCTTTATTCTGGTGGGGGCAACAGAAGGAGAACAACCCGCCTGGAAACTGCGTCCCGAGGGGGAATTGTCCGATGTGGCCGCGACGGTTTTGCAACTCCTTGGCATTCCCAAGCCTTCGGTGATGACCGGAGAGAGCCTTTTAATCCATCAGCCCAAGATGAGCCCGCAAGGGAAAAGGAGAGTTCTCCTCCTTCTTCTGGATGGCTGGGGTTTTCGCCCAGAGCCCCATGGGAATCTCATCGCCCAAGCGCATACTCCCGTGATGGATGATTTACAGGGGAGCTATCCCTTCACCACTTTAAGGGCCGCGGGAGAGGCTGTCGGCCTTCCAGATGGAACAGTGGGGAATTCTGAAGTCGGCCATTTGCATATCGGTGCCGGCCGAAGGATTCCTTCTGACCGTCTGCGGATTGACCGGGCGATTCAGGATGGTTCCTTCTTCCTAAATGAGGCTTTTCTCTGGGCGATGAGGGCAGCGAAGCAGAACAAAAAGAATTTGCATCTTTTGGGGATCGTTTCTTTTTTCAGCTCCCATGGGTCGCTAGATCACCTCCGGGCTTTATTGAAGCTGGCCGGACAGGAATCCGTGGAAAAGCTCTATCTTCACGCCATGTTGGGCCGGAGAGGGGAGCGGAAAGAGAGCGGAGCCCGGTATCTGGAAATGATCGAGAAGGAGATGGAAAAACTGAAACTTGGCCAGGTGGTTTCAGTGATCGGTCGGTACTGGTCTTTGGACCGGGAAGAGAACTGGGACCGCATTGAGAAAACCTATCGAATGCTCGCCCACGGAGAAGGAAGGCCAGTTATTTTCGGGCCATAAGTCACCACTAGCCGCGAGGGAAGAGTTGGATCCAGCCTGAACGACTTCCCCAACCTCGCCTATGCCAGCCTCAAATTTTTTTTAATTTGACGGCAGAGCCCGTCGATAATATACTTACCGGTAGGTAAACAATCTGCTTGAAATCCGGTTTGAAAGTAAAGGCGGAAAAAATGGCCAGAAAGAGTAACCAAAAGGAATCGGGGAACGGCTCTGTCCGCCAGCGGCTGCTGGAGGGGGCTGCGGAACTATTTACCCAGAAGGGGTATGCCGCCACTACGGTCCGGGAGATCGTAGCGGCAGCCGGGGTGACCAAACCGGTTCTTTATTAT
>Ga0187886_1002259_pt1 | contig 15669 bp, 12 predicted proteins | sample June2016WEW_20_1_FD_133001 | JGI IMG/M metagenome (GOLD analysis project Ga0187886, IMG submission 133001) | Peatland microbial communities from SPRUCE experiment site at the Marcell Experimental Forest, Minnesota, USA - June2016WEW_20_150 | ecosystem: Environmental > Terrestrial > Soil >... | reverse complement strand
GTGCAAAACGAGCTTTGGATGCCGATTTATGATAACGATTACCGGCCCGCAAGACCGGAGGAGCCGGCGTTCAACAGACATACGTGGAAACAGCCGTTCAGGAACACCAACGGCTCGAAATGGACGATTGATGAAGAAAACCCGACAGTTTTTCACCTTGAGAGCGAACCAACCGGGGAAAACCGGCTGGTTTATGATACGTCCGCAGGCAATGACTTCAGGGCCACCTACGCATACGACGAAACCATTGATTATCGCATTATGCCCTATTGCAGCGACCTGATGGTTCGCTTCTGGGTAACCTCGGCCAGGACAGCGGGTTCGACCCCTTCGGCAAGCTCACCGCAGGCAGGTTCGGCAGGTGCATCGCTGGGAAAATACGGCAGCACATACACGGGCAGGGTTGACTTTAACGGCGAAATGTCGATAACCCGGCTGAAGGATGCAAATGAACAGGTGCTGGCGACAAGAACTATCGGCTCATTGCCGACGGCCAGGCCGACTTTGCTGCGTTTTGCTAATGTTGACCACAGATTGATGCTGGAATTCGGAAATGAGAAACTGATTTACGATATGGGGCGGGGGCCTGATGACGCCGGCCCCCGCAAAACCAGAATCGAGCCGACGGCTTCGATTTTCGGTTCCGGTAAATTATCGATTTCGCACCTGGCGTTATTCAGGGATATTCACTATACAGCCGGCAATCCCAGCACCAACTCGCCCGGAAGGGCTGCGGAAGGCAACCCCCTTACTCTCGAAGCGGACCAGTTTTTTATGTTAGGCGATAACAGCCCTCGCAGCGAAGACGGAAGATGGTGGGCCAGCCCCGGCAAAGGAAACAACGGCAGGATTTACCCCGAAGGCATCGTCCCGCGAGAATACCTTGTAGGCAAGGCATTGTTCGTATATTGGCCCGCCGGCTTCAAACCATTCCCGTCGGCGCCTGCGGCCCTTGTTCCCAATATCGGCGATATGCGATTCATTTACGGCGGCTCATCGGAAGACAGATGACAGAAGACAGAGGACGAAGCGAAGCGGAGTCCCGCTCCGCGGGACAGAAGACGGAGGACAGAAGGCCCAGGACAGTCATCCGTCATCTGTTATCTGTCCTCAAGTGGGCCGGTTTTTGTTTGATAATCGGGGGGATAGCGACACACATTTTAATAAAATTATGGTTAGGCCCCGCCTACGTTTCCGAACAGACGAAGCTGGCGCTGGCGGAATTCTGGATGGGGCCCGTGCGAGTAGAGAAGGTCGATTTTCATTACAACGGCGTTATGCACCTGCGGGACATTATTTTTTACGACCGGGCCGGCGCAGTGGGTTCGACAGGCTCACCACGGGAAGTAATGAAAGCAGGCGGAATTGAGCTGACGCTGGGAGAATGGCCGAGCTTAACGGCGCCGGCCAGGAGAATTGAAATTGACCGGCTCGACGTTCGCATCCGGCTGGAAAAAGGTCCCGATATGTTCGGGATTCCAATACGATTCGGGGAGAGCTTTAACACAGAGCAGTCGATTCTTGAGCATTTCAGAATCAAGGAACTTAATGTTACCGTTGAAAGTAATGAAGCAAGCTTTGCGCTTGACCGAATGTTTATTGAAATAAACAAGAGCAGAGACAATTACGCATTGTATGTCGGCAGTTCCGGCGAGTCGGGATTTAAGCTTAGGGGGAAAGGTCTTTATAACACAAAAAGCAGCGATATCGAAATGAACCTGAAATTCGCCCAACAGGCGCCGCTCGATGAAACTAAGGTTTTGCTGTCGCTGATTCCCGGCAGGCCTGGAGAAACCTGGGGCTGTCGGGGCAATATCGAAGCAAATCTTGGGGTAAAAGGCAATCTTTCAGATACGAATACCCTGTGGCCTGAAGGGACAATAACATTCGACAACTGGACGATTTTAGTTAATCAAAAAACGGCGGCGGAAGGCATAAACGGCGTCCTGGCGGTCAATAAACGCCGCTTTGAACTTGAACAGGCGACGGGGACATTATGTAAAGGGCAACTGCGACTTTCGCTGGTCGCCGATATAAATGAGCCCCGGCTCGCCGGGGTCACATACAGCGGAAACGTTATGGCGGTGGATGTCAACCTTGCGGAACTGACCGGACTTACCGAAACGACCAAACGGCTGGAAAGAGGAACGGGGCTTATGCGGCTTGAATTTAGCGGAAAAACACCCGATATCAAGGACTTGAACGGTCAGGGCGTTATACTCATAGATGAAGCCGACTTATGGCGGGTTCCCGTGATAGGAAAACTATTCGCAAGTATAGGCGTGATGGAGGAAAGTTTCGGAGAGATGTCGGACGCGGAGTTTGAATTCAGGTTGTCGGGAACAAAACTGATTATCGAAAGAGGGCGACTGTCGAACGGTTTCAGCGCCATTGAAGCGGAAAAAGGCGGCACGATTAATCTGCGAAACGGACAGCTTGATTTATACGTTGTGGCAATGCCTGTAAAGGAAATAGACAGGATTATAAACAGGGCGCCGGTGATAAGATGGTTTGCTCATTTCAAGAACAAACTTGTTCGGCTTCACCTTAAGGGGCACTGGTCGGAGCCGACAAGGAAACTGATTCACAAGCAGCCGATGAGAGACATAGGGGAGGGAACCATCGGATTTTTTATGGATGTCCTGGAAAGCGGCGGACACATCGCTGAAAGGGCGAAACAGGAACTCGGTATCGGGAAACAACAGGGCGGGGTGAATTGAGAATTCTAAATTTTCAATTCTGAATTCGAAATGAGCCCAGAGGGAAGAAAAATTTGCTCCCGTTGATTTGTGCCGAGAGGGTTTTTACGCCGAAGACCTTTTCGATACGGTCAGCCGACAGGATTTCTCGCGTTGGACCGAGCGTATAGCCGCCGCCCGCCTCAAGTAAAAGCACCGTATCGCTGTATTGAGCAGCAAGATTTATATCGTGAGTAACGGCCACGATTGTCTTTTGTTTTTCGAACTGCATTTTTTTGAGCAGGTCGTAAATATCGACCTGGTGTTTGATATCGAGAAAGCTCGTCGGCTCGTCGAGGAGCAGTATCGGCGTCTGTTGTGCAAAAGCCCTTGCGATAAAAACGAGCTGGCGTTCGCCGCCGCTTAGCTGATTCAAAGGCCGGCCGGCAAAACGGGCGGTCTCTGTCATTTCGAGGGCGTCATCTATCGCCTGATTGTCGGCCTCGGTTTCAAATGCTATAGCACCCAGATAGGGCGTCCTCGCCATTGCCACAACCTGCCTTGCTGAAAACTCGAAAACCGGAACAAACTCCTGACGAACAACCGCGATTTTTTTTGCGAGCCGATTGATTGAATAAGAGGATAAAGGTATCGAGTCGATTGCTATTGAGCCAGACACTGGTTTCAAGAGGCCCGACAGAAGATTGAGCAGCGTGGTTTTGCCGGCGCCGTTTGGCCCGGCTATCGAAAGGAAACTACCTTGTTCAAGCTGGAAATCGATACTCTTCAGTATTTCCGGCTGGTTTTTATGAGCGAAACGCAGGTTTTTTACTTCAATACAGGCGCTCATCGCAGATACCCCGTTTTTTTACTGTATCTTGCCAAAAGGAGAAGGAATACCGGCCCGCCGGCAATGGCTGTTATAACGCCGACGGGTAACTGAGCAGGCGCGATTATCGTGCGGGCGATAGTGTCGCAGACGACTACAAAGCCGGCGCCTATAAGTGCGCTGGCGGGCAGAGTCAGCCGGTGGTCGGGGCCGAAAACAAGACGAACCGAATGCGGAACCACCAGCCCGACGAAACCGACCAGGCCGCTCAGGCCGACAGCAACGGCGGTAATAAATGAGGCCAGTGCAAACGCGGCGAATGTTACCGCACGCGGGTTGACGCCCAAGGACTGTGCCTCCTGAGCGCCGAATGTCAGGACGTTTAGTTTTTGACTGATTGTGAATAACGCGGCGATGCCGGCGATTATGAATATGGAGCTGACCAGCAGCGTAGTGAAGCTCTTTTCGCCGATACTGCCCATAAGCCACATAATCGTGGAACGTAATTGCTCGCTGTCTATAAGAGACGTCATCAGCATTATCACCGCGGAGAAAAACGCGTTGACGACTACGCCCGCCAGGAGCAAACTGGTTACAGCCGACCCCCCTGCCAGATGTCCCGTCAGCCACACAAGCCAGACGGTGCCGATAGCGAATAAAAACGCAAACACAGTCATTGGGGAGCCGCCCCAGAATGACCAGCTTATGCCCGCAACTGCCGCAGTCATTACGCCCAGCGCCGCGCCGCTGGATATACCGAGGATATACGGCTCAGCGAGGGGGTTTCGCAGGATTGCCTGCAAAGCAACGCCGCTTGCGGCCAAAGCTGCACCGACAAGCGCAGCCAAAATTATGCGGGGAACCCTGACGCGGACATAAATATCATAATCGAGATTCTGCCCCGGCGTCTGGCCAGGCCCTTCCAATACCGCCGACAGCGTAATTTTTTGTGTTCCCACAAGCGAACATACGAACATCACGGCCACCAGCGCCGCTAAGCATAGTAAATTGCTGGAAATCAATCGTCTTGGCGTAAGCAGTTGGGTCATTTGCGATTTTGGTCCCCTTGGTTATTGGGGTCATTCGGTTGTGCGAATAATTCCGGGTGCAGCAATTCAGCCACGGCCAACGCCCCCTGCGGCAGGCGGGGTCCCAGCCGAAGCACGGTATCGGAATTTATAACATAAATTTTTTTATTTTTTACAGCGGGTATATTAGCGAACCCAAGGGAACTGGAATCCCAGAACTTTTCGGCGGCCTCCTGCTGTTTTGCAATGTCCTCGGTCCCCATCGCCGACTGGATTATAACTTCGGCGCCGCTTGTCAGGATTGTCTCAGTCCCGACGGATGGGTACTGGTCGCCGGTAGGCGAGATGACGTTTTGGCCTCCGGCGATATCAATTATTTCATTTACGAATGTTTTTACCCCCGCGACCCGCATCGGCTCGGTCTGTAAGACCCACAAAACCCTGACCTTTTTAGCGGATGAGGATTTAACCCTGATTTGGTCGAGCTCGCTTTTTATTTTCGCGGCAAGCGATTCGGCCTTTTCAGGACAGCCGGCGGCTGAGCCGATTTGCAGTATCGCGTTGTAAAGCTCTTTGATTGATTCTGCACGCAGCGAAACGACGCGTAATCCCGCCCTTTCAAGCGTCTGGGCGACCTCTTTTTGCTGAAGGAACGTCTCGCACACGACCAAATCGGGTTTTGCGGCGATAATCGCCTCGGTATTGGGCTGCCAGAATGTTCCTATTTTAGGTTTTTGCTTGGCCTCATAGGGCCAGTCGCAATCGCTCGAAACGGCGACAACCTTATCGCCCAGACCAAGCGCAAAAACGATTTCGGCCAGATTCGGCGACAGCGTTACGATTCTCTGCGGCGACGCTGCGACGCCATCGCCTGCGGTGAACTTGTAGAACCCGCAAAAAATCACAACCAATAATATTGCTGATAATTTTTTCATAATTACGTTCGTTTGAACTGTTTTTCCAGCTCGGCTAATGTGAATTTCAGAACGGTTGGTCTGCCGTGGGGGCAATGGCTGGAATTCTCGACGGTTTCCTTATCGGCTATAAGCTGCTCGATTTCCGCGTCGGTGAGTTTGGTTCCCGCCTTGATTGCCGACTTGCAGGCCGCCATATGCAGGACCTCATCTAATAAACTATCGCCATCCAGCGATTCCCCTTTTTCCATAATCAGGTCGATTACATCCCGCAGAAAATCGACGGGCTGCGCCTTTGCGAGTAAAACGGGAAAGCTTTGTATCGCTACTGCTTTTGGCCCGAACGGGACAATTTCAATTCCGAGTTTTTCAATTAACTCGGCGTTGTTGTCGAGCACGTCCATCTGTGCCCTGGTCAGTTGAAAACTTTCCGGCACTAATAGTTTTTGCGATTCGAGGGGATTGTCCCGCACACGTTTTCGCAAATGCTCATACATAATCCGCTCGTGAAGGGCGTGCTGGTCGATAATAACCAGGCCGTCGTCTGTTTCAGCGATAATGAAGCTGTCGTGAATCTGCATAAATTTTCTATCGGCCAGCGCCGAACCCGGCAGGGTTTGAGCTATTGGCGCTGGGTAAGTATCAGGCGTCGTGAAATCGAGATTTCGCTGACTTTGGGGCCTATGTCTTTTGAAAAATTCTTCCATCGCCTCTGTGATACGATTATCGCGTCGCAAAGGGGGAACAGATTGACGCGGGGCCGCGGCTAAAGTGTCAATATCGGTTGACAGGAGCTTTTCCCGCAGCGCGGCGAGTATTTGTGAATGAACGAGGTTTGCGTTAAAGAACCGCACCTCGATTTTGGTGGGGTGAACGTTGACGTCGAAATCTTCGGGGGACATCTGTATAAAAAGAAACGCCGCGGGGAACCTGCTTGGGTCTATGGCTCCGCGATACGCTTCTTTAATCGCGTGCGAAATGAATTTATCGCGTATGAACCTGCCGTTGAGAAAAATGTATTGCAGCCGGCTGCTTGTTGCGGCGATTGCCGGCATTCCGAGATACGCTGTGATATTGAGGCCCTTTTCTTCGCTTCGGGTTTCGAGGAGATTGTCTGCAACGTCGGGGCTGAACAGCTCGGCTATCCTCGAACGGATTGACTGCTCTTTCGAGATTCGATACACGTCCCTGCCGTTATGCGTTAGGGCAAGCTCCATATTGGTATTGCCTAATGCAATTCTGATGAACTGCTCGATTACGTGCGTGATTTCGGTGTTGGCGGTTTTGAGAAATTTGCGTCTGGCGGGCAGCTTGTAAAAAAGGTCTCGCACCACAATTGTTGTGCCGATATCGGCGCTGCAGGGGGCAACCTGGCCTTTGCTGCCGCAGTCGATTTCGATGAAGTTACCCGCGAGCTGCTCATTAGTCCTGCTGACCGCCTTAACCTGGGCGACCGAGGCAATACTGGCAAGTGCCTCGCCGCGAAACCCTAAGGTCGATATTGCCCGCAGGTCGTCGCTTGTCCGTACTTTGCTCGTTGTATGCGGCTCGAAAGCCGACGACAAATCCTCGGCGTCCATACCGCTGCCATTATCCGTTACCGAGATGAGTTTGCGGCCGCCGTCCTCGACGGCCACGGTGATTTTTGTTGCGCCTGCGTCGATACTGTTCTCGACTAATTCCTTGACCACGCTGGCGGGCCGCTCGATTACCTCGCCTGCGGCAATCATATTTACCATATTCTGGTCGAGTATTTTTATCTGGCCCATAGTTGCACCATCGTATTCATTTTTTACAGAAATTCCAGCGATTTGTCGTTGAGACATGGAGCCTAATTTCAAGAGATTACGCTAAACGGTTGCTCACCTCGGCGTAGCTGGAAGCGAAGCCGGGCGGTTTTGCAAGACTTGTTTCTACGGTTACGTATAAATTTAATCGCTGACTTCGCTGATAACCTGGAAAGATTTTGCCGTTGAAAAAGGATTAAAGAATTGCTGATTTCAAATCGCAGTTTATTTACATAGAGGGAAACCAAGTATGAGACCGAGTATTAGAAGAATACAAAAATAAGCAATAGACACTATTGCTGGCAACCACAGCCAAGAGAGAGGAGCAATCTTGCACCATTTCCATAAAAGCCGCACTGAATATTGGTGAGCCAAAGATGCCCACCATATCAAAATTGCCCGAAAGCAGATCAAGGAAATAAACCACATGAGAATCCCATACAATCCGGACAAAAACGACCTCTCGATTATAGACTGGAAAGTAATGAAAGGAAACAACAATACCATACCCATTGACAACATGGACGGCCATATGAAAAACCAACCGCCAACATTTATGATGTCGAGTGTTAGGAAACCGAGGACATTGCAGATATATATAAATACCAAAAATGGCAAAGATAGAACCTGCACGATCGTTTGAATCAACCGAATAATCCAGTGACATTTTACTGGGTCATTTGTTTCAATAGCTAAAGCAGCTTTTCCTGATAAGTTATTGATACGCCATATAAACAATATAGATGCTATAAAGGCCACAAAACATGTTGTGATAGAAGAAAATTCTACAATTGTCATTTGAAAATTCTCTTTAAATGCTGTTTAGCCACTTTCAGCACCTGCTTCGCTGAAACGCGGCACGCCTTGCCGTTGCGATTTATAACAACATACTGGCCAAGCAATGCTTTCTTCCGTAATTCTTCCCGTACGGCTTTTTGCAGGCATCTGCCGGCAACTCTCGCCATTTTACTCATTTGCTTTGCTCTCATTTGATTGCCTCAAAATTTCTTCGTATATATTTTGATTAAAAATGCGATGTTCTTTGCCGTCATATTCAAAAACAGGAACAAGATTTAGACCGGAGTTATCATAACAAATTACTTTATCGCATACAGGCATATAAGTTTTGATAAAATTGTGCATTATACGGGGGAACCGACGGTAAATTGTATCATCCGTTATGTTGTGACCACCGTGTTCAACTCTCTCCTTGACACGTTTTTTCGAAAAGTCAGCGTCAGGTATCCACAGGAAAAACAGGACTACCTGCCAGCCGTCCTGCCTGAGCTTTTCAATCAGGTTTATGTGACTGCGGCCTGCCAGCGTCGTTTCAAAAGCGAAATCCACGCGCTTTTCAATGTTTGCGTATATCTCGCGCAGAAAAAATCGCCCTGCCTCATATTGAGCTGATAACGAGTCAAAAGGCGAAAAACCATAAGCGATAAGGTCGGCATTGACAAAGTTACGGCAGCCCGCTATTTCAGGTAAATATCGTAATGCAAACGTGGTTTTTCCTGCACCGTTCGGGCCTGCGATAATAAAACAAGTTGGTTTTAGACCCTTTCTCATCAAAATAAAAATGCTCCTGACCCCTTTTTTATTTTTGTAATAAGCTTCTGCCGGTCATTTCCTGCGGCTGGGGCAGCTTCATCATTTCAAGAAGCGTAGGGCCGATGTCGGCTAAGGTCCCGCTCTGACGCAACTTTTTACCTTTATAGCGCTCGTCGAAAATAATCAAAGGCACGTCGCCGACGGTGTGCGCGGTGTGCGGCTTATCAGGGGAGCCGTCTATCATTTTTTCGAAGTTGCCGTGGTCTGCGGTGATAATCGCGGCGCCGCCCAGATGCTTTACCTTGTCCAGGATTTTGCCGACGCAGGTATCGACCGCCTCGGCCGCTTTTATGGCTGCGTCGAGAATCCCGGTGTGGCCCACCATATCGGGGTTGGCGAAATTGATAATGACAACGTCATATTTATTGGAATCGAGCCGTTCGAGCACGACGTCGGTTACCTCGTAGGCGCTCATTTCCGGTTTCAAATCGTATGTCCGCACTCGCGGCGAGGGCACAATCTGCCTGTCCTCGCCGGGGAACGGCTTTTCGGTATAGTCGTTGAAAAAGAACGTTACGTGCGCGTATTTTTCGGTTTCGGCGCAGCGGAACTGCTTAAGACCAAGCTCGCTCAAGTATGCGCCAAGTATATTTTTCATTTTCGGCGGTTTGGGAAACGCAACAGGAGCCGGTATGGTCGCGTCGTATTCGGTCATACAAACGTAATAAATATCGGGTTTGGCGGAGCGTGAGAATTCCTTGAAATCCGGCTGGACAAAAGCGCGGGTGATTTCGCGTGGCCTGTCGCCGCGGAAATTGAAAAACACCACGCCGTCGCCGTCGGCCACGAGTCCTATCGGCTCATTATCGGCGTTGACTATGGCCGTCGGCTCGATAAATTCGTCTGTAACCTGTCTGGCGTAGCTGTCAGCAATTGCCTCAGCGGCGCTTTTGGCTTTCAGTCCCTTGCCTACTCGCATACATTCGTAGGCCTTCTGGACCCTGTCCCAGCGGCTGTCGCGGTCCATAGCGTAAAACCTGCCCATAACCGTAGCGATTTTGCCCACGCCGATTTCGCCTGCTTTTTTCTCAATCTGGGCAATATAACCCGCGCCGCTGTCGGGCGGCGAATCCCGGCCGTCGGTAAACGCGTGTATGAATACGTCCTTAACTTCGTTTCTTTTGGCAAGCTCAAGCAGGCCGTATAAGTGGTCGAGGAGCGAATGCACGCCGATATTGCTGCACAGGCCCATAAGGTGCAGCCGGCCGTTACGCTCCTTTATGAATTTGACAAGCTTTGCAAACTGCTCGTTTTTGAAAAACGACCCGTCGCGTATGGCGTGGCTGAGCCGGACCGACTCCTGGGGGACTACTCTGCCCGCCCCGATATTCTGATGGCCGACCTCGCTGTTACCCATAGTGCCGTCGGGAAGCCCCACCCATTCGCCGTAGGTGTGAATCAGCGTATTGGGGTACTTGCTCATCAGCATATTATCGACTGGGACGTTGGCGCGTTTGACGGAATTATAAGCGTCCTGGGCCGGGTCGGGATTGTAGCCCCAGCCGTCGCGGATTATCAGCACAAACGGCTTGCGTTCCAAAGTTACGTCTTTTGTCATAAAAATAAGGCCTTTCATAAATAAACCCCGATAGAATCGGGACAGCAGCCCAATATGATAGAAATTAACTGCTAAAATGTCAAACGTTTAAGCCCGGTGAGCCGGGGGTATGCGAAAGTTTTGACGAGTGCATCTTATCATAATATAATTTAAGAACTTATGACCTGTTTAGACGATATATTTAGGGCGTGCTGATGAAGAAGCTTTTATTTATAACAATTTTCGCTTTCCTGTTCACCTGCGGCTGTGCCTCACGTCAGCAGGCAGTCGAGCTTTACGTCGACGCGGTTATGCTTAAAGACCAAAACCAGACCGACAAAGCCGTCGAGAAGCTGAATCAGGCAGTCAGGACAGACAGGCGTTTTTCACTCGCACAATCGCTGCTGGGGGAAATTTACGAGCAAAAAGGTCAATACCGAAAAAGCGCAACCGCTTACGAGGCGGCCACTCGTTTGAACCCTTGGTCGTTCAAGGATTATTTCTGTCTGGGCAGGGTCTATCAAGCGATGAAGGAATATGCCCAGGCGTTTCGGGCGTACAGCAGGGCAACCGAGCTTAAACCCGACCATTTCGAGTCGAATTTTAACGCTGCCCAGTGCTCATACGAAATAAACGATTACAATAATGCGCTTAAATACGGCAGAAAGGCCGCACAAATCGATTCCAATATTATTGAGCTTCAGCAATTACTGGGACATATTTACGACTCTCAAAAAGATTACGAGCTGTCGGTAGGCGCGTATAAACGGGCCCTCGAAGTAAACGGCAGCGATGCAAATACAATTATGTCGCTTGCAGTAGCGTATCTGCGGACTAATCGCAATGAGCCGGCAAAGGAGCTGCTGACAAACGTAACGCGGCTGCAACCCTCCAACAGCTCCGGCTGGCAGTATCTTGGGTATTGTTACCTGCGCTTAGACGACGTCAACCAGGCAATATCGAGCTACCGCAAGGCAATCGAAATCAACGACCAGGACTGGGAGGCATATCGCGGGCTTGGCGTTGCCTATATGATAAAAGCAACCAAAGACAATGACGCCTCGCTTAAGGCACAGGCGGTTGAGCTTTGGCGGCAATCCCTCAGTATCAAACCCGACCAGCCCCGCCGCGACCGGCTGATAAAACTCATTGAAAGATATTCACAATAATTCAGAGGACAGATGACGGAAGACACAAAACGGAGGACAGGAGACGGAAGACAGAGGACCGAAGACAATAATCCGTTATCCGTTATCTGTCATCAGTCCTCCGTTATCCGTCATCTGATATTTTGGCCGGTATTTATCGGCGGGGTCATTCTCGATTTGTGGAGCAAAAGCGCGGTGTTCGGCTGGCTCGAAAGCCGGGGGCAGGATGGTTTCTCAATAATAGACGGCTTCCTGCGGCTGCAACTGGCGCTGAACCCCGGCGCTGCTTTCGGCATAGCCGCGGGCCAGCGCTGGCTGCTTATTACGGTATCGATTGCGGCGGTCATCGCGGTCGTCGTATTATTCCTGTTCTCGGGCAGGGCAAGCTCGCTGATTCATATCACGCTCGGTTTATTCGCGGCGGGCGTATGCGGCAATTTATATGACCGGCTGTTCAATGACGGCTTAGTGCGTGACTTTATTGACGTTGTTTACTGGCCCGGAAGGCATTGGCCTGCTTTTAACGTCGCTGATTCGCTGTTATGTATAGCGGTAGGTCTGCTTATCCTGTCCACTATTTTTACCCCGAAATCTTGTCAAAAACCTGCTCAGCAACAAAAATAGGTGCGCTTGCGGCGGCGCCGAGGGCGATGGCGTCCGAGGGGCGGGAATCCACTTCGATGATTTTGCCGTTCAAGCTCAAAACTATCGTCGCGTAAAATGTGTGATTCCGCAGGTCGTTTATGATAATTCTCTCTACTTTAGCGCCGAGGTTTTGAATTACGCTGTCTAACAAATCGTGCGTCATCGGCCGGGGGGGCTGTATCCCTTTTAGCCGGCGGTCAATTGCAAATATCTCGACGATGCCTATGACTATGGGGAAACTCCTCTGGCCATATCGCTCCTTGAGGACTATTATCTGCTGGTCGGACGACTCGTTTATAATTATTTTCGAAAGTTCGACTTCAATATCCATAGTCCCCCCGTTATCCGTTAAGTTCCGACAAATGTTTTTCGATCGCCGCTAATTGCTCTGTCAGCTCCGCCAGCTTGTTTTTCGTCTGCGCCACGACATCCGGCCTGGCCCTGGCGATAAAATTCTCATTTGCAAGTTTCGCCTCAACACCCTTTTTGGCCTGCTCGACCTGCTCTTTCTGTTTCATTAATCGCTTCTTTTCCGCCACGACATCGATTGCTTCGTGCAGGTAAATCTGCATTTGGCCCGCGATGGTCGCGGCGGCATTTTCGGGTTTTTGGGCTGATTGCGAGGTGGCAAATTCTTTCAAGCCCGCCAACTGGCAAATAAGCCCCTTCTCGGCGTTCAGAATGTCGCAAATGCCGACAGGCGCGTTAGCCGAAGCGACAAGTTTTTCGCTCGGCGCCTTATTGTATTTGCTCCTTATATCCCGAATCGCGCGGACTACCGTCTGAATTTTGTCAATGCGCTCTTCGGCATCTTCATTCAAAAGCGAGTCAATCCTTTGCGGCCACTGGGCAATTACCAATGCCTCGGCGAAATTCGGCTCAACCAATCCTTTGAGTTTTCGCACGGGCGCTATTTCATTTAGTTTCTGGAATATGCCCTCGGTGATAAACGGCACAAACGGGTGCAGCAGCCGCAACACCTGGTCCAGAACAAAAGCAAGCACGTTCTGCGCCGTTGATTTTTGCTCCGAATCATACATTCTTGGCTTTACCCATTCGAGGAACCAGTCGCAAAAATCATTCCAGAAGAATTTGTAAATCGCGTTCAATGGCTCATTATATTTGAATTCGTCGAGGGCTTTTGTAACCTCATCAATCGTCCGGGCAAGGCGGGACAATATCCACTTGTCAGTAATCGTCAGTTTCGCCTTATTAAAGCCGGCGGGGTCAAGACCCTCGATGTTCATCATCGCAAATCGCGACGCGTTCCACAGCTTATTGCAGAAGTTTCGCCCCACGTCGAATTTCGGCGAGGTATTTTCAACTCGCCCGTCAGGCAATGTCATTGTCGCAACCGGCATTCTAATATCCTGCGTATCGGTAGTCATACTGGCAAGGGTAAACCGCATCGCGTCAGCGCCGTGACTGTTGATTGCGACAAGCGGGTCGATGCCGTTGCCTAAGCTCTTGCTCATCTTGCGACCCTCGCCATCCTGAATCATCGCGTGGATATAAACGTCCTTAAAAGGTATATCGCCGGCGCAGTATTGCCCGAGCATCACCATTCGTGAAACCCAAAGCGTGATGATTTCACGAGCTGTGCAAAGCACGTCGCCGGGATAGAAGGCCTTCATGTGATCCCATCGCGGCTGCTGCGGAGTCCCCGCCGCATTTGGATCGTCCGGCCAACCCAGCGTGCTGAAAGGCCAAAGAGCAGAAGAAAACCAAGTATCTAAGACGTCAGTATCTCTGACAAATCCCATATTTTCAATTTCCTTCTCGGTTTTTGAATTTACCCAAGGAACACAGATATATAGATATGGTTTACCATCTTCTATTCTCGTTTGAGGTTCAATTTCAATTTCTCCAACTTTCAAGCGTAAGAAAAATGGCGAACTGTCCTTAGTTTGTTTTTTGAATAATCTCTCTATCCTATCAAAAAGGGGTTTGTTCTCTGGGGATGTAAATATCTTATCCGTTAACTGTTTCCATACTGGAATTTGGTGCCCCCACCAGAGTTGTCTCGAGATAGGCCAATCTCGTAAGTTTTCAAGCCAATTTTGGTATGTTTTAGCATATCTTTCGGGAATGAAACGTAGCAAGCCATCTTGCAATGGTTTTAGAGCTAATCCCGCCAAAGAATTCACCGGAACATCGGTTCCATTAATCATTCCTTCGCCAAAATCTTTTGCCAAATGCTCAATTGGTTCTTTAACTTTTATATACCATTGATCAGAAAGATATGGTTCGATAGGAACATGACTTCGATAGCTATGACCTACTTCATGTGCATAAGGTCTTACATCTTCTAAAAGGCCTTCCTGTCTAAACCATTCGATGATTGACTCTCGCGCTTCGAAACGATCAAGGCCGATTAGAATTTCTACATCTGGATTTTTGATTTGATTCCAATCTGCCCAACCATATTTATCACTGATAGACGCATCTGGCGCCATTATGTTAAGAAAAATATAATGTTTAGGATCACCTATATAATTTGTTGGTAAAACTGTTTGAGCAATTTCTTCTTTGTGCCGTTCGCCGATAGCATAGTCGTCAGGGTCGTGAGCGGGGGTAACTTTCAAAAAGCCGGTTGAGAATTTGGCCTTTTCATCTTCGCTGTTTGGATTCGGCAAAACAACGTGTTCGTCGGCGATAATCGGGATAATTCTGCCTACGATTGGCAGTTTGACTTTTTTACCGACAAGGTATTTTGCCCGCGGGTCGTTTGGGTTCATCGCGACAGCGGTATCGCCTAACATTGTTTCAGGCCTGGTCGTCGCGACTGTTACGAATTCTATTTTTTTGCCTTCCGTGTTTACCGCGTCAACCAGCGGGTAACGCAAATACCAAAAATTTCCCTGTATTGTCTCGTGCTCGACCTCATCATCTGCCAAAACCGTCTGCGTGGCGGGGTCCCAGTTAACGAGGCGCTTGCCCCGGTAAATCAGGCCATCTTTGAAAAGTTTGAAAAATGCCGACCTGACCGCCTTGGCGCAGGTCTCATCCATCGTAAACCGCGTCCTCTGCCAGTCGCAGGAGCAGCCCATCGCCTTCAACTGGTCGATGATTCGAATTTCGTATTCATCTTTCCAGGCCTGCACGCGGGCGACAAATTCATCCCGTTTGAAATCGGTCCGGCGCTTGCCTTCTTCGGCCAAAATCCTTTTCTCAACGACCGTCTGCGTGGCAATCCCAGCGTGGTCTGTGCCCGGCATCCAGAGCGTATTAAAGCCCCGCATCCTGTGATAGCGAATGAGAATATCCTGAAGCGTATTATTCAGCGCGTGGCCCAAATGCAGTGCGGCTGTAACGTTCGGCGGCGGGATAACTATCGTATAGGGTTTGCGTTTTTCACCGTTTGGTTCTGCGTGAAAGTAATTGCCCTGCGCCCATATATTATTCGCCTGCTCTTCCGTTATCTTCGGCTCGTAAACCTTGCTTAATTGCTCTGCCATATATTTCCCGGTTAAATAAAAAAATCCGGCAGGC
>Ga0187886_1002255_pt1 | contig 15707 bp, 12 predicted proteins | sample June2016WEW_20_1_FD_133001 | JGI IMG/M metagenome (GOLD analysis project Ga0187886, IMG submission 133001) | Peatland microbial communities from SPRUCE experiment site at the Marcell Experimental Forest, Minnesota, USA - June2016WEW_20_150 | ecosystem: Environmental > Terrestrial > Soil >... | reverse complement strand
TATGTATCGAAATTGGCAAACCCTTATCAAGCCGAAGGGCTTGGGGATGGAGGAAGAAACTCTAACTCCCACGCATACTCGTTTTCATGTCGAGCCCCTGGAACGCGGGTTTGGCATTACCATTGGCAATTCCTTACGCCGCGTCCTTCTCTCCTCGTTGCAGGGAGCAGCCATCACCGCGGTGCGGATCAAAGGGGTTCTGCACGAATTTTCCACCCTTCCTGGGGTGCGCGAGGACGTCACGGATGTCATTCTCAACATTAAAGAAATATTGGTAAGGCTGCATTCAGATGGTCCGGAAATCCTGCGGCTTAAAGTTAATAAGGCGAGAGTGGTGAAAGCTTCGGACATCCAGACCAATCCTCATGTGGAGATTTTAAACCCGAATCATCCCATCGCCACGCTCTCTGATGATGGAGAATTGGAAATCGAGATGGTCGTCAAGCGCGGCAGAGGATATGTCCCCGCGGAACGGAATCGGGAGGAAGGGGATTCCATCGGGACCATTCCCATCGACGCCATCTTTTCTCCCATCCGCAAGGTGAACTACCTTGTCACCCACGCGCGAGTGGGTCAGATCACGGATTATGATCGACTCACCCTGGAGGTTTGGACGAACGGGAGCGTGACCCCAGCGGATGCCGTTGGCTACGCCGCCAAGATCATTAAAGACCAGATCGGCGTGTTCATCAACTTTGAAGAAGGAGAGGCAGTTCCCAGACCTCAGGAAGAGGAAGAGAAATCCCAGCTGAACGAGAACCTTTTTAAAAGTGTGGATGAACTTGAGCTTTCCGTACGCTCGGCGAACTGCCTGAAAAACGCAGACATCCGTCACATCGGCGACCTGGTGCAAAAAACAGAGACCGAAATGCTAAAAACCAAAAACTTCGGCCGAAAATCCCTGAATGAGATCAAGGAGATTCTCACTGAAATGGGTTTGGGCTTGGGGATGAAGCTGGAGAACTGGCCGCCTCCCGAAGTGGAGAGATCGAAAAATGAAGCTTAGAGAAGGGACCTCAAGATGCGCCATCGAATTGCCGGAAGGAAGTTAGGCCGCACGACGAGCCACCGCTTGGCCATGCTTCGCAACTTGGTCACCTCCCTGTTCGAGCATGAGAAGTTAAAAACCACCGACGCGAAAGCAAAGGAACTTAGACCTTTGGCTGAGAAATTGATCGGGCTGGGGAAGCGGGGAGACCTACATGCCCGGCGCCAGGTATTGGCAGTAGTCCGTAAAGCCGAGGTCGTTCGAAAGCTTTTTGACACCTTATCGCCCCGTTACCAGTCGCGAAATGGTGGGTATATCCGGATCGTTAAAATGGGAAACCGCCCTGGAGATGGAGCCCCGGTCTCCATCGTGGAATTGATTTCCGAAGGCAAGGAAACCAAGGCCTTGAAAAAGCATAGGCCAGGGAGAAGACGGGAGAAGAAGAAAGGACCCGAGGTGGTAGCACCTCCAGAGGCCCCTAAGCTTTAAAAGGAAATTGGCAACAAAAGGCAAGGCTGCGGCCTTGCCTTTTGTTTTTGGGGGGATCCGATCCCAACCCTCTGAACCTATTATTCTTATGATCGAATTCCGGGATGCCACGTTTTCTTATCCCTCTTTGAAGGGTCTGCCAACGCCTGTTTTTGCAGGACTGAATCTTTTTATTCCCCGGGGGCAATACGTGGCTCTGATGGGGCCGAACGGATCTGGGAAGAGCACCTTGGGTAAGATGATCAAAGGTCTGCTTTCCCCCTCTTCCGGGCAGGTTTTCATTGGCGGCCAGGCCCTGAAACCCGGGGAGATTTCCCCCCGGGTAGGGTACATTTTTTCCAACCCGGAGAACCAGATCGTTTCCTCCGTGGTGGAGGAGGACGTAGCCTTCGGGTTGGAGAACATGGGGTTGGACCCTTCGGCTATGGCTTTTCGCGTCCGGGAAAGCCTGCGTTTAGTGAAGATGGAAGAATATCGTCACCATTCCCCCCACCTCCTTTCGGCCGGGCAGCAACAGAAAGTCGTCTTAGCTGGCATCCTGGCGATGGAAAGCGAAGTTCTCGTCTTGGATGAACCCACCTCCATGCTGGATCTTAAAGATCGAAAAGAAATCCTTGACCTTTTCCAGAAAATCCAGGGGCCAGGAGAAAAGACTCTTCTGCTCATCACCCATTCATTCGAAGAGGCTTTAAGAGCCCAGGACTTGTTGTATTTGGATCAGGGCCGGGTCTCATTTTACGGACCTGTGGAAGATTTTCTTTCCCGAGACCGCCTGCCCGATTCTTCACTGGGAGAACTGCCCCCGCTTTTTCGTCTCATTCAAGGGTTACGAAGCCTGGGGCACCCGATCCCTTCCGAGGTGCGATCGCCCGAAGGATTGAAAAAAACCCTTCTAGAAATAAAGACTTCAGAATCCAGAATTCAGAATCCAGAATAAAAATCTTCTTCTCCTCGCTTTTGCCTCCTTAAGCTTGCCCTGTGGAGTGAAGGCAACCCTGCTCTACAGGGCGGGCGCTCCTCAACGCCGCAGGCCACTCCTCAGTGTCGCTTTCGTATGCCCCGATTCTCCTTGACACCCAAATAAACGAAAACATATAATTTTTTCAAGCAGAATAACTCATGCGGGGAATTCCGCTAGAGGGAAGGAGGCTCAAAATGCCCGAACAAAAAGTGGGAGAAGTGATGAAATTCTTCTCTAAGGCCGGTGTGGCGGCAATCAAGGTTACGGAGGGAACGTTGGGGGTTGGGGATCGGATCAAAATTAAGGGCCATACCACTGATTTTGAGGACCAGATTCAGTCCATGCAGATCGAAAACCAGCCCGTGGAGAAAGCGGGGGTCGGCCAGATGATCGGAATCAAAGTGAAAGACCGCGTCCGGGAAAAGGACGTGGTCTATAAGATTGTAGAATAAGGGAGGATCGATTCCTCAGCCCATCATCGCAGTGGAAAGGCTGACGCATATCTACGATAACGGGACTTCCCTGGAGAAGAAGGCGATAGAAGATCTCTCCCTGCAAATTGAAGAGGGAGAATGCATGGGAATCATCGGGGAGACCGGGTCGGGTAAGACAACGCTGGTGCAGCATTTTAATGGTTTGCTGAAGCCTTCTTCCGGCCGGGTTTTTATCGAGGGCCTGGATCTCCACCGTTCAGGGATCTCCTGGGCTGACCTCAGGCGACGTGTAGGACTTGTGTTTCAATATCCGGAACAACAGATTTTTGAGGAAACCGTTTTTGATGACATCTCCTTCGTTTTGCGTCAGCGCAAAACCCTTTCTTTCAGAGAGATTGAGGAACGGGTGAAGTTAGCCTGCACCTCCGTGGGTCTGGATTACGAGAAGTTCCGTCGACGGTCCCCCTTCGAATTGAGCGGGGGGGAAAAGCGCCGCGTGGCCCTGGCGGGAGTTTTGGCTCAGGAACCCCGTCTGCTCATTCTGGATGAACCCACCGTGGGATTGGATGGGCCGGGTAAGCGAGAGATCCTGAGGCGGGTTGAAGAGCTGCACCATTCCGGGAAGACCGTGATCATAATCTCCCATGCAGTAGAGGATCTCATCGGTATGGTCGACCGGCTGATTGTTTTGGAAGGAGGAAGACTCCTGACCGCGGGCCCGCCTGCCGAGGTCTTTTCCTTCCTTCTCAAGTTCGGGAAACTCACGTTTCTGGTTCCTTCCATTTATCAACTGTGTCATGACCTGCGGGCTGACGGATGGGACATTCCGGAAGGGATCTTGCAGGTGGAGGAGGCCTTAATCATCCTGGATCGGTTCTTGAAGCAGAGCTGCCGCGAAGGAAAGAGAATTCCGGCGGCGGAAAACTGAGGATGGGGGCGATCCCCTTTGCTTCTTCGAAAGGCCATGGGTTAAGCTTCTGCTCATGGCCTTTTTTCATTCATCTGCAGGATCGGATTCCCCATTCCCGTTCCCCTCGCCCTTGGGTCGGCTGAGAGAATCGGTTGGATAGAGTAAGGGAGCACAAAGGAGAATAGAAAGATAAGATGAATCCCCCGCGGGATCAGAGAAAGATGGGTTTGGTACCTACCGTCGTCTTTTTTTGCTTTTTACTTTCCGGACTCAGCAGCTTGATTTATGAAGTTCTCTGGATGCGCATGCTCATCCTGATCTTCGGTTCCACCACCTTTGCCATCAGCACCGTGCTTACGGCCTTCATGGGGGGACTCGCCCTGGGGAGTTACCTCTGCGGCCGTTTCATCGATCGGTCCAGACACCCCATTCCCATCTACGGGGTCCTGGAAACGGGGATCGGGATCTATGCTCTACTGGTGCCGACGATATTTTCTAGCCTCATTCCTCTCTACCAAGCCCTCTGGCAGGCGTTCCACCTCAGCTTCTACCTTTTCAGCCTGATGCAGTTTGTCTTGGTTACCCTCGTGCTGATCCTACCGACTACTCTGATGGGGGCAACGTTACCGATCCTCAGCAAGTACTACTCTTACCGGCAGGACAAGTTGGGTTGGACAATTGGAACCCTCTACGCTATTAACACCCTGGGAGGAATCCTCGGAACGTTTCTCTCCGGGTTTTTTCTTCTTCCAACCCTCGGCGTTCGGATGACCACCTTTTGGGCGGCTTCCCTCAATTTATTGATCGGAATCATCGTCCTGCTCCTGGTGAAGACGGGGAAGGTGCAAGAAAAAGTCCGCGTCCCAGTGGAGATAGAAATTTCTCCTGTGACTGCCGGGGGCGAACAGCTTTCCCGCGTCGCTCTAATGCTCGTGCCCTTTGGGTTTGGGCTGTCTGGGTTTGCCTCGATGGTCTACGAGGTGACCTGGAGCCGGGTGTTGGCCTTGATTTTGGATTCTTCCACCTACGCCTTCACGATCATGCTGACGACTTTTTTGGTAGGTATCGCCCTGGGAAGCTATCTGATGTCCAAGGCCATCGACCGGCTCCCCCGACCGCTTCTGGCCTTCATTCTCGTGGAAGGGACGATCGGGGCTTCGGCTTTCTTGGGCCTTTTCCTTTTTGCCGAACTTCCTTACCTTTTCGTGGTTCTCTACCGTTTCCTCTCCGACTCCCTGAATTTAATCTTTTTCTCCAAGTTCCTTCTGGCCTTCGTGGTCATGTTCCTCCCCACGCTCCTCATCGGCGCGCTCTTCCCTTTGGTGGTAAAACTCTATACTCCAAACCTCAATCGGGTAGGGCGTTCCATCGGAGAGGTTTACTCCCTCAATACTCTAGGTTGTATTCTGGGCTCCTTCTCCAGCGGGTTCATCCTGGTGCCCTTGCTGGGGATCCAGAAAAGTATCCTTTTAGCCATCGCCCTGAATTTTTTTTTGGCGCTCATCCTTCTACTGGCTTCTCCATACAGGGTGAAAGCAGTCAAAACCCCTCTGACTGTGGCTATCCTCGTCGCCACCCTGGTCATGGGCCTTAGCCTTCCCAAGTGGAATCCTTCCCTGATGTCCAGTGGGGTTTATATGTACGTACGCTTTGTGCTGGACCTGGACCGGCGACAGCTCTTGGACCGGTATACGAAGGATGCTGACCCAGTCCTTTTCTATAAAGAAGGGTACACCTCCACGGTGAGCGTGCATAAATCAAAAACTTCGGAAAATGTCTACCTCAAAGTCAACGGCAAAGTAGAAGCGAGTGCAATCGGAGACATGCCCACGCAGATCCTTTTGGGGCAAATTCCCCTGCTGTTGAGCCGGAACCATGAAAACGTGCTGGTCATCGGTTTGGGAAGTGGGGTTACAGTGGGTTCAGTGGGCACTTTTTCAACCAAAAGCATCACCGTGGTGGAGTTGGAACCGGCAGTGGTTGAAGCGAGCAAGTATTTTTCCCACGTGAACCACTAGGTCCTCAGGGACCCGAGATTACGGGTGATGACCTATGATGCTCGCAACTTCCTCCTGGTCACCCCGGAAAAATTCGATGTGATCATCTCCGAGCCTTCCAATCCATGGATGGCCGGGGTCTCCAACCTCTTCACCCGGGAGTTTTTCAACATGGGAAGCCAGCGGTTGAACCCTGGGGGGGTGTTCTGCCAATGGTTACAGCTCTATAAGATTTCACCGGACAACCTCCGGTCCATCCTTCGGACTTTTCATGATATTTTTCCCCACCTGTTGGTCTTTGAATCGTCCGAATATGATCTTTTAATCCTGGGGTCATTTGATCCCCTATCCATCGACCTGCGAAGGCTGGAAGGCCGTCTTTCTCAGCCGAGGGTGAAAGAAGACCTGAAGCGCATCAAGGTTGGGTCGGTTCGGGATATCCTTTCCCATTTTGTTTTTGGGACACGGGAAGTTCCAGCCTACGTCAAGAATGCTCTGATCAACACCGATGACAACGCCTTGCTTGAATTTTCCGCCCCCAGAACCCTATATATCGATACCTCCGAAGCAAACTTCCAAGAACTTGCCAGGTATTCCCGTGGAGCCGCTCCCTACCTCCGGTACTGAAAAGAGAAAGCCCGGAAAAGGCCATAGGGAGAAGGAAAATAAAGTTGATAACCCCAGCAACCTATGGTATGAATTTAAAAATTTGCTCTTGCTCGCGGATGGTGGTTTTGGTTTTTTATCGGGCGGATTTGGAGAAGGGGTGGAGAAAAAACCCGGAGGGAAGAAGTCTTGATGGAGATCAGAATCCTGGGTTGTTATGGGGCAGAGCTTCCCGGATACCGATTTTGCAGTTTTGTGATAGACGGAAAATTGCTACTAGACGCTGGAGCCGTGACCTCGGTGCTCCGCCTTTCCGAACAGCGCCGGATTTCCAACATCCTGGTTACCCACGCCCATCTTGACCATATCAAAGACATCCCCTTTCTAGCAGCAAATTTGGTAGGGAAGCGCCTCCCTCAGCCGGTCAACATCATCAGCATCCCCCCGGTCATCGAAGGGATCAAGGCTCATCTCTTCAACGGCGCTCTCTGGCCAGATTTCACAGCCCTGCCAACCGTGAAGTCTCCGGTTCTTAGATTTATGTCCATCGAGCCTAGAGTAGATATTCCCGTACAGGGTTTCACCGTCCGGGCGATTCCAGTGAATCATACGGTCCCGGCTGTGGGGTACATCGTTCGCAAAGGCCGGAGCGCCATCCTCTACACGGGGGATACGGGGCCCACGGAGCGCATTTGGGAAGAGGCCAACGAGCTTAGGGATTTGAAAGCGGTGCTGGTGGAGAGTTCGTTTCCGAACCGCCTGAGGGGGGTTGCTAGGAGCAGCGGCCATATGACCCCGATGATCCTGAAGCGGGAGTTGAAAAAGTTGTCCTGGAAAGATATCCCCATCCTGCTCGCTCACATGAAGCCCCAGTATTTGAATTTGCTTCGAAAAGAGGTAGGCAATATCAGGCGCCCTAAGCTTTCTTTTCTTGAGCAAGGAGAATGCTATCGGTTTTAACGCACTGGGGGAGTCTAAGAATTTGGAAATAGGTGGAGAAAAAGCCAATGGTCTAAAGAAGGCCGGCTTGGCCATAGCGCGGAAGGAAATGAAACGGGAGGATAAAAAGTAGAACTTGAAAGATGAAGGTGCAGCCAAAGGAGATTACCAAGAGACCCTGTCCTATCTTTTCGGACTGCAACGGTTTGGGATCAAACTAGGCCTGGAGAATATCACCGCCCTGCTCAAGCACTTGGGTAACCCCCATGTGGGGTTGCCAGCCGTTCACGTCGCCGGCTCCAATGGAAAGGGTTCTACCTCCGCCTTTTTAGCCTCTGTGCTGCACCAAGCCGGCTACCGGGTTGGCCTCTACATATCTCCTCATCTGGTGGACTTCAGCGAAAGGATCCAGGTCAATGGAATCCCCATCCCGACAGAAAAGGTAGTCATCTTCACCGAACATATCCGGGAAAGGGTCGAGAAGATGACTAAAGATGGAGAACTCTGGCCAACCTCCGACCCCCAACTCCTCCCCGAAGGTTTTGACCCGGAGAGAGGCACCATCACGTTCTTCGAATTTACTACGGCTATGGCATTCCTCTACTTTCGAGAGAAAAGAGTGGAAGTGACCGTGCTGGAGGCGGGGATGGGGGGAAGGCTAGATGCTACCAACGTGATCAATCCCCTTCTTTGCCTGATCACGCCCATTTGCGTCGAGCATCAGCAATATTTGGGCAAGACTTTAATCCAGATTGGCAAGGAGAAAGCCGGGATCATTAAACCGCGGCGGCCTCTTCTCACCTCGGCCCGGCAGCCTCGGGTTCTCTCTCTTTTCCGGCAGAGGTGCCAGGAGCTCTACTCTCCCTTCTACGCCTGGGGAAAGGACTTTTCGGCGAAGGAGGTGGGTCCTCAAGTCATGCATTTTAAGGGCCTTTCTCACCAATGGCCGAGACTTTTCCTGGGCCTGGCTGGAAGCCATCAAGTGATCAACGCCGCCCTAGCACTGGCTGCGGCAGAAGTCTTAATGGATTCCGGGTTTGCCATCGAAGAGGAGCATCTTAGGCACGGCTTGGCTGAAGTGAAGTGGCCAGGCCGGTTAGAGCTTATCGGAGAACATCCCAGAATTCTCTTGGATGGGGCTCATAACCCGGCGGCAACTCGGGTATTAAAGAATGCTTTGCAGAAGGGCTTCCCGCGCCGTCGGTTAATTCTAGTCATTGGGATCCTGGCGGATAAAGAGATTCCGAAGATGATGGCCGACCTGGTTCCTCTTGCCGACCTTTTGATTCTTACCCGGCCGCGGATGGAGCGGGCCGCACCCTTGGAGCTCTTGCGCGCTCGAGCTTCTTGTTTTCAGAAGCCAACCGCAGAGAGGGCCGAGGTGGGTCAAGCTCTTGGCCACGCCTTAAGTGAAGCCACAGATGAGGACTTGATTCTCGTCTCCGGGTCTCTCTTCACCGTGGGGGAAGCCAGGGCGTATTTAATCGGCAAAGGCATGATTCTTTCTTGACCTATTCCTTATTCTGAAAAGTTGGGCAGTCAAGAAAGGGACAGCACTCGACAAGGACCCCGGCTATTCTTCAACTTGGGAAAGGATGATGATCAGCGGGCGAAGATTGTTTCTGGCTTCTTCCTTTTTGTTCTCTCTTCTATTCATCCTTCCTCTAAGTGCCCTCTCTCAAGTCTCTCCGCCTATGAAATTTGAAACTTCTGCGGAACCCCTTCGCTTGCGGGCAGACCATATCTCCTACGATAAAGCCGAAAACTCTTATGCCGCGGAAGGAAATGTGGAAATCTGGCAGGGCGATCGCAAGCTCACGGCCGACCGCGTGTACCTGAACGCCGGAACCAATGAGGCCGAGGCTACGGGGAACGTGGTCCTGGTACAGGGGCAGGATTTCCTGCGCAGTGAAAAGATGAAAATCGACCTGGATACGAGCTTGGGGATTATACTGCATGGGACGCTTTTCCTGAAGAAACAGCATTATTACCTCCGGGGGGAAGAGATCGAACGGGTGGGGGAGGATACCTATCGGATTCGAGGCGGGAGCTTCACCACGTGCGATGGGGATTGGCCGGCCTGGCGCTTCACGGGCAGAGAAACCCTGGTGACGCTGGAAGAATACGCTTCCGTCCGGGGGGCTACCTTTGAGGTGAAGAACGTCCCTTTGCTTTATTTTCCCTATCTTGTTCTTCCGATGAAAACGCAGCGCCAATCGGGCTTCTTATTTCCCGGGATCGGCTTTTCCAACGTCGCCGGATTGCAGTTGAAAAACGCCTATTTCTGGGCCATCTCTAAAAATATGGATGCTACCTTTTATCTCGACTTGGCCACCGAAAAGGGTTTCGGGGAGGGGTTGGAATATCGGTACGTTCGCAAGATGGGAAGCTCGGGGTCCATTTACGCGTACCATGCTCGAGAGTTGGAAGGCTACCGGGAGAAGTACACGGACCCACTGGATCGCACGGCCGACCGCTACCTGGTGGAGCTGCAGCATGAAGAATATATCAGCAAAAGTTTCTATGGCCGCATGCGATTGTTCGAGTTCAGTGACCGGCAATACTTCAAGGATTATGGAGTGACCTATGCAGACCAGGCCAGCGAACAGGCTTATTCATTCGTCTCCCTGACTAAGGACTGGGAACGTTTAAGCCTCTATGGCGAGGCGCGCTATACCGTTGACCTGACGCAAGATGACAAGACGACTTTGCAGTATCTGCCGGCGGTAACCTTCGCGGGTATGAGACAGAGGATACTTCAGTCCCCTCTTTATTACAGCTTTTCTTCCTCCTACGGGAACTTCTGGCGGCAGGAGGGTGTGACCGGACAGGTGCTTGATTTGTATCCGCGACTGACCTTACCCCTGAAATGGGGCGATTTGGAGTTTACACCTGACTTCGGGGCCCGGGAAACATTATATCTGAGCCAGAATGGGGGGGAACAGTACCATAGCCGCGAGCTATGGGATTTTAACGCTACCCTGGCGACAAATTTTTACCGGGTTTTTGATACGGGATGGTCTGGGGTTCCAAAGATAAAACACCTGCTCCGGCCCGAGATCACCTACACCTACATTCCCGACGTGGATCAGAGCCAGCTTCCCAATTTTGCCACGCCCGTGCCCAATACGAATATCATCACCTATAGCCAGGGTCCCAATTTTGGCATGCCCGTGCCCAAGACGAACGCCGTCACCTATGCCCTTACCCAGCGCTGGATTGGGAAAGTGTTCGATGGGCCGGATAAAAGCCGGTATCACGAGTACGGATACCTAAAATTAAGCCAGGCCTACGATTTTAACGAAGCTAACCGTCAATTGAGTTCCCCCGGCGACGTGCGCCAGCCCTTTGGCCCGATCACCGCAGAGCTCAGAGTCAAATCTTTAAAATATGTGACCGTTGATAACATCACCGCCTATGACCCCAACAAGGGCCGTTTCACTACCAACTATACCTCAGGAGCAGTCGCGGATTCCCGCGGGGATAGCCTAAATCTGGAATATGTCTGGACAACCGGGATCCAGGAGCAGATCAACGGAACTCTGCGGGTTAGAATCTTACCCTCCCTGGATTTTATCTATGCGAACCGTTATTCTTTTTTTGATAACCAGGGTTTGCAAACATCTTACGGCTTAGATTACCGCCATCAATGTTGGACGGTCAATTTGTCTTATGTGGAGAACCCCGGGGTTTCTGGGGCGCCAGCACAGAAGCAAATATTGTTTATGTTTAACCTCCTGGGAGTGGCAACGGTTGGCCAGCGCTGAGAAGGATTGAGAAGGATGCATGAAACCCCAAGCTTTCTGTAAAGGCTTTTGAGGTGAGCGAACTTTTTCAAAGATCTCGATCACTGAAAAGGGGGAAAAGGAGGGGCTTTAAGCGAAAATATTTTTTTTCGCTTGGCAAAGCTAAGCCTTCGAAAAATAATTGATTTTTCATTGGACCGAGTCCTTGGCTCTGTTGCAAGTCACTTTTTTAGAATACTCTCAATTTCTTCTTGACAAGAAGAATTGGATGGATTATAGTGCATCATCGCAAGAGGGTAGTTACCTGAAGCAGCTGAGTTGTTCATCTTCTCGGCATTCCCGGGAGTTGCTTCCGTGATCCTGGACGGGCGCCCTCAGCGCAAGGGTCCTCTTGGGAAATGAGAGTTGCAACCAGGAGGAAAGGAAGGGGGGTGAGATCGAAAATTTGACGTGGTGATAGTGAATGGATGGAGACTAATCGTTGTCTAAAAACAACAACCAGAAAAGGAGGAAGTTTATGAAGCGAGGCATTGCGATAATGGCTATGCTGCTGTGCCTGGGGTTTGTCGGGTCTGCCCTGGCCGCACAGTATGAGATCTATACGATGTGGTACAGTCGGCTGGAAAACTATCCGGTTGATTCTATCCTCTTTGCTACCGACCGTGGCAAAACGATGACTCTTCCCTTCTCGTACACCTATATTAAGGGGGATGGTAGAGAGATGATGTTCGATTGCGGCTACACCGATGTCGAACTGGGCATGAAGTGGGGGGCACCGGCGGGTGCCTGGACCAGCATTGCCGATAACCTGCGGAAGGTAGGAACTTCCCCTGATCGGATTTCACAGCTATTTATCGGGCACATGCACTGGGACCATGCGGGTGGAACGGGTGAGCTGCCCGCCGCAAAAATTTGGGTACAGAAAAAGGAGATCGAGTTCGCCGCTGGTGAGATTACCCAGAAGAAGCACACCATGGCCGGTTTCGTTGAGGCAGACGTCCTGGCGATGATTCGGCTGAACTGGGAAGGCAGGGTGATAGTTGTTAACGGGGATCGCCTCGAAGTACTCCCGGGTGTTTCACTCTATTTAACCCCGGGGCACACTGCCGGCACCATGACCGCGACTTTTAATACCCGCAAGGGAGTCATTCCGGTTGTGAACGACGCCTGCTATACCTACCGGAACATGAAAGAGATGATTCCGCTGGGATTTGGCTACGACCTGGTGCAGATGTTGGATTCCTATGACAAGATCAAAAAGCTCATGGGAACTGGCACGACCTTTGTCCCCGGCCACGATCCGGATTTCTTCAACATGTTCCCCAAGGTGGCTGAGGGGGTCGTCCGGGTTGATTGATATTGTTTTTTGTTTAAGCGCCTTCCCTTAATAGGGGAAGGCCTTTGCAAGGCCCTTCCACCTGTTTCGGGTGGAAGGGCTTTTTTGTTACAGCGCGAGGGGCTCTGCGGGATGAGACCTCGCTGAATGGGAGATGGAGATTTGACACAAAAAAGAAAATGTATTTTAACGGTTACCTCTCTCGCCCTGATTTTGGCCCTGGTTCTCTTGGGATGTGGGAAACCGAAGGAAACGCCACTTGAGAGAGCCGAGCGCCTTTTGACCAAGGACGATGTTCCCTCGCTCCAGGGGGCGAAAGTTGCTCTCCAGGAAGCCCTGGCAGCCAATCCTCAAGCGGCCCGGGTCCACTTCCTCCTCGGGACAGTATATGCGAGGGAAGCGAAAGGTGAAAAGAATCGCGATAAACTGGAGGAGATTTACAGCAGCGCCATCACCGAGCTGGAGAAAGCCCTGGAGCTTCATGGTCAGTCAGGGGCGCCAGTGGAGGTGTATCAGCAGCTCGTCGATGTTTGCCGCGAGAGGGCCTTTCTGCCCAAACGCCTCAACCAAGAAAAAGACATAAGAGTCGGGGTGGGTCCGTGGGAAGTGAAAGCGATGGAGAAGGCAATCAAAACATTCGAGCAGGGCCGCGCGCGTTTTCCTGATGCTCCTGCCTTCACTGCGGATAAGGGCCAAGCCCTCCAAAATGATCTGGCGATGCTCAAGGGCCTTTACGTCGAAAACGTGTACCGGGCCTGGGCAAGCAGGCCCATGGGATATATGTCCCCGGAAGAGTATCAGAAGAAGAAGCCCAACGAATAGCTGCCCCAGGGATAAAATCAAGGCGTGACCGACACGCCATCAGGTAGGGAGATGGGCAAAATGGCACGGATTGCGGCCAACAAAAGATTGATTGGGGCCTTAGTGGTCATTCTGCTACTGGTGATCCTTATTGGGTATCGGGTTTATCAATCCCGGCATGCCGTAAAGAAAGCGGGGATCACAGCCTCGGAAAAGGAGAGCGCCTTCCCGGTGTTGGTGGCTAAGGTCATCCGGGGAGACCTTGAAGAGTTGATGTACATGGCCGGCACGGTCGTTCCCAGGGCCAGGGTGGATGTCTTTTCCAGGGTGACCGGACAGCTCCAGGAGGTCAGGGTGAAGGAGGGAGACAGGGTCAAAAAAGACGACCTCCTGGCGGTAGTCCGGGGGAACGACGGGGATTCCGTCTCCATCAGGTCGCCCATCTCCGGCATCGTCGAACAGCGATCCTGTGAACCGGGAGACATCGCTATAGCCTTTGACAGGATCAACGCGAAGCCTCTGTTTGCCATTGCGGATACAGAAGTCGTGAAAGTCCAGGTGGGCGTGCCCGAGACGCTTACGACCTTTATGAAAGTGGGGATGGAGGCGCGAGTCAGGTTTGAGGCCTATCCCTTGGATCACTTTCCATTGGCCATTTTCAAGGGCACGATTACCAGCGTTAGCCCCACCTTGGACGTGAGCAGCCGCATGGCCAGGGCTGAAGTTACGATTTCCAACCGGGACCACAGCCTGAAGCCAGGCATGTTTGCCATGGTCGGGGTGGTGAAGGATAAGCTGCGAGATATCGTACTGGTTCCGAAGGAGTCGTTAATCTCGGGGGACGAGTCCGACCTAATCTTTGTTCTCAGGGACAATATCGTCCACCAGCTGGAGGTGCTGGGAGGGGCCTCCGATGGCCGGTGGGTCCAGGTTCTAAATCCGGTTGGATCTCGCAACCCCAGTGCGAGTGGAGAGCACACCGCCTACCGCCCGAAAGGGAGCGTGCAGGAAGGGGATGAGGTGGTCACCATTGGCGCCCGCATGGTGTACGATGGCCAAAGAGTGAAGGTCATCCGCTGATGTACCTCTCGAACCAGGCCATCAAATACCCGGTTTTCACCACCATGGTAATCCTGGCCCTGGGGGTACTGGGGCTGGTGTCCCTTTCGTTCCTGGGAGTCGAGCTTTTCCCCGATGTGTTCCCGCCGGTGGTCGTTGTGACCACCCAGTATGCCGGGGCCACCCCGGAAGAGATCCAGAAGCTGGTCACGCAGCCCATCGAGGATGCAGTCAGCTCCCTGAAGGGTCTGAAGCAGGTGAGATCGGTCTCCAGCGTCGGCCTCTCCCGGGTGATCGTCGAATTTACCCTGCAAACCCCTCTGGTAGAAGCGCCGCTGCGGGTGCACGAGGCACTTTCCTCCATTCGCCCCCTGTTGCCGCAGGGGATCCCCGAACCCAGCATCCGCCGGTACGACCCGGCCGCCGAGCCCATCATGCTTTTGGGGTTGAGCAGCGATGTCCTGATGCCGGATCAACTCCGGCACATCGCCCTGGAGGACATCAAGCCTGGCCTGGAGGCGCTGGACGGCGTGGCCTCCGTGGAGGTCCTGGGCGGCATCGAACGGGAAATTCATGTCTTCCTGGACGGCGAACGCCTGGTGGCTCACGGGTTGTCTACCAAGCAGGTAATCGATCGGCTGGCGGAGGAGAATCGCAGCGCCCCGGGTGGGACCATCGTGGAACGGACTGGAGAGGTGCTGCTCCGCACGAAGGGGGAGTTTAGCAGCCTGGACGATATCCTCGATATAGTCGTGGCCCAGACCAAAGGCGTTCCCATCTATCTCCGCGATCTGGCCATCATGGAGGATGGGTTTAAAGAGGTACGGATCGTCGCAGACATCAATAAGGGAAAAGCGGTGATCTTCTCCATTCACCGGCAGTCGGGCAGTAATACCGTGATGGTGGCCAGACGGGTCCACGCGGAGCTGAAGAGGCTCGCTTCCACGATCCCGAGCGGGGCACACATCACCGCCCTGCGGGATGCCTCTACCCGGATCATCAATTCTGTACGGGACGTAGGGAACAGCCTTATCCTGGGCGGCATTCTGGCCATTGTGGTTGTGTTCCTTTTTATGCTGGATTGGCGGAGCACCATCATCGCCGCTCTGGCGCTCCCCACCTCGGTTATTGCGACCTTCGCCCTGCTCTATGCCTTGGGTTATAGCATAAACGTCATGACCCTTCTGGGCCTGTCGCTGGCCATTGGCTTTTTGATTGACGATTCGGTGGTGGTGCGGGAGAGCATTTTTCGTCATATGGAGGCTGGAGCGGATCCCGTGACGGCGGCCCAGCGGGGCACATCTGAGGTCGGCCTGGCAGTCAATGCCACCACCTTCGCTATCGTCGCCGTTTTTGTGCCGGTGGCCTTCATGTCGGGGGCGGTGGGGCGCTTTTATCAGCAGTTCGGCCTGACTGTGGCCGCGGCAGTTCTGGTCTCCCT
>Ga0187886_1002253_pt1 | contig 15709 bp, 12 predicted proteins | sample June2016WEW_20_1_FD_133001 | JGI IMG/M metagenome (GOLD analysis project Ga0187886, IMG submission 133001) | Peatland microbial communities from SPRUCE experiment site at the Marcell Experimental Forest, Minnesota, USA - June2016WEW_20_150 | ecosystem: Environmental > Terrestrial > Soil >... | reverse complement strand
TCCACGGGACGCGTCCTGAAGGTGATTTGAAATGCATCACCCGCAACGCCGTCGGAGTTTCCGTCGAGTAAGAGACCATTTTTCGTGTGGGTTGTCGGCTGGGATCGCGCTGAAGAGTCCAACCGCAGGAGATAAGTAGTATTAAATGGCAATACAACCGAGTCTGGTTTGAAAACAAGGACAGTATTGTTGTTGGACCAGAGAAAGGCACCTTTGACCTTGGGACTCAACGAAAAAGCGGTGCGGACTGATGCTGTGTCCATTATCCGTGAGAAAACAAGCGTGATTTGACCTGAAGCCGCAAAAGACGTATCCTTGTTCAGTGGAGTGGAGGAAATCACAAAAGGCGGAAGAGTTGATTCCAACTGTTTGTCCGAGAAGAGGGTCCCGCCCGCTGGCATATTAATTTGAACCGAATCAACATAGTAGTTTGGAGTCTCAAGAACGAGTGTATGTGGACCGGCCCGAAGGCTATCAAACATGTAGAAGCCATTATGATAGAAATCGCCCCTGTAGACAATATTCTCCGGTAGCAATCGGACTCGCACGGCATCGATCATCTTTCCTGTCCCCAACTCGGAGATGATGCCCGCAACGATGCTGAGGGTATCTGCAGGAACCCCGAAGTATTGGAGGAATGCATCCCGTATCGCATATGCCTCCATTTTGAGGCAGCTGTTATTCATCAATAGACGTGTCTGTGGATAATAATCGTGGAATTCACCTTCGGAGAGTTCGCCCGGCATCTGAAGGCCGCGCAGCACTCCGAGCGTATAACCTCCGTTGCTCCCACCGTAAAATGTCCAATCGAGAACCTTCAGGGACCTCTGTGTTCGCATCTTGTCCCTGATGTTTGGGCCGAGGATATCAGCGATGTTCCATGCTTCTTGCGTTTCTGGCTGGCCTGTGCCAGGGCCGTACACGGGATCGCCGCCAGTGACCACTTTTTCCCGAACCATGATCATCGAGTAGTTGGTCGATGTGTTTGAGGTGAGCCCGGTAGCGTTGCTGTGAATTGAGTGGAACCAGTTCACATTGTTCGCGTTTGCTGTTGCCACCCGTGCAGCGAGCGATGGCTCAGCGTCCGTCGGGTAATCATTCGTATTGCGCGTGAGGATGACCCATGCCCCCTTCGCTTCAAGGAGAGGCTTGAGCCACAACGCTTTTTCAAAATTGCTTTCAGATTCCCAGAAGTTCGTCCCCGGATCAGGGACAACGTGACGGTCTGTTGCTTCAAAATACCCGCCATGCCCGGGATCGATGCATATCTTGATGCCAGACAGATCGGTTTTCTGGGCGAGGGCTGAGCTCCAGACGAGTAGGGAGAGGGCGAGGAGAATCAGTGATTTCTTCATTGTTGCTCCTCGTACTCTAGAATGATGATGGCGCCGTCGGCAGAATTGCACACGATTTTGTTCTCCGTTGGAGAGCACTGGGGATTAAGCTCCATCACACCTGCGGTCGATGTAAGCTGAACCACGTTCTTCCCATCAGGCGAAACGGCGAAAATATCCGATGAAAGAAGCTTGTGGCCGTCATCTTTATCATTCATATAGACAATCCATCTCCCCGATCTGGTCCATGAAGGTGCATCTCGGCGTCCCAGCCTGCTGACAATCGTCCCTCTCAGATCACAAACGAAGGCGCCTCGGTCCGCTTCGTATGCGACGATCTGTTGCTTGTCGGGGGAAAGAACAGGCCAGACATAACTCCCGTTGCCGAATGGGTCGAGGAGAGTCTTGGCGCCATTCACGTTGAGCGCGATCTTCGTGTCTTCGATTCCGAGAATGGCTACGTTGTTGACGCTCGCTGTCTTCGGTAATCCTTCTATCTTAGCTTTTGCAGAGTACACGGGCACGTTTTCCGAGAATGAAGGGATGGGAAGATCCGAGCCGGACGCGAGCTGCGATGCTGATCGCTTCGCCAGATTCATCAGGACTACATCCTGTTTCCTTGTCCGCCCGGAATTTATGTATGTCGTTCGCCGATAGATGATCCTCTTGCCGTCATTCGAGAGGTTGAACGCGAGCCCTGACTTCGGGTCGGAGGTAATCTGTCGAACGGACCGGGTCTTGGGAGAATACTCCCAGATGCCGTTACCGTCGAGATTTGTGAAATAGATCAGGCCGCCTGTAGGTGAAAACTGCGGATGCGACCAGGCCTGCGAACGCGAGAGAGCCAGCTTCTCGGTTCGCTTAATACTGATCTGGGCCTGAGCGCCTGAGGCGCACATGATGGTCAACAGAAGAAGAAATGAAATACTAGAACGAGTCATGATCTTTTTCTCGATTTTCGTGATCTGAGGTGATGCTAAGGTGTAGAGTTAATTAAAGCAAAGAATCCGTTCGAAGCAACGTACTTGGTCCCGGGCGCGCTATATCTGAAGATTCAAGATGTCGACGATCGTCAGCATGCTTGAGGCTCAGTTTCCTTCTTTTTTCGTTGATCGGGAGAGAAGGTCTTTCAGATCCTGAACGCCGATGACAGTAATCACCACAGCCGTTCCGAAGAAAAGCAACGCGGAGATAACGAACACGATGAACCACATGAGCACTGAGGTGTCCATTGAATCACGCTCCTTCCTTTTGCGCCTGCAGGAGGACAGGCGGGTGCGACCGCTGGGTGAGGAGCGATCCGATGACCATTCCAAGCACAGCGAGGATGAAACTCATGAGCCCGGAGAAATTGACATCAATAAGAAAGAGCATTGATTGCGGGAGAAGCCCTTTCAACTGTTCCAAAACCAGAAATCCAATGGGAGCGATGGCACCAAATCCCAGCGAGCAGTACGCGCCGACGACGTTCGCACGCTTCCAATAGAGTCCGAAGGCCACACACCCGAACGCACCTGCGGCGTACATTGCACCCGTGATTGCGATGTACTGGAATGCCGTTGCCGGAAGCTCGTAGAACAAGCCAAAGACCAGAATGAAAATCCCGATCAACGTCGAGATGATTCGGCTCAGTCGAATAGTCGTCTTCTCAGAAAACTCTTTCTTGCTGAGTGGTGCGAGGATGTCACGGGTAGCGACGGAACTCCAGGCGAGCATGTAAGCGCTGTATGTCGACATCGAAGCGGCCAGCATGCCGGCGATCATCAATCCCAGAAAGCCCGAAGGGACAACGGCGCCCAGCAGCCGCGGCATCGCTGTTGTGGGATTGAGCGATGGACCGAACATCGCCAGCGCAGCTACTCCCCAGAACATAGGAATCATATATCGTCCGGCGAGGGTAATGCCGGTGAAGAGAAACACTTTCCGGCCAACTTCGGGGCTCTCCGACGCAAATGATTTCGATACGGCTGGCTGGTTAAGCGCGGAGATTGCGACACTTCCAATCATCATCCACAGCAGGAAACTCCATCCGAACCGGGGGTTGACGATCGGATTGACACCCGCCTGGCCGAATTGCTCGATGACCACTTTGCCTACGGTGGCAAAGTCGACGTGAATGAGGACGAAGAGTGTTGCAATGAGCATCCCGAACGTAAGGAGCACAAACTGCATGAAATCGGTGATGACAACTGAAAACATGCCCCCCAGCACCGTATAGCTGATGACGATCAGGAGCATGACGGACATGACGATGGCGAGCACATCCGGACTGAACCCCATTGTCTCAGTAAGAAAAATACCATCCATTCTCAGAAAAACGCCCATATTGAGGACCCCGCCGAGGAAGAGCAGAATGCCCCCGAGAAGCCGGACGCGCTTCCCGTAGCGAAGCTCATAAAATTCCGGTATGGTAATAATCTTCAGGCGTCTTAAGCCTGAGACGATGAATCCTGTCTTCCCTATGAAGAGGTACCCGAAGACGCCGACGATTCCAAGGGCGAAGCATGAGAGTCCGGTGACGTACCCAAGTTCTCCGAAGTACATAAACGTTACAACCCCGATTTCGGTGGCTATGAGCGTGGCCGAGCCAAGCGCCACCTTGACTCTTCTTCCGGCGACAAAGTATCCTTCCATGTTCTCGACGTACCGCTTTGCACGTATTCCGACGAAAACGGAGATCCCCAGATAGGCGAAGAGAATGATCCAGTCGATAAGATGAAAGTTCATAGGGCTGTGTTTGAGTGGTTGGCTCGCTCTGAATAAAAGATTCGTTGTCGGAGTCAAGTATCAGTACATCAAATACTTCGACCGAATGTCCCCGAATGCTCTGAGTTCTTCCGCCCATCCTTCACAGATTTCGTCGGGATGGTACCCTCGCTCGAGCTGTTGACGCACCGACTTATTTCCCGTAAGAATGTCGAATCGCCTGTTGCGGAAAACCGTTTCCGTGGGGTGTGCGCGTTTGAAGGCCGAGAGAACTGCAACACCGAGATGCACAGGCCTGACGGCGTTTCGATCAACCACAGAAAGACGTATGCCGCGGCAATGGGTGCCTTCGTATTTGGGTTCGCTTGCTGTCCCGGGAATCTCTGTAGGAGTAAATTCCGCCCCGGAAAATTTCACGCCGGGTGTATTGAACGCCGAGAGTTCCTTGAGAAGTCTATCAGGATTTGCCCACGGCGCGCCGAGGATCTGAAACGGAGTAGTTGTTCCCCGGCCTTCGGAAACAGATGTGCCCTCAACAAAGCAAATCCCCGGATAGATCACCGCGGTTTCAAGTGATGGCATATTCGGAGACGGGGGAGTCCAGCTCAGGCCGGTTTCATCGTACCACAACGATCTCTGCCATCCCTCCATTTCGACCACCTGCAGCGGAGCCTTCACGCCGTTGGCCAGCCAGCCTTCGTCATTCCACAGTCGGGCGAGCTCTCCGATTGTAAGGCCATGGGTGACGGGAATAGGCATCCATGCGACAAACGATCTGAGTGAAAGGATCCGGACAGGTCCGTCGAAGGAAAGACCCCGGATGGGATTTGGCCGGTCGAGAATGATAAAGGGAATGCCATGTTCGGCCGCCGCTTCCATCGCAAGCGCCACCGTCGAGATGAAGGTGTAGAACCTCGCACCGACGTCTTGGATGTCGCAGACCACGACGTCTACTCCGTCAAGCATTTCGGAAGTTGGCTTGTGGATTTTTCCATAGAGGGAATAGACCTGGATGCCATAGCGCGGATGCAGCGCGTGGTCAACGACCTCGCCATCAGGAATATCCCCTGCGATTCCGTGTTCAGGGCCATACAGCGCCCTTAGTTTGCAGAGTCCCGAATCGGCAAGCGCGTCGATGATCGAGCGACCATCGGAAAGGCGTCCGGTGTGATTGGTCAGGACGCCGACCCGTTTGCCGTCGATGAGATCGGATGCTTCATGAAGAAGCCGGTCGGCTCCGATGCGTACTGTGTACTTCTGTGTCGATGCAACTGCGATATTTGTCAATTCAGACCTTCAGGAAAAGTTTACGCCGGTACATCCAGTAGCAGAGAAGCCAGCCGATGAGAATAATCATTGTCGAATAGAGTATGGACCCGATGGTTGGACCGGCGAGACTGGCAAAACTCTTATAGAAATAGCCGGTCAGTGACGTCATGGCTCCCTTATAGGAAACTCTCCAGGAAAGCATCACCCAGCGAACAAGGAGTCCTGTGAAGACATACAGGGTGATGGCGTTCATGCCGTAGACGATGAGAGGAAACGCGAGCTTCGACATCTTGCGGACTTCGATGACCCAATAAAACAAAAGGAAAACCAGGCACGACCAGCCGGATGTAAACACCGCGAACGAAGATGACCAGAGAATCTTATTGAGAGGCACCACAAAGTTCCACAGAAGACCAAGAACAATGCCGGTCGCACCGGCGATGGCCAGCATCCGCATCACAATCTTCTGATCGGTCTGTTTCATCAGGAATCGCCCCGCGAGCACGCCTGAGAGAACTGTCGAAATGCCCGGTATCATGCTGATGATTGTTTCCTTGTCCTCGGGAACGAGGATAAAGCTGTCGAGGTATTGTGCCGCGTTGACATCACGGTCGAACGACCCGGGGATGACGCCCGGCCCATGAACGATCGCCAGTATAGCCCACCAGACGAACAGAAGCGTTACGCCGATCGCCGCTTGCCAACGGGCTCTGAGCGGCAGCAGCAAATAGACGATGAAGTAAAGGACCCCGATTCGCTGAAGAATGCCGAAATGAAGCACAGGTGCGTTAATCGATGCAGACTTGAGGAACGCGCCGAGGAGATACAACAGCAGCGCGCGTCTCGCAGCGATCAGAATTCCTTTCCAGGCCGATACTCCGTGTTCGCGCCGTTTTGCGTCGCTGAACGGCATCGCCATTCCGACTGCAAACAAAAAGAAAGGGAAGATTAGATCGGCGAACGTGCATCCGTGCCATTCAGCGTGGAACAGCAGGCTCGGCACAACAGCCGGGTCCCAGGTGCCGGGGTTGTTCACAAGTAGCATCCCGGCCACCGCAAAGCCCCTGAAGGCATCGAGTGACGTGAGCCGCTGGGGGAGAAGGAGGTGGTTCTGGGTCATGGGTGCGTTTTCAGTTTTACGTTGCAGAATGTCACTTGGATATTGGAGATTCATCATTCGACATTGGACATTGCCACTGCACCATCACGCAAATTGAATTCACTTGTCTTTGCTTTAGACAGTTCTAAGTTGGTGAGCAACAATCAGCTTGAGGGAACCCAACAATGGCTAACAACTCAACCACCTCTAGAAAGTACGATCTGGAGGATCGGCTTGTCGATTTTGCTGTTCAACTGATTGCTCTTGCAGAATCCCTCTCCTCTTCGAGGACCGGAAATCTTTTGGCAAATCAGTTGATCCGATCAGGAACATCACCTGCTCTCAACTACGGCGAAGCACAAAGCGCGGAATCACGCAGGAATAGGCAATGAATTGGGTGATTCTTGACAATTTCCAATGTCCAACGCCCAATATCCAATCGTGAAGTGTTGTTACTCCCCAAAAACAGCTATCTCTCGTATCGAATACGCCGAAATGCCCTTCGTCCCCTTCTTCCCGTCGATGCGGAGGTAGCGCGCCTTCACGGGGGAAACATCGAATTCGTCGACTCCACCTGTGCCGTTGACTACTTCACGCAGTACCGACCACTTCTTTCCGTCAGTTGATGATTTGAGCTGATACTGCACTGCGTAGGTTTCACCCCAGGTGATTTTCACATGCTTGATCATCTGGGGGGCTTTCCACGTTAGCGCAAACCACTGTTCCTCCTGCCCGTTGGACTTTGTCCATGCGGCCGAATTCCAGCGTGTATAGAACTTGCTGTCGACAGCGCTGGCCGGTTTGAAATGGGGTCCGATTGTGGAGAATGACGAGGCCGAAGGAGTCGCCAACGGAGCGATATCGCGTGGCATCATCAACGAATCCTGATCAATCATCTCGACCGCAGTGAGTGAAGAGGGGGGGACCTTCACGGAGAAATTCTCAGAAACGTTCTTGAGATCCGGTAGTCGAGTGTTTTTTCGCTTCTGGTTTAGGACCCATACTTTGGCCAGCGGTCTGGGCTTAAACCCTGACAGCTGCAACTCCGCGCTTGTTGCTGATTTCCGGTTTTTGTTGATCAGGATTACGGAAAGCGTCTTCCCCATCCTGCTCGCATATGTCGATAGGGTTGGAGTATCGCCCGTTGTCTTCAGCGCTTGTCCCTTCATGTGTTCTGCGAGCATAGGGAACACATAGTAGCTGAAGCGGGGCGTGTTGCTTCCTTTCGATGAGAGGTACCCATAGTCGCCGCCGCGGGGAGGATAGAAATTGTGCAACGCCCAGAAGCAGGCGATGTCCGTACCGAGCTCGGCCATGCTTCCAAGCATATCAGCGGTCCAGAGCGCGTTGACGATCTGAATTGTCTGGGGTCCAGGTGAATGGCTGACAGAATTATAGCCGACGTTTACATACAGAATCGAAGCGGCCTTTTCCGGGCCAACGGCGTGTTCAATATCCATACGCAACTGTGTGTAGAGCTTTCTGTACCTTCCCACCGTTGTCATCAGCGTGTCATCGTTTTCCTTACCCGACAGCTGAGGGAAATAGGTGAAGGTGATCATGTCAATGTAGTCGGGAGCGGCTTTGAGAACTCGCTCAGCCCAATTCTCGGGATGAGGGCCCAGGGGGACATTCGTCGCGACCTTGATTGATGGATCCACCGCACGCATGGCTTTCACAAAACCGACATATTTCTGTGCGTACTGCTCAGGCGGGACGTGCCCGCGCGCCCAGGTGCCCCACTGTTCATCGCCGACTTCCCACAATCTGACATTGTAGCCTCGTTCGAGATTGCAGTACCTCACCCATGCCGCGGCCAGTTCGGGAGGCTCATTGAAGTTTATCGTGATGAACGGCTCGGCCCCGACGGCCCGGCAGAGGGCGATATATTCATCCGTATCCATCTCGGAAGCGTTGTTCGCCTTCGAATTCCAGACATATTGATCAGCGTCATTCCCGCCGGGATACTTCAGAAGAGTGATCCCCGACGCTTTGATTTTCTCAATGGCATCCCGGTCGGCGCTCATGAGCATCTCGGATGTCGGGCCGGGGAAGAGGGATTCGTCCCATCGCGCAGTGTTGATGCCATACAGCCACGGATTGATGGTGGCGACCCCTTTGCCAGCATCAACGTGCACGTGTGCTACCTGGGAAATGGCTGCCGTCAATCCGGAGACAAGAAGAATGATGAGTCGAACCAACAGACGACGATCCATGGAGGGATTCCGATCTAGTCAAATACCTTGTTCATGATCTCGTGTCGGCGGAGGACACGAAGTCCAACCTTGTAATAGAAATCCTTGGCACGCCCGGAGGTCCAGGCAAGCCAGAGGTTCTGTCGTCCTTTTTTTCGCATCTGTTCGACCGTGCTGTAGTAGAGCATCGGTCCCAGCCCGCGTCCGGCGTACTTCTCGTCGATGCCAAACGGCCCGAAGCGTTCATCCATGAAGTGGCTGAAGCCGACCACTTTCCCGTCTTTCAATGCAAGGAGTATCTCGTCGCACTGCGGGTTCTCCCGCAATCGGTCGAGAGCGACACGAAAGAGGTCGCCGGGGTAGTTTTCCCTGAGGAACTCGAGAAGCACGAGGATGAAGCGCGGCTCGAAAACACACGTGGAAAAGCCGGCAGTTTGTAGCTGACAGAATCGTTCCTTCATCGTGTCGGGGATGCTGAAATCGACTATGGATCGGCCCATACTGTAGACGCTCTGCACCTTTGAATAGCCTTTCGTTCGGAGGAATTCATGTGCGTCGCCGTATGCGTCGAGGTCGACGCCGGGGATGAAGTAGTTCGGTGTATAATCCGATATGTGAACCTCTTTGACTCCCTGCTGCAGCAGGAACCGCTCGGCTTGGGCCAGCATATCCGCGCAAATCCCCCGGCGTCGCCAGTCGGGATGCACAAAAAAAGTGGTGATCCACCCGCGGCCTGTTTCCATACCCACATCAAAATAGGGGTAGCGGCGGGACAGGCTGAGCATGAACCCGACGATTTGGGAATCGGCCACAGCGACGAAACACCCACGGGAATCAAAGTTGGAATCAAGTATGATCTTTCGACGAAATGTATTCAACGTGATTTCGTCACGCGGGAGACAGAGGTTCCACAACGCGACGACCCTCAGCTCATCCTCTGCTTCATACTGCCGGATCTCTGACGACATGAAGTCGCTCTCTTTCTGAGTGGTGCATCACATCAGGGAAGAACGTCGACAACGCGTTTTTTTTCAAACGGGTCGATGTCAAAAGCCACCGCATAGCCTTTGCCGGCCTCGGCACCCCGAACGCGCGCCAATGCCTCATAGTACTCCAGGTACGGGAAGGAAGAGATCCCTCCCTTGATGAATTGATACTGCGTCACTGCCTTTTTCCACGTCTCCAGTTCGGCTGAAATATCCACGTAGAGGTACGGTTTGAAATCCTCCGGGTCCTCCCAGTTTTCCGTGTAGTAGATCGCCTGGATGCCCCGGTGGCGGGGATGATCCGTTACCACGCCTTCAAGCGAGGCAAGGAGAACGGCGTCGTTCACGATGGCGTGCGTTGCAGCATGGTCCTTGTGTATGCTGGTACGCCAGTGCGTGATAATGTGTGTTGGTTTCACCTGCCGGATGACGTCGGCAACGTACCGGCGTACATCCTCCGTGTTGGGAAGCTCGCCATCGTTGTACGGTGCGAAGATCGCTTCAGCCCCGATGACCTTTGCAGCGGCTTCCGCTTCGCGCCGCTTCTGCTCCCCGTATGCCTTGGGGGACATGTTTGGATTTCCCCCTTCGCCAAGCGTAAGGTGAAGAATGGCGATGCGATCACCGACCTTGCTGTGCTTGGCGAGGACGGCGCCGCACGTGACTTCAATGTCGCCGCAGTGTGCTCCGACCGCGAGAATGGTCCTCTTGGATTCCTTTGCCATGGTCTCTGTTCCCGTCTTTTCCGATGAGAGCTATGAAAGGTTTTTCTTCAGCAATGCAAACCGGCGTGTCTCCTTGAAGCCGAACTTACCGTACACCTTGGCAGCGATATCATCTGTCCACATGACCCATGCGTCGTGATACCCTTCCTGGCGCATTCGTTCCAGAGTCCTGGCCAGCAAAACTGTTCCGATTCCTCTTCCCTGAAATGCATCGCTGACGCCGAATGGCCCAAAGTGCGACCCTTCAAACTGGCAGTACCCAATAATATCGTCCCCTTTGGTAACCACCATCACCTGTTCTTGATGAAATCCTCCTTCGGCGATCTTGCGGAGATTGCGTCGCTCAACGCGCACCCAATCTGATGGCATCGTCTGTTCGAGGAAATTCATGAACCGCACCAGGTCGGTGCGGCGATACGGCCGGATTTCTATCCCGTCGGCATTGAGGGTCTTTTCGATCCCGATGGTTTTCTCCGGGACGGTAAAGAGCACGATGGGTGCATCCATGCTCAGCGCCTCATGAAATACTTCATAGCCGTGGGACGTGAGCAGCTCGAGATACTGCTTGTAGGCCCGCATATCGATCCCCGGCGTGAAATACCCGGGCGGATAACTGGACACCCTGCATTCTCTTTTCGCCAGCTTCCTGAACCTTTTCTCCACTTCGGAAAGTAGCAGCTCTCCGAGTTCTTTCACATTCACGTCAGGATGAACTCCGAGGGCCGTAATCCAGCACCGGTCTCCCTCAGGATCGGCATCGCCGAGGTGCATGCGCTTTGCATGAACACCGAGGACGAAACCGACCAGCGCTCCGTTCGAGCGGGCGAGGAGAAAAGTTCCGGGATCAAAGTTCTCATCAAGCAGCACGCGCGTTTCGAGTATGTCAACCGTAATAGCATCAAGCGGCAGGGCTGCCGCCCAGAGCTTCAGCAGCTCTTCACGGGAAGCATCGTTATATGAGGTAATCGAGACAGTCATAGACGCCCTCAGTAGTTGATCAATAACTCACGCCCAGGGAAATGTGATGAACGGCTCCAAAGATGCCAAAGGCCTGGTACGCATAGTCTGCCCGCACAGGGAAGTCGCCTACAGAATAACGAACCCCGATTCCCGCCGTAAGCCCACGCTCGTCGTAGTTTGTCGCGTAACCGAAGCGGGCGATAACCGTGTCAAAGAAATGGTACTCGGCGCCGATCTTGAGCTTCTCACTGAAATCGCGCGGATGGCGTGACTCAAAGCTCAGGACAAAAACGTCTGTCGGATTGTCCATGAAGAACCGGAATGGTTCCACAGTGGCTCCAAAGCTTATCGCGAACGGCATGGGAAACGGCTCGTTCTCGTATCGGAATTCCCGAGAAACGTTCTGCAGGCATGCACCAAATCGGATCCCGTTGTAAAGGAAATCGTAGTAAGCGCCGACGTCCATCGCGAGACCATTCTGAGCGTACTGCCGGGTGGTGATGGCAAGGTTCGCGTCGGTAAGGCTCGTGCCGGTTGGAGCGACCCACGCATCGCCGAGGTTCTGACTGACATATTTCAAGTGGACACCGTAGGAGAACCGATCACTGATCTTCTGTGAAAACGCCAATCCGACGGCGTAGGCAGAAGGGGAAAATGTGCCCGTCTCGACGTACCCCTGGTCATTGGCAGCGAGGCGCGTGCCGTAGAATGTGCCATAATCCATCGCAAGGAGGCTCACACCAACCACGCCCATATTCCCGATCCGGATTGCCGCCGCCGCCGCGTTGTAGTTGATATCTGCAATCCCCTGCGTATGATTCACCTCCAGATCGACGGCCGATGAGACCCACCCGAGTTCGCTCGGATTCCAGAATATCGAATTCGCGGAGAGTGTCGACGTGACACCGATGGTCCCCCGTCCCACGACCTCGGCAGAAACAGGATTCTCAAGGAACCGGAATCCGACCTGAGCCTTCTTAACGATTTGGCCTTCCGCTTCGAACGCGAAGAGGACCAGGAGAATCAGAAGAAAGCCCGGCGCTGTTATTCGCTTCATCATTGCATCCTCCTTAGGAGTAAACCTGAAACCCAACAAAACACTTTTGAGATCACCAACGCTCAATTCGTTCAAACATCGTTCGGGCGAGGTCGCTTTCCGACCTCAACCGTGTGGATGGAATGTCCTCTATCTCACCAGTACGAATTTTACAAACTGATTATCAACCGTTTCACCATTGAGACCCTGACAATCGGTGACGGCAAGAATGTAGATACCGCTTGTCACGTACTGGTTGTTATCAGTACGCTGATCCCACGCATGGTCAGCCGTGCCAAAATGGTCGATTGCCTTCACAAGGTCTCCGGTCTCCGTGTAGATTCTCAGCGAGCACTTCACGGGCAGATTGACAAAGAGAATCTTGTTCGGTGTTCCGGCAAACCCCAATCCTCCGGCGGCGACCGTCGCAGGATTCGGCACGACTCGCACCATATTACTCACGCTCAGCCCCGGCTTGAACGAGGCTGCGGGGAGCTGCGATCGTGTTGCATACAGAGAGCTTTCAAGTTTCATGCCGACGTCCAGGCCGCTGCTGTTCTGCGTGCCGTTATCGACGGCCGTCACAGCGTAGTAGTAATCGACGCCGCGCTGAATGTTCTTGTCGATGAAACTAATCTGGCTCCGATCTTTCGTTTCGTAGATGAGAACCCACTGCGCCCCGCTTCGCTGATCTAACGGATCGTTGACATAGAAGGCTCCCTGTTTCCGATACACACGCCACGAGTACCAGTCGTCCACCCCCGTCTCAGGATCGTTGAAGTATGTCGCGTCCGGGTACGACCATGCAACGGTAATCCGATCGGGGCCGGATGTGACCGTGATATCGGGAGGCGGGGGAGGGGAAGGCACCGCAAGTCCGCGGCTGATCCTGTCCCACGCCCAGTTTGCACGATCGATCGCTTTCCAGAGAGAATCCCGCCCCTTGAGGATCCACGCATCCTTCTGCTGATCGGTAATCTGTTTGTTGAACCACGCGCGCCCGATTGAATCCGCTGCATTCCATCCGATGCTCCCGACCCCGACTCCGTACACAAACGTTACCGAATCATAGCGGCTGAGGGCCCTGTTCTTCGTCAGTTGATACGGCCCGACAGTGACGAACCGCATGGGACCTTTTTGCGGCGTGGTCGCGAGGCCGGCGGTGATCGCGTCCAGAGGGAAGCGTCCGCGACTGTCGTCACCGCGATACGTTTGGAGCAATCCGACATCGCGCCTGCCCCAGAGGTCGAGCGTAATGCTCGCATGAGGCAACGCATACGGCTGTTTCCGGTCGTCCGTGGCATCATTATAGGATTTGCTCGCGTACAACAGGGCATATCCCGGGATCTGTGTGGAGTTCAGGAAACCCGTCACGCGATCCGGGTCTCCCGAATCGTCCTTCGATCCGTTCGCGAAAACCTGGGCCGCCTGATATATCGAATCCCAGTAATAGGCGATATACAGAGAATCGCGTGAGCGATTTGTGACGAGGTCAGATTTTCTTGCGAACCAGCTATCCAGGTCGTCTTCTCCTTCGAACGAAAAGCCGCCGAACGTGCTGTACTCACCTGCTTTTGACGGACCGAAGCTGAACGCAATGGGCCACCAGAAACGGATCGTCTGGTCAGGGAGGGTGTCGATTGGAAGGGCGGCCTCTCGTGGTCGCTTGACTTCGCCCGTAAATTTGTGCGTTGCCTTCCAGATAAGGCAATCGGCGAAATTTGGATTGCTGAAAGCATACACTTCCACGTGGCTTCGAATTCCAAACTGAGCACAAACATCCTCGAACTCGATCTTGATGTCGGATTTCAACCTGGGATCGACATTCCATCGGTACGGGGCGTTCACCTGGACGCCATCCACGGTAATGTTGGGTGGCCGGTAGCGCCTAACTTCGAACGCCCAATCGGTCGTGCCGGCATTTGTCAAAGCACTGGTGCCTCGATACATTGGTTGGCGTTGACCGAACTCGTCGAGAATCCCGTTGTCATCCAGTACGAGCGGGTTGAAAATCTGATAGAGCATGTTTGACTGCCACCGGTCCTGGGGCCAGTAAAAGATTTCCGTCTTCTGCGGATTCGTGCCGGCCAGGTTCCAGCTGAACTGTGACTGCAATCCGCCGTCACCGTTCAGTTTGTTCATACTCATGTTGAAGTTGCCCACATCGATCATCATCGGAAACGGATTGTAGTTCCGTTCCTGTCCGAAGAGGACCGATGTGAAAGCAAGAAGTGTGATGAGGAACGTACTGCACTGAAGAATGCGTTTCATAGTGACTCCTATCGTAAGACAATCATGGTTCGCGCCAACGCGATACCTGCACCGCTCAACCGATAAACGTACATGCCGCTGGACAAATTCTGGGAAGAGCACGAGACCTGGTACGAGCCCGGCTGGAGCTCAGCCTCAACCAGCACCTCCACTTCTCGTCCCAGAAGATCATACACGCGCAAGGAGTATGTGCCCGACTGTGTGATGGTGTACCGAATCTGAGTTTGTCCATTGAAAGGATTTGGATAATTCTGCAGAAGCTCGAATGTCTGAGGGATTACGCCCGCAACATCTCTGGCAACTCCCGTGATGATGCGCCCCAGCGCGCTGAGAAGGGGCGCCTGGCCGTTGGAACTATTGTAGTCCTGTCCGAGAGCCCAAATGATTGTGCCGCCGAGGTTTTGATTCTTCACATACTTCATTTTTTCAGAGACGGAGGTCGAGTCGTCGTAACTGATGATGGTTGTTTTGCCCGGGTTGATGAGATACGGAACCCATGCGAGTTGATCCCATGACCGGGTCCATCCTTGCTGCAGGAGAGGCGCGATCTGAGTGTAGGACGATTGTGCAGTGCCGACACCGGGTCCGTACATTGTCGAACCGTTGAATTGCCATCCATAAAATGCTGTTCCGATCAACAACTTCGATTTCGGAACGCCCTTCCCGAGATAGAAGGAGACTGAATTGGCGATCCATCCCTGGTCGGTTTGCGATAGGTTGCCGTAGAGTGGAGAGTTCGGGCCGACTTTCGTCGTCCAGCTCCCGTAAAAGTCGTACGTCATGACCCCGACCCAATCCAGGATAGTAGGCATCACGGACCAATCGTATGCGTTATTCCAATCCGTCGCCGAAGCCGCGATGCTCAGAGTCAGCGAAGGAAAAGCATTTGCCAACGTATCGTGGAGTTCCCGGAAAAAGAGCGTCGTGTTCGCGCGTCCGGCCGGGAGCGGATATTCCCAATCGATATCAACGCCATCGTAACCATTCTTTAGGCAGAAGTCTCGCACGGCGACGGCAAACCTCGTCCGGGCTGCGGGATCCGCTGCAACCTGGGCGAACCGGGGTGTGCGAGTGACGTCATACCCTCCAACGGAAATGATCATCCCTACGCTGTTCATGTGCGCCCTG
>Ga0187886_1002251_pt1 | contig 15738 bp, 18 predicted proteins | sample June2016WEW_20_1_FD_133001 | JGI IMG/M metagenome (GOLD analysis project Ga0187886, IMG submission 133001) | Peatland microbial communities from SPRUCE experiment site at the Marcell Experimental Forest, Minnesota, USA - June2016WEW_20_150 | ecosystem: Environmental > Terrestrial > Soil >... | reverse complement strand
TTCCATGGTTCAAAAGTCCTCCCCCCTCCACCTCAAGGGGGTTATTTAGAATTAAATCACTATGCAACATTAGGAATAACTTACTAAAGTTAGCATATCAGATATTGATTTTCAATCACAGATATGTGGTCAATGGTTTCAATAAGTTAGTAAGTTGATTAAAGGAAACTGTAACACAGGTTAACACTATGAACAAGGTTTCATCAATTAAAAGTGGGAAAACGGTGGGAAGTGGGAAAAGCCTCTTATTGACTTTTTTGGCAATGTCGATCAGTAGGCGAAGAGAAAATTTTATTTTTGGGATTCATGGGTTAGAGGGAGACGATTTTATCTCACTGATTTCAGAATGCCCGCCAACCCTTGAAAGACCAGGAATCAATAGAAAACCCACTTTCCCACTATTTCCCCAGGGGGGAGAGGAAATTGGACAACGAACAAAAAATGACGGCAATCATCTCACTCTCACAATAAGCAGCGAGGTATCTGGTATAGCCTCGACCCGTTTGTTAGCCCGATTTTAATTTATGGAGGTGTTTTATGGCTATTTATGCAATTAAAGAATTGAAAGCCTGTAAATTGCCTATTTCGTCTTATCCGTGGTACGCCATTTTAGTTCTTCAGTGGAAGTTGCGTGGCTGTATGTCATCCCTACCGGTAGGGTACGGACTGCATCCAAGAATACATCTGAAGCGTTGTCTCCTGCAAGCAGGAATACATTTTCTGTCAACGCTCGACCAGCTTTATTTTGCTCTATTAGCACTGAGAGACTGGATAAATAGTTCATATACTGTTGAATCTCGAAATTAGGCGTGTACCTTACGACTGGTGGATGGATGATGAATATTATTGTCTGCATAAAATTTCTCCTTTCTATTTTGGGCTAATACAAGGGGTGAGGCCGCGGGCACTCACTCAAGCAAAGGTACAGGGCAATGGTTAGTTTCTACCATTTTTACGGATTTCTTCCAAAAACGTAATGTTAGGCTTTTGTATATTTTTTAGCCGTTGATATTATTAGGTCTTCAAAATGATTTTTCTTAGCAAAAAGATTGTCTGTTGGTGCTTTACATTCTGGTTTAGTAAATGCCTGCCCGCCAGCCGTGACGGGTATATTTTCGTTAAAATTCTCTATGATGAATCCATAATATGAAAGCTGAGCAAGAAGATAATCATTTGCAGGACCCGACAAGTCAGGAAAATATAGAAGACAAAGAGATAGGGCTTTCCTGGTCGCTGGGCATTGAGCGAGAGAAAAAATTTCTTGTTGAGTTCTACACATATTTACCTGCTGTATCCACTGCAATGAATCCGAAAAATGGAACATCATTTCTTCATACTTTTGACGAAGTAGTATCTGCTTTTGGTGTCTTCTGTCTAAAAATGTTTGAGTTAATGATATGGCCTGTGAAATTATTACGCCGGAAAGGGCGGAAGAGGCTACAATGATGGGTATAAATATTTCTTGCTTCATAATGATTTTGGTTCTGCTCGAATCTGATTATACCAAGGGAGACGGGGATGTCAACCTGAAACAAAGTGTGTGCAAGGGGATGAATTAAAACCTTAACCTGCTTTCTCAACTCTTTACTAAGGATTGACTAAATGCCAAAGCCCAAAATAGACAGAGTCAAATTAAATCAGATGCTTAGAGATGGTAAACCCCAAAACAAGATTGCTCAATTCTTTGGGGTTACGGAAGGGGCAATATCGAAGGCTAAGAAAGAGTTGAATGTGGCTGTCGTCAAGAATGTTGCCCTCGAAAGCGCCCACAAGGTCGTTGCCGAAAACCTGGATTCCATTGCTCAACTGACGAAGATCAACCGGTATGCGAACGAACTCCTTGACCTCCTCATGAAATGGAATCGAGGAGATAAGGAGGCCCTTCAGATATTGGAGAGCCAAGTCCGAAAGGTGAAGGTCCGGGGAAGCGAGCAAGAAATCACCGAATATAAGTTTAAGGATCCCCGCGAGCTGGCTTTGATTGCCATGAAAGAAATCAGAGGTCAATTGGGCTTGCAATTGGATATCTTCAAAACCCTCTATGACGTGCAGGCCGTTGCTGAGTTTCAGAGGGAGGTCTTGAGTGTAATAGGAGAAGTTTCACCGGATGTTAAGGACAAGATCATCCAACACCTTAAAGAAAAACGAGCTCTTCGACAATCTGTTTCAATCAATTGATGAGGAGTTTGGAGATTCTGGGAGTGTCCTTCCCTTCCACGAATGGGTTGAACGATCCTCGATCATCCTTGACGGGAAACCCTTCTCTTTTAGAAACCATGAATACCTAATCGGCATCTATCAAGCTTTGTCAGATCCATCAATCCAAGAGATCAATATTGAAAAGGCTGCCCAAATGGGTGTGACCGTTGCCGAAATCTTAGAGAGCTTCTACGGGATGAAGAACGGGCGCTATCCCAAAGGAGTTCTTTACCTCCTGCCTACCGAACACCATATGCAGCGGGTGTCTCAGACTAAGATCCAACCTCTCATTGACGAAAACTCTGGTACTCTACAGAAGTGGATAGAAAAGACGGATTCGATCGCTCAAAAGCGCATAGGACAGGCCAACTTTATCCTTCATGGCATGGGAAGCCGCATCTCACTAAAGTCTTATTCCGTAGATTCCGTCCGGTTTGATGAATTGGAGGAGATTGAGGATTGGACCCATGTTGCCCTCGCTGAGGAGAGGATGAGCCATTCCGAGGTTCAATGGCTGGGGAAGACCATCCAAGGTGGCAGCGTTCATCGCTTCTCCGTCCCCTCTCTCCCCGAGTACGGGATCAACTCGTTTTTTGCCGGCAAGTCGAGCGACAGCGGGATGGGCTACGAGATCGAGCCGTCGGACCAGCGGTACTGGTTGCTCAAGTGCCCAGCCTGCGGGGAGTACACCTGCCTGGAGGATGAGTTCCCGGAGTGCATCATTGAGATATCGGCAAAGGACCAGAAAGCCATCAGGGTATGCCGCAAGTGCCACGGAGAGCTGGACATCTCGAAAGGTGAGTGGGTCGCTAAGAAAACTGGTCAACGTGCGGTGGGGTTCCATATTTCGCAACTCTTCAGTGCCTATGTCAATCCCTGGAAGCTTCTCGATCAATACCGCAAAAAGAAGAACCTATCCACCCTCTACAACGACAAGATTGGGATACCCTACATAGAGAGCAATGCAAGAATAGAAATGGCAGAAGTTCTCTCCCTTTGCGGTACTCAGCGACCCCTTACATCATTCCCCGGGCCATGTGCCATGGGGGTGGACCAACCCAAGGAAGAGGGACAAAACTTCCATGTCGTCATTGCCTACAAGAAGTCGGAACAGCTTAAACAGGTGATTTTCGTAGATATCCGGACCACCTGGGCAGACCTTGACAACCTGATGAGATCGTTCAATGTCTCAAGGTGCGTCGTCGACGGACTCCCGGATCAGGATAAGGCCCGGGCATTTGCCGAGAGGTTTCCAAACCGAGTCTTTCTTTCGTATTATGCGGAGAAGCAGAAGGGTGCTTACCGATGGAACGAAAAGGATTTTACCGTCTCCTCGGACCGGACCGAGAGCCTGAACGCATCAACTGCAGCAATACATGATTCAAAAGTCATTTTCCCACAGAAGTCAGAAGAGATGGTGACGTTTGCCAAGCATTGCCACAATATGGCCCGCAAGTCCCAAGAGGATAAGGACACGGGGCAGGTGCGTCAGATATGGGTAAAGACTGGTGCGGATCATTTTCGGCACGCCTGGAATTACTGCCTGATTGCCTTGGAGGAGGTTGCGGTTTGCCGGGATAAGACTATGACCCCACCACCTCCTCCTCAAAATCTTGCCAAGTCTTACGCGGTCAACCTGGATTTCAACAAGAGGTATCAGGGGAATAACGTTTTTAGACCAACTAAACCACCACATGGCAGCAAATTGGAATAGGAAGTAAAATGGAGTTCCATCCAATATCTAACATTTTCCCGTTGATGAAAGTGGATGCCTGGGTAAAGGAGCACAGAAGAGAGAAATGGGGCTGCAATTGAGTGCAGCTCAAGAGTGGTAACCATCCCCTGAATAGAGAGAGAGAAACCCATGGCGAATGAGAATTAGGCCTTTGGACACGAATCTCAGCGTTGTGGGGTAGGAGAAAAGGCCCTAAAGGGGGGGGGACCCGCAGACGAAAACTTGACGAAGAAAGGGAGAAGCCTTGTCTTTGCAAGTATGCTCTTTGCAGAAAGGCAAAAGGGAGATAAAAAAGGGCCTTCCTCTGCAGGAATGTTGTCCGGGGAATCAACTTGTCCCCTAATCCCAGGAATGAATTGGGCCGCCAGGGCTATCAAACCAGTGACTTTGGAGGTCCTTGCTCTTTATTCTTGTTGCTTTTCCCCGCCGATTTGATAGAATCCTGTGGGAGTAGGTGAAGTCCTTCCAAAATAACCTTTAATCCATAAGGAGGGATCATGGGCAAGGATTCAGTTTAGACCCCATTTCTGAGAAAGAGATGGGGTTTTGTTTTATTTCAGGGAAGGCAAAAGGAAGGGGTGGGTTGAATGAAATGCTTAAAAACAGTTACGACTTTAATTTCCATGGTAGTTGTTCTTGGGGTGGCTGCCCATCCGATCGCTTTAGCACAGCCAACAAGGCAGGGCTCTGGTTTTTTTGTTTCCAACGAAGGGCACATTATTACGAATGAACATGTCGTGAGGAACTGCAAAAAATTGACAGCAATAGACCAAAATCGAGATCAAATCCCACTTGTGTTAATAGATGTATCCAAAGATTTCGATATTGCTTTATTGAAATTGAAAGCGGGCATACAACCAAAAAACACCGCAAAATTTGGAAGAATAAATAACATTCGACAAGGTGACACAATTGTAACTTATGGTTTTCCGCTTGCGGGGTGGCTGTCCTCATCGGGAAATGTATCGACCGGGTTGATAACAGCAACAGACGGATTACGCGATAACCCGAACATATTGCAGATTTCTGCTCCAGTTCAACCTGGAAACAGTGGCGGCCCGCTGGCCGATACCGCAGGTGCGGTGATTGGAATAATTGTTGGGAAAATGAAAACCAGTGCTTTTGTAGAAATGTTTGATGACATCCCACAAAATATTAATTTCGCTATAAAAGAAGAACCCGTTTTACAATTTCTTAAGAAAAACAAGATTGTTATCAGACACGCAGATTCAAATGAAAATCTTTCAATGCGGACACTTACGGAAAAACTAAAAGAAATAACTGTGCAAATTGTTTGCGAAATTCAAGATGAAACACTTCAAGTTAAAAAGCCACATTTTGGTGATGATTCAGTTCGCAAGAAAGAAAACGGGCTTCAAATAGATGACTCAATAAAAAATCTACCGGCTTATCAATTGGTAAATTTGGGTTGGGGCCTTTTTATTGGCCGAGGTGGAAAAGTTGATGAAAAGGCTGCCTACGGATATACCAAATACGGACTTCAGAAAGCTTTGTCCGATCTACAGGAGAACTTCAGCTCTAACTCTCACATCGTCTCTGTTGCTTTAAATAATATCGGCGTTTTTCATTCTTGCTCCGCAGAGCCTTCAATCAGGAATTGGAACCTTTCTAATGCATATATTGAAGAAGCATATAAATACAAAGGTTCTTCTTATGCCCCATCCAATCTTCTTTGGCAATTCTTCTTGCGCGAGCGATATTTAAATAATGAGGAAGTGATAAAACTTGCAGAAGAATTGAAGTATAATCACAAAGTGTTCAAATATCTCAACAAGCTGGGGCGTTTACCTAAAAATCCTCAAGAAGCAATAAGTTTTCTCCTCGATGAAGCAGAGCTGGGCGATCCCGACGCGGCTATGTGGATTGCATATAGATTTGAAGGCGGTCCTCAAAATCAAAAATTGAATTTTAATGCAATCGAATGGTATAAATATTCTCTCAATAACTCAGTATATGGATCAGAAACGTATAAGACGGCTGCCGAGCGACTACAGAGGCTTGAATTGCTAAAAAAGCCTCAACTCCAATCACCACCACAAACTCCTCAGCAAAAAGAATCTTCCGTTTCCCCTTATACATACTATTATCGTGCGTATGAACATTTAAAAAATGGGGAATATAGAGAGGCAATTAAAAATTTTGACATCGCAATCTCTATGGATAATCACCTATACGAAGCCTACCTGAATCGTGGGCGCGCCTATTACGAACTGGCTCAATATGATAAGGCGATTGAAGATTTCACAAAGGCAATTAATACAGACAAGAGAATGGGTCTGTTAGGATTACCTTATTACATTCGTGGAAATGCTTACAATAAAACTGGTCAATACGACAAGGCAATTAGAGATTTTACAAAAGCGATTTCATGGGATCATTACGATCGTGGAGCCTACCTGAATCGTGGAAATGCTTATCTTGACAAGGGTGAATTCAAAAAGGCAATGGAAGACTACAATACGGCAATTAGCCTGATGCCGCGCTATGAAAAGGCTTACTTGGGTCGAGGGCTTGTCTGGTTTAAAACGGGGGAATTTGATAGAGCAATCACAGAATTCTCAGAGGCGGTCCGTATCGACCCGTTTTTTGCTTTGGCTTATTACGATCGAGGAATTGTTTATATGGAAATGAACCAAAAAGAGAATGGAATATTAGATTTTAAGAAAGCCTGTATTTTGCGTGATGAAGATGGATGTAAACAGTTGAAGGTTTTAGGATATAGGTAGCTTACTTTGAGGATGAGGGGCTTGGTATTAATACTCTCGAAAATGACGCTTTAGCGAAAGTCCAGCCATTTGGGAAGAATATCTTTAGACCGGACAGCCACGGTGCAGAGAACTATTTAGCCTTATGCAGGGAAATTGTAGAGAGGGGGGGTAATTCAACGGATAAATCGAAAAAGAGACTTATCACATTATTGGTTATTTTGGGTTATTTGGTATTTGTATATTTTCCTCTTTTTCCTCACCCTTCATCCCCATATGAATCGATTGCTACAGAAACATTTAAACTAATTTTATTGATAGCATCGATCATTATTATTGTGAATGTTTGGAGGAAGAAAAGGGTCAAGAACAAAAACAACACATAGGAGGGTCCATAATCATGGAAAAGAAACCCAGGTTAGGCTCAGACCCTTTGGAATGGATAAGGGATACCAATGAAGCAACAAAACGATTATTTGAAGTGACAAAACTCACGATGCCCTACCTTTTGCGAGGGGATCATGCTTACCGGCATGGCCCCTTCTCCGTCTATGGTTGGGACCCTACAAAACTTTATTGACTATTCTCTCCTGGTTTTATAGAATACCGTCAAATAGAGATGTCCGCCACAAACAACATCTAACCCAGAAGAGGATTATATGGACAGAAGATGAAGATAAGACCCCATGCCTAATCGAAGGATGGGGTTTTGTTTTGTAGAAAGTATATGAAGGCTTACCGGGAAGTCAAAGAGGATCAAGAGGATCAGAAAAGAAAAAGGGGGAAAGGTTATGACATCAATGATCAAGATGATGGTAATCGTGATGGTGACTTTATTCTGGTTATTTTTTATATCCAACCCGTCCTTTGCCCAAGTCTTTAAATGGGTGGATGAAAAAGGGACCGTTAATTTCACGGACGATCCTAATAAGATTCCAGCAAAATATAAGACTAAATTTAACACGTTAGATATAAACCCAAGGGAATCTCCATCGCCAACGCTTTCCGTCAGGCCAGAGACTAAACCCCATCCTAACACCTCCGAGCCTGTTCAAATCCGTGAAAAAATGATTAAACCTGCGAAAGCCTTTAGTACCCCTTCTACTCCTTCTCAGACAGAAGTGGAAACGATAAGCAAACCAAGTCCGGGATATATCCCTCACGAAAAATTCATCCACCTCACAAAAGGCATGGCAGAGGCTGAAGTTCTAAGTCGATTCGGTGAACCTACTCGCATAGTCAACGATGAAGCAAGAGTTAGCGGGGGGGTCGTAAGTGGTGTCGTTAGCCCAGGTGGAAGTGTAACAGGTACAGTTAGCGGTGGAAGCATTGAAGTAATAAAAAGATATTATTACATCGGTGATAAGAATAAGGGCGAAAAGACTACCATTATTCATTTTCGTAGGGGGAAGGTCGTAAACTATGAAAGAATATAGCAAAATGGATAAATACTATCAAATCTTAGGTCTCAATCGGGGAAAGTATCTCTTTAGCGGACAACCTGTCTTTCGGGAAGAATATTCTTGAGTATAGACCGGACAGCCACGAGGCAGAGGACTTCTAAGCCTTGTGTGTGGAGATTGTAGAGAGGGAAACATAATGAACCTAAAAAGGGGGTTCTTTAGGCTTACGTTGGTGTTGTCTGTGTCGATTGCCATTCTATCATCTCTTGTGTTGACAAAAAGAAACCCATATACAATTTATGAAGTTAGAAGGGAAAAGGGAGAAGTGTTTGAACAACTCACTGTTACATTTGAATGGTACGGAGAAAGCAACCCTGATCTCTTAAACTTTAACCAAATATTTCATGAGGCACAGAAGTTCAAGAGCAAAAATACAGGGGAGAAAGTTGACTTAAGAGAAAAACAAAAGAAGGGTAGCTTTTTCATTGACCCCCTTGGGACTCCCCTTTTTGGAGACCCCCTTGGATTGTTGACCAGGGAAGAGAAACGTAATGACCTTGAACGACTTCGGAAAGCTGGTTTTACAGACGAAGAAATAGCTAATTATCTCGGCCAAACGTTAGGTTTTGACGTTGATGCGGCACGGAAAGCAGGTAAAACTTCTACCGAGATAGTGGAATACTTATCTGCGCATGAGAGACCAACTGACAAAACCGGTAGATGGAAGCTCCCTACTTACACTATTTTAAAGAAAACAGTGAATCCAATTAAATGGAACAGCTCCTTTCAATAATGGGAATAGGTTTTGCCTCATGCTGGCTTGTATATGCTTTTATTAGATGGATTGTTGTTGCTTTCATTATAGAGGGCTTTAGGTATAAAGCCAATTCATAGGGGGATAGGGGCATGGGCAAGAAACCACCGTTAGGCTCGGCCCCTTTGGAATGGGGGAGGTCCTAACGTATGAGAGAATATAGGGCACTGATGGGTGGGACACTGGAAAGCTCCACGAAGAGTAAGGGGGTTTACATGGGAATCATAGTGTTTTTGTTTGTTCTTATTTTCTTGAATTCTTTGTGCTTTGGCCAGGTTCATCAAAGTGGAACCAAACGCATAATGATAAAGGGACAATGGGTAGATACTCCTGTTTTTACAACTGGGAGTGAAGACAAGACTTACTACGATGCCCATCCCGAAGAAAAAGCCCTGGATCCCGCAACCCAAGCTAATAAACCCCTTGCGGATATGCAGGAGAAGTTGATTGAGGATATTAGGAGAATAGAGCAAGGAGCGGCTGGAAGTGTTAGAGATTCTTCGTTGCCCCGTGCTTCCGCTGTGCCCCCTCCTCCGTCCCCTCCCCCGGCCATACCGAGTACGCCAGGAGTCCTTATTCAAAGGCCGAATGGGGCTATTCACTCTGGAACGGGAGATTTTTATCCAAAGTCAGGACGTGGCCTCATTGACCCCAAGACAGGTGGCTTTTTACCTGATGTTGGGGGAGGATATATCGATCCGAGTACGGGCACATTTATCCCTAAAAAATAGGTGGAACTGTAATTTTTCCTCTTAGAAAGGCTTTTGAGAAAGGCAGGGTTGATAGAAGAGGAGATCTTGGAATTTCTCTGAAGTAAACATAAGTGGGGGATAGGGTGAGCTCCCTGACAAGCCGGTCACTCCTGCCCGGTTTCCCCCCTTGTAATCTTGCAGGAGATCATTGCAGGAGGTGACTGTTGAAAGGGAGAAGTAAGAAATCAAATGGAAATATTTTACCACAAGACCCTCTTGAAAGATGTCACTTAAGGTGGCATTGCCTATTTTGGGGGTGTGTCCGTGCCTTGAATCAGTATGACCCGAAGCTTACGGTTGGTCTCTTTAATGCTTTAGAGAAAACTGGTGGTCTTACGGTTAGCGAAGATAGTTTAACTTTCACGGGGGAGCTATTTGACTTAAATCCATCTGATGATATTCTTGCAAGGGCCAAAGCCTTCTATAAGAATCCGAAGTTTCCGAACCTAAAATGGCAAAGACTTCCATGGGAAAAGATAAACGTGTCCCTTTTGTTCATCGACTACTCCTCCATCCTTCATGAATTGAACAAATTCCCTCCAAAGTTTTTCAATTATCGAAACATAAATAATAAAAAAAGCTGGCTAAAGGATATGTTGCCGTTAATTTTCAAACATGTTTCTCGCCACAACAAAGAAAAATTGGAAGCACTGAGCGAGATAACTGATTGGGATCTAATCAAGTGGGCCAGGCTTTCCAAAAAAGAGTTGGCTGTTAATTTGGTAGCTCATATTTATATATTGACGATCCCGAACACTCGTAAGCTTCTTGCGACTGCAAGAAGGAAACACCCTCTTTGGGCTAAGTGGTGGAAGCACGGACTGGAGATGATTGAATCTAAATGAATACTCAAATCGCTGCAAAGATGTCCCGCATTTGATGTTATCCATCCTCACAATAATGTGACCCTCAAAGGTTTTCCCTACTCACAAACTGAGAAAAACAATCGCTATTCTTTTCCAAAATAATAATGATTTTTTGTGGTAAATAGGAATTAGGAATTGAAAATCAAATGGGAGAATTCGGAATGATAAGCCAGAGGCTAAGGGTAGCTGTAAAGCTTTCAGATTTAAGAGCCTATAAAATAGCTCATAGAGCTAACCTGCATCCGTCAACCTTATCGAGAATTGTGAACGGAATTGAAAATGTGACACCCGGTGATCCGCGAGTATTACGCATTGCCGAGGCACTTGGTCTCAAACCCGCTGATTGTTTTGAAGAGGCGGGCGAAATGCAGGATTCGATATCGAGAACCGAGTAGTGGTTGGGGAATTTCTAAACGCCTATGGACAAGCTGCGAAAGCCATTGGCCCAACCGTAGGTGCTGTGACGAAGGTGGCGAGAAAACCGGCGGTCCTTGCCCCTGTCAGTCAGGCTGGAAGAGTTAGGAGACCACTGTCGGATTTTGAGGAATAGACGAGGTTTTAGGTGGAAATCAAGGTGATCGAAATTCGTTTTTTAGATGGTGATAGGCCGCTGAAGGCTTTCGTCGATATCCAGGTAGGCGATTGGATAATTCATGACCTCAGAATTGTCAAACAAAACTGCCAAAGGGCCTCTGTTCTTCCCCCGCAGGTATCCTGGAAAGATCCAGCCACAGGAGCAATCCGATTTAGAGGAGTTTTCACAATTCCTTCTGAACAAAAGCAGTTAATTGATGTAGCGATTCTGTCTGCCTATCAGAAGGAGAAGGAGAAAAAAGATGGTACAAAGCAGCCCCAACAAACAACCTTCCGTTAACATCCATCTACCAACAAAAGCACAAGAAAAGATTTCAGCACTGTTTAAGTTTAGCCCAAACGGGAAGCGGAGGCTATTCAGATGAAGGTTTCCGCTTGCGAACAGATTCAACAGTTAGGGTTTAAACCAGGTACTCAACTAAATATTTTTTGCCCAGGAGATAGCGGAAGTATCCAGGTCTTTTCAGATAAACCTGATGAGATAGAGATTCAGAAATTCTTGACCGATCACACAGGGCATGATTGCTTTTTTGGATTCCCTGATGGCCGGAAATGGAAGATTCAAAATGACGGAGGGATAGAGGTTAAGGAACCCCAGAGAACAGAACCCAAACTTGATACAGAAAAGAACACGGTTTCTCCTTCCTCTACCCCATTTAAACAAGATGTCCCGATAGAAACGCCAAAGGCAGAATTAATCACTCTACCAGAAGGGGCCAATCCACAAGCTGAGGATGGTCATGTCGATATTGCGAATGAGATCGTAGAAGCTTTGGCTAAGGTCAATCTCTCAGCTTATGAATCCCGGGTCTTATGGGTGATCTGGAGAAAGACTTATGGTTGGCATCGGAAGAAAGACCAAATTTCTATCACTCAGTTTGAAAAAGCCACTGGTCTTAAAAGATGGCACGTAGCCAGAACTCTCTCTGAATTGGCTGAAAGAAACATTGTTACCCGAATGGGTAATAGTAGAATCATAACTTACGGCTTTCAAAAGGATTATACGAAATGGCGGACTATTACCAAAAGGGGTAACGATGCAGGAATATCAAGGGTTAGCGGGGAGGGTAAAGAAAGGATCGTTACCCGAATAGGTAATAGATCGTTACCTAAAGGGGTAAACACAAAAGAAACTAACAAAAGAAATATATACGTCGAAGGTTCTATCGAACTTCGACTTGCCTCTCTTCTCTTAGAACAAATTCAAAAAAACAAACCTGACTTCAAACAACCTAATCTCCAATCCTGGGCTAAAGAGGTTGATCTGATGCTTAGGAGGGACAACCGGAGTGCCGAGGCTATCGAGCGGGTAATCCGATGGGTGCAGGCCGATCATGGAGACGGGATGGGACGCTGGAGGGGATGGGCAGAAAATATATTGTCACCCCGGAAGCTACGAGAGAAATTTGACGAACTTGAGATGAAGATTCAGTATAAACCAAAGCCAAAGGATCAAGGCCCAAAGTATATAGATGGGAATATAAGAGAGGCTTGATATGGATAATCAGAAAGAAGAAGAGTTTGAAGAACCGACCGAAGTAGAAACAAAGGCAGTTAAGGTCTACGAGGCCGAGGAGTGGGTAATTGCCTGCATGTTTGATGATGATAGCTGCCTCTATAGAGCGATGGACTATTTAACCAGGGATGATTTTTCAGACAGTACCCACAGGAAGATATTCGATACTTGCAAGGCTTTAAGAACGGAGAACATACCGATAGACCTTTCGACCATTGCCTCACGTTTAGACCCTTCCGAGAGAAGGGTTAGTCATTACATCAAGGACCAGTATCCAACAACCGAGACTTTTGAATATTGGCTAAGGTATGTAAAGAGATTTAGCCTTGAAGAAAAATTGAGAGAAGAAACGAAGAACCCGGACGTTGATCTCGAAAAGATTGATTCCATTGTGAACGCCATAATGCATGTTAACGAAACGGTCCCGCTTTACCTACCCATTTCGGAAGTGCCGGACTTACAGGATGATCCGACGACTCTTATCAAAACAGGACTTCCAGACGTAGATTATTGGCTAAGATTTAGGCTGGGGAATGTCCTGGTTGTAGGGGGATGGAAGGGAGAGGGGAAAACCTCTTTCGGACTGGGTGCGCTTCATTACATGAGTCAGAAGTATCCAGTGGGGGTTATTAGTCTTGAAATGACAGCGCAAGAGGTGAAATTAAGGATCAGACAGGCATTCGGCGGATTGGTACCTACAAAGAATTTTCTGATTGCAGATCCCTCCTCTCTATCAATCTCCGGGTTTCATCATATCTGTAAGCGATTCAAGGAGCGGGAAGGGGTTCAATTAGTGATGCTGGACTACCTTCAACTTATGATGGAAACTTCTAAATTTCAGTCAAGACATCTGGAAATAAGTTATGTTATTCGGCGAATAAAAGAGATCGCTAAAGAGTTAGACATAGGAATAATCGTTATCAGTTCCCTTAGCAGAGGCATAGTCGAACATTCCCGCCCTTCCTCTTCACATCTTAAAGAAAGCGGTGACATCGAGTATGCTGCGGATTCAATTATTTTCATTTGGTCACCAGAGGAAGGGGACAAAGAGTTTGTCTCTGAAGACGTCAGAGTAATTATTGTTGACAAAAATAGATTCGGCATGAGCAAGGTAGATATCAAAGTCTTTTGGCACAGCAAACAAACCCGTTTCTCTACCTATGCAAAAGAGGAAGAGAAGTACAGAAATGAATCTTGAGGGGAGAATGTCAAACTCTTAATCCTTGACCAGGAGGATTAAAGAAATTCTGCTCTCAAAGGGTATTGATTATCCTGGAAGTGGAATAGATTGGAAGAGCTGATTAGCCCAAAAGAATTATCAAGGCTTCTGAAAGTCTCAAAACCATGGCCTTATATCCAAGTTAAAAGAGGGCTGCTTCCTTGTTATAAAATGGGGAAGGTGATCCGGTTTAGGTGGTCTGATATTGAAGATTATCTTGAACGATGCAGGGTAGAAAGGAAGGGGGAAAATTGAAAACCTACTTATTATGTATCAGTAGGTTAAAAAATTCCCTTGAAGATTCAAGAAGGTTTAACCCCTTCCCCATGTTTTCCCACTACCAAAAGGGTCAAAATTAAGGGAAAAGAGCTTGTGAAACTTTTTTTATTGACAAATAATTAGGAATGTGTATAGAATGTGTATAACTAAATATGGGGTAAATGCCATGATGAAAAGAATAGACATTACCATTTCTGAGATTCACATAAAAAGATTAAAGACAATGGTTAAGAAATCAGGGCTTACTGTATCAGAGATAATTAGACGTGCGATTGATGAATATTGGGAACAATTTGAACGAAAGGAGGTGAAACGAAAATGAAGCGTGAAAAGACCAAGCACAAGGGAATCTACAAGGTTGGTGATACTTATTATATCACTTATTATGTAGGCTCTAAGAAGTATGAGAAAGCTGTTGGCCCACGTTTATCCATAGCCCTCAATGAGAAGATGGAAAGGGAGCACAAGGCCAAACGTGGCAATTACGAAGTGATCGAGAGGCAAGAAAAGACTACCTTCGATGAATTGGTTAACTTCTACAAAAGAGATGGGGACGGTAAAAAATATATTCTCATATTTATTCCCGTTTACCTAAAACAGTTCGGAGGCTATAAGCTCTCACAGATTACCCGAAAAGACCTCTTTAAATTTAGGGACACATTGAAAACAACCCCTAAACAGAGAGGTGGTAAGGAGGTTACTGATTCAAACGTCAATCGAATATTGGCAGGACTCCGAAGGCTTTTCAACTTCGCAGTTTCCAGGGAATACATGGAAGAAAATCCATTTCCAAAAACCTCCAAGAGTGGCCTTTTCTATCCTGAGCAGAAGGGCCTTAGAAACTTCTTCACCGAAGACCAGATGGAAAAGATAGTGGAGGCTTCTCCTGAATGGCTCAGGCTCTTGATTCTCACAGCTTATTATACGGGTCTTCGTGAATCTGAATTATTGAGCCTTCGATGGGAACAGGTTGACATTAAGGATGGTGTGATCTATCTTCCCTCAACAAAGACCCTTAAAGACCCCACGGGTAGGGGGCAAAAGGTTGTCATGCAGAGAGAGTTAATTGACCTCTTCCAAACCCTTCCTAAACGCTCTGAATGGGTATTCTGCCAAGAAGATGGGAGTCCATACGGACGCTGGCATATTTACCCATCGTTTAAGAAACTTCTTAAAACGCTTGGAATTGACGATAAACAATATTCCTGGAAAGAATTGCGACACACGACAGCAAGTCTAATGCACCGAAAGGGCGTACCTACGTTGGCAATCAAAGATCAGTTAAGGCATACCAATATCAAGACCACTGTTGATTTCTACATTGGGTCGGATGTGAATTATCAGAGGGAAATGATTGAGAAATTGGTTATCAATAGTGGGAAATTAGTGGGAAAACAAGATGCGTTCAAAAACACCCAACCTGCTTCAGCTTAAAAATCTTCAGTGTTTACAAGCTATTAATGAAGCTGAAGTTGGACTTTGAACCGTTGACCATATTGATTTTCAATCAATGATTGATGGGAGATTCATCGGAAAGAGGAGAAAGTAGGATAAGAGGGGAAGGGAGGAGGGAAGACCATCCCTCCTCCCTTCCTATTTTTCTACAATTGCTTCGACAGGGCATACTTCAGAACA
>Ga0187886_1002250_pt1 | contig 15738 bp, 11 predicted proteins | sample June2016WEW_20_1_FD_133001 | JGI IMG/M metagenome (GOLD analysis project Ga0187886, IMG submission 133001) | Peatland microbial communities from SPRUCE experiment site at the Marcell Experimental Forest, Minnesota, USA - June2016WEW_20_150 | ecosystem: Environmental > Terrestrial > Soil >... | reverse complement strand
GGCACATAATCCAAGAAGACAACTCGGTCTTTTAAAAAAAGCTCACCCATCTTTTTCTCAACTCTCGGATAGAATCGAGGGTCTTTTTTCCCTCCAATAACAAACTTGAATTTTCTTAAATTTAAACGGGCAAAAGCTTCCAGACTCCTTTCCAGGTTCTTGTAAGGTCTCAGGTCGCCAATATAAAGTAAATAATTTGTCAGCCCATACTGTTTTTGTACTGTTCCATTTTCACGTGGATAAAACCGTTGTCTGTTAAATCCCATATAAATCACATATATGCGTTTATCCTTGATTCCATGGTAAGCAATAATATCTTTCTTAGTGTTCTCAGAATCACAAATAATTGCCTGTGAATTATTTAAAAGGATTGGTAGGCTATAATAAAAGTAATACTTCATCCTAGGACAAGATTCCGGGTACTTGATAGGAAGGATATCATGAACAGTTACGATTTGTTTTTGGTGAAGACTTAATATGCCCTCAGGGACGGTAGAATATAGTAAAGATGTCTTTTGCATTCTTAGTTTAAAGGGTAGTATCGTTTGCTGCCAAAGCAGTCTTATGAGATGGCCCTTAAGACCGAAATCAGGGGAAGTATAAGGGGTTACCCGTGTTACACGATTAGGATATAAATTCTTTAAGTGGCTAGAACTTGAATATACAGTAAAATCGAAATCACATTCTGCCTTCAGTAATTCCCGAACCAGTTCATATGTATAAACGCCCAGGCCTGTTGGTTTTTCATGTGTAAAGGTTGCATTTATAGCGACCTTACTATTTTCATTCATAGATTAATCTTCTTCGCCGGAAGTGATAAAATCTCTTTAACTACTCCCCCTGATGACCTAAGGCTTAAAGCATCCGGTTCCATTCTCGAAAATAACCACAGAGCAACATAACCATTTTCTCTTTTAAGCCATTCACTATAAAAGTAATCTCCTAATTTAATTGCTTAAATCACTCTTCATTAGATTTTCATAAATCCTCTGGGCCTTCTTTTCCCAGGAATATTGATATAAATCTTCAACATTTATCCGACATATATTTTCATTATCTTTCCATTTACTATAAAGGAGTTCTATAGAATTTTTTATCTCTACAGGGTCATCTTTACAGGACACTCCACATTTTAATTCTTCGACAAGTTTCCTTGTGGGGTCATTACTATCATAATTAATGGTTAAAATGGGTTTTAAAGCTCCGAGATATTCATAAAATTTCCCGGGAATCTGTATAGAAGAGTTCTTATTTGCAAGATGGATTAAGACATCGCTCTCTTTTTGTAGTTTTAGTACACTGAAATGGTCTACTAAACCTAAAAATTCAAAATGGTCTCCCAAGATTTTAAAATCTCTTATAAATTTTTCATTTCTCCCAGCGAGGTAGAATTTGTAATTGAAATCGAGCATCGAAAGGGCTTTGATTAGATTTGAAGGATTTCTAAAATCTCTATAAAATGTTCCAGTATAAGTTAAAGTAAAAATTTTATTCTTATATCTTTCATATTCTCTCTCAGCACATAACCGGTAGCTAAAGCCTTGTTCGATCACCAATAATTTTTTATTCTTTAAAAAATGATATTTATTCAGCAGATGGTCTATTACTTCGCCATTTGTAAATATCAAAACGGATGCATTTTCATAGATCAATTTTTCAAAGTAATTTTCAAACCATAATTTATGTCTCGGTGTATAAATAGCAATATATGGATCCCCAAAATCAGCTATCCACCTTATTTTGTGATTTCTTTTCTTAAAATATAAACCCAATAAACTATCCACCCACGGTTCATGGGAGGTGATTAAAAAATCATACTTTCTTATATCCATCTTTTCCCTAACGAACCTTATGGCGAAAGGAAACCACTCTGTGCTTATATCCCCTGGCAAAAGATTCCCAACAAAATTTCTTACTCCCCAGTATGAGGATTTCATTATCTTAAATTTTACAGATCTTCTAAGCTCCCTATTCCCTTCGCCATCCACTCCCATGTTGCTCTTTGCCCTTAGTGCAAAAAACTCAATGGGTCCTGGATAGATTCTAAATACCTCTATATTTTTATGTAAATCCAATGAGGTTTTATCTTCAAGGGAATGTTTTACTGTTATCACATCTATCTTTGTACCCAGTTCAGCAAGGGCATTTGATAAGTAATACCATCTAAAGGATTGGGCATCTATAAATGGTGGAAAGGAATAGGCAATTAAAAGGATTTTCATTTAGACTATATTAGAAAGAATCTTTAATATTTTTTCTGAGGATTTCCCATCCCCATAAGGGTTTATCGCTTTTGCCATTTTATCATAAACAGATTTATCGTTAAGAAGCTCCAAGGTTTCTCTAATGATCTTCTCTTTATCTGTTCCGACAATCTTCGCTGTCCCAGCCTCAATCCCTTCCGTCCTTTCTGTAATATCCCTCATGACAAGAACAGGTTTACCAAGAGAGGGAGCTTCTTCTTGAACACCTCCTGAATCAGTAAGAATGATATAACTCTTATTCATCAACCATACAAAAGAGGGGTAGTCCAAAGGCTCTTTAAGGTGAATGTTAGGGATTTTTCCTAAAATTTTTAAAACGGGCTTTCTTACATTAGGGTTGAGATGAACAGGATAAACAATCTCTATTTCATCATTCTCTGCAATCATTTTAAGGGCATGGCATATATTCTCAAAAGGCTTCCCAAAACTCTCCCGCCTATGGCCGGTTACAAGGATTATCTTTTTATCAAAATCGATGGAGTTAAACGGGGCAAAGGAATCAGGTTTTTTCCCAGATATCTTTTTTAAACATAGGAAAAGGGCGTCAATGCTGGTATTGCCGACCACGAAAATTTGATCTTCAAGTACGCCCTCTCTTAAGAGGTTCTCTTTAGCCCTTATTGTTGGTGCAAAATGGATATCAGACAGATGGGTTGTCAAAACTCTGTTCATTTCCTCCGGAAATGGAGCATGTTTATGAAGACTTCTGAGTCCTGCTTCTACATGTACAACTCCTACCTTCTCATAAAAGGCAGCCAAAGCACCCACAAATGTTGTCGTTGTATCACCCTGGACAATCAGCCAGTTTGGCTTATAATGAGACATCACCTCTTTTATACCATTAAGGGCTTGTATGGTAATATCAAAGAGATTCTGATTCTGCTGCATGATATTCAGGTCAAAATCAGGTTTAATTTCAAAAAAAAGAAGCACCTGATCAAGCATCTCCCTGTGCTGTGCTGACACACAGACCTTTATATCAAATCCTGCTGATGATTTTTGGAACTCCTTAATTAAAGGGGCCATCTTGATCGCTTCTGGTCTTGTACCAAAGAAGAAGAGTATTTTCATAAGTCTTCCAAATATACCACAATTAGATAAAACTATAACAGAAATTCAAAATTACTCAATAAGCAAGGAATTTTTCTTAGTTAATTTGATGAACTTGATCACCAAATGAACCCAGAGACCACTTCGTTTGGTGATTAATTTTGTAGAAGCTAGATTTTTTAGAAACTGTTTGGGATTATCAAAATTATCTATCTCTCTATATAAGCTCCCCCTATCTCATACTTTAAAGTGGCATCAATTCCAACACAGGGGAGCTTTTTGTTCCTTTTAGCATACTCATTGGCTATTCTATTAGACGATGAAAGTAGGTTGCAGGAGTTTAGACTTCTCTGAACCTTAAACTATGAATAGCTTTTCATAATGCCTCACATTTCAACCTTTATTTTACTCCTCTACTTCTTTAATAAAATTTTCCTTTCCTCTTAAAGTTGGAACAAAATGATAATCTCCAATCTGTCCTACTAAACCCTCTTTATTTCCTTTAGGGATGGGAAATACTTGTTTTAACTCCTAAGACCGGCTTCAACGTGGACAACAGGGATTTTCTGATAAACTGAGTAAAGGGCTCCTACAAATGCTGTCGTTGTATCCCCCTGCACCAAAACCAGTGAGGGACTCTATGAAACAATGACATTTGCAAGTGTTTTAAGGATATCCGCTGTCACGTCATAGAGCGACTGGTTAGGCTGCATAATTTCAAGGTCATGATCTGGTATTATCCCAAAGAAATCCAATACCTGTTTGAGCATCTCATCATGCTGACCCGTGACACAGATCCGGACATCAAACGAATTATCCCTCCTTGCCTTTAATATAACGGGGGCCAGTTTTATGGCCCCCGGTCTTGTTCCAAATATGGTTAAAATTTTTGTGGGGGTTTTATGAATGACAAACTGCATTGTTAACTCATTACCATTTTTTTCAAACATTTTCAATATGTTCTAATAAATATCAGGAATTACGGAATTCCTGTTGGGAAACGTAAACATGGGAAACGTAAATCCTTGACCAACCTATAAAATTCGCTTACAATAAGCATTAAATTCAGGAGGGCATTTCGATCGATTTGTTGGGGGATTTGAAAAGAACAGATTATTGTAGGGATCTTCGTCAGAAGGATGAGGACCGTGAGGTGACCCTCTTGGGATGGGTTCAACGAAGAAGGGATTCCGATTCGAGGATCTGACCAAGAGCGAGGAAGAGCAGTCCGAACTCCGGGGGTTTTTTGTGGTTAAGATTTCAATCCTACTGCTAACCAAGAATGGTTGTGCCTTCCTTGAAGAAGTATTAGAAAAAGTATTTGCCCAAGAGATTGAAGAAACCTTTGAGGTGATCGCGATTGACTCAGGGTCGATTGACAATACCAAAGAGATATTGGCTAAATTTACCGTTCGCGTAGAAGAGATTCCTCCCGCCACATTCAACCATGGAGAGACGAGGAATCTTGGGGCCCGACTGGCAAAAGGAGAATATCTCGTCTATTTAACTCAGGATGCAACTCCCCTCGATGGGAAATGGCTTGAGAGGTTGGTGCGCCCTCTGAAAGAGGATCCTCTCGTTGCCGGCGCTTTTAGCAGCCAACGGCCAAGAGGAGACTGCCACCTGATGGAAAAGAGGCAGATCCTCCAAACCGAGTTGACTTCAGGAAAGGCGATGAGGGTTAATTCTGCCATAGGGAATCCTGACTACGAGCGGAATCGATATCCCTTTATCTGGTTCTCTAATACCAGCTCTTGCATTCGGAAAGAGGTTTGGAATGCATTCCCGTTTAGAAAACTTGAATTCGCTGAAGATCAGGACTGGGCCCAGAGAGTCCTGGAAGCAGGGTTTAAGACGGTCTACGTACCTGACTCTATTGTCATCCACTCGCACCATTATAGACCCATCAGAAACTTCAGACGGCACTTCGAACATGCAAAAGCGATGAGGGAAATCTTTGGTAAAGAGGAATTTCCACAATTCAAGAATATTTTTTCGGCGACCCGTGATTCAGTAAAGGCAGACTTTCGATTTTTTAAATCTGAAGAAGGGAACAGGTGGGGTTTTTTAAGGTGGCTTTTCCCAAGCCTTTTTTGGTATCTGTCTGCCTTTACCGGACTGTGGTTAGGAAGCCATATGGAAAAGGTTCCTTTGAAATGGAGAGAGAAGTTATCCTTACAGCCATCCCTGATAAAGGAATGAAATCCTTCTTCAACAAACTATGAAAATCCTCCAGGTCAGCCACGGTCTTCCCCCGAAAGAAAATGCAGGCGTTGAGCTCTATACGTTCTATCTCTCGAAGGCATTGGTCTGTCTGAATCATCAGGTCCATATCTTCTGCCGGGAAGAGGACCCGGAAAAAGAGGAATTCTCCGCTCGCCAAGGAGAGATGGATGGACTTAGGGTGACACGGGTGGTCAACAATCTCACTAGGATTGATGGTCCAAGGGTCTTTTATGAGAACCACTTTTTTGACCAGACCTTCTCGAAAACCCTCGATCAGGAGAAACCCGACCTCGTCCATTTTCAACACTTCATTGCCCTCTCTGCTCATTTAATGAGGATTGCCAAGGAGCAAGGATATCCTGTGGTATTGACGCTCCACGATTTCTTCATCCTCTGCCATCGAATCCATCTTTTGAAAGAGGACAACCGTTTATGCCCGGGTCCTCTCTATGGATTGGAATGTGTGTCCTGTCTGGACACGAGTCCCCCGCCCCAGGATCTTCGGACTAAAATTTTTCTAAAAGGCAAGGACCTCCTTCCATTTCCCCTCATCAAATGGACAAAGCGATTCTTCATCCCTCCCAAATATCTCGGTATGCGAGGTTATGAAGCTTTCCACCGTTATCGATATATGTATGAACTCTTCAAGATTCCGGAGGTGTTGTTGGTCCCTTCCGCTTTCGTGAGGGATCAGTTTCTGAGATATTATCCATCCCTTCGATCGAAGATGAAGGTTCTCCCTTTAGGTATTTTCCCTATCGAAGGGCAGCGGAGATCGAAGTCGGGGGACGGGAGAATAAGATTTTGCTATTTTGGGAATATTCTTCCCATCAAGGGAGTTCATCTCTTGATCGACGCCTTTAAAACCCTCCCCATGGGGAAAGCCCATCTCACCATTTATGGGAGTCGAAATCCATGGACGGAGACCTATTATGATCGATTAAAAGGGTCCGCCAATGGATTTTCGATTGATTTTCGAGGTTTTTTTAAAAGGGAAAGCTTAGCAGAGGCCTTAAGTGACCAGGATGTTGTGGTGTTGCCCTCCATCTGCCACGAATCCTTTTCTTTCGTCATCAGAGAGGCGAATGGCATGGGATTACCCGTAATCGCGTCAAGGATTGGTGCGATCCCTGAAGCAGTAAAAGAGGGGGCAAACGGCTTTCTCTTCAAATCGGGAAATCGTGACGATTTGAAACGGTGCATGCTGCGATTTATCGAACAACCCGGACTGGCTGAAGAGATGGCTTCAAGGATGCCGAAGGTGAAGGCCATGGAAGAACATGCCGTGGAATTATTGAACCTCTATAAGGGGATCATTAGGAAGAGGGGATGAAGCCATTTCGTTATTCGGATTATGAATCTCGGTTAATGGATCTGGACTATATCCGGATGCTTCAGCGGCCCCGGGTTCAGTTTTTTAAAGGCTGTCAGAGGGTCCTTGATCTTGCCTGTGGTCCTGGAGTCTTTCTGGAACTTTTAAGAGAAGCAGGCATTGAGGCGATTGGCGTCGATCGTGATGAGGAGATTGTCAAAAAGGCGCGCCAGAAGGATCTGAAGGTCATCCAGTCTGATATCTTCGATCATTTGGAGAAGGGCGAGGAGAGGTACGATGGAATATTTTGTTCCCATTTCATCGAACATTTACCCTTTAATCAGGTTGTCCGATTGGTTGAATTGACCGCTATGAGATTAGATCCAGGGGGGGTTTTCGTATCGGTTCTTCCCAACCCAGGATCGATCCGACTCCATCTCTTCGGCTTCTGGAGGGATCCAGAACATGTCCGATTCTACACAGGGAACTTAATAGCGTCGGTTTGCCAACATTATGGTTTAAGTGTTGGATACTCCAACGAAGAGGAGGTGCCCAATCTTTTGGAGACGCCCCGTCTCGATCCGATTTCAGGACTTCCATCAGTTTCGCGTTGGAAGGGATTTTTGGGCCATAGAGAAGACAGAGCAGAAATTCTTCTCCTGGAGTTGAATAGGAAGATTGAAGAATTTAATCAAAAGATGGAAAGGTTCTCTGAAGCCGTGAATAAGGTTTGGGCAAGAGACGATGAAGTCGTTTTGGTGTGTAGAAAATAATAGGAAACAATGGTTTAAAATTAGGGGAAAGAGAACAAATGAAGAACCCTAAAGTAAGCGTGGTTATCCCTGCCTACAATCATGAGAAGTATGTTGGAGAGGCGATCCAGAGCGTCCTCGATCAGACCTTTCAGGATTTAGAACTAATCATTATTAACGACGGTTCCACTGACAATACGGAGACTGAGATCCTTAAATTTAAGGATGAGCGAATCCGTTACTTTTCACAGGAGAATCGAGGCCTGAGCGCCACCCTCAATCGAGGTATTGAACTGGCCAGAGGAGAATATTTCAATTTTCTTCCTTCGGATGATGCCTTCTATCCTGAAAAATTCGAGATACAACTGAAAAGTTTTGAAGGAGATAAAGGAGATACTGGATTAGGCCTGGTTTTTGCTTACCCACAGCTTGTCGATGCGAAGGGCAGGGAGATCACAGATGATCCCGCAGCCCAATGGGCGATCGTCCCATATGAAACCAAAGAGGAGATCTTTCCAGCTTTGTTTGAACGAAACTTTCTATCAGCACCGGCAGCCCTTATCAAGATGGATTGTCTCAAAAAAGTAGGAATTTTTGATGAATCTCTTAAATATGCTCAAGATTATGACATGTGGATGAGAGTGTTGAAATATTTTGATATCCGATTATTGAAGCAGCCGTTGGTAAAATATCGATGGCACGGAGGAAATTTGACTTGGGCTCCGACGCTGGAGACAGAACGTGAAAGGGCAAAACTCCTGCTCAAAGCTTATTTGAGTCTCTCCATCAAGGAGATTTTCCCATCGTTGTTACTCCTGAAAGAGATCGACTGTCCGGGAGATTTTGCAAAAGCTTATCGTAGATTAGCTGGATATCTTGGAAAGTCAGGGCTCGAAGAGATGAAGCTTTTTCCGGAGATCTGTGAAGAAACGGCGAAGGGTGTTGAGAACCTTACTCCTTCTGGTAGAGGCCTTTTCAACAAGCGAGGAGGACGTGATTTGGACCAACTCTCTGACCCCGCTAAATTTATCCAGGGAGGTAAGAAAATTAACGTCTTAATGGAAACTCGGTCCCTGGACCGAGGAGGGCTTGAAGAGGTCATCTATAATATTGCCAGGCATTTAGACAGGGATTTATTCAATCTTGTAATCGTCTGTACCGATCGAGGGGGCTCTGTGGCAGAAAGATGTAGAAAGATTGGGATTCCTGTAGAGATCTTGAAGGACGAAAAGGAACGGGAGTATCGGGAGATTCTTCTGAGATATGACATTGATCTTCTTGTCACGCACTATTCAACTTTTGGCGTTGACATTACCACGAAGATGAACGTCCCCGTGGTTTCCTTTCTCCATAATATTTACTGCTGGGTACCTGATGATGTGTTGGGTGAAATGAAGAGAGCAGATCAAAAGATAGACAGATATATAGCGGTTTCGGAAGATGTGAAAAATTATTCTGTGTACCGATTTAATATATCTCCTGAGAAAATTGCTACAGTCCCCAATGGTATTGACCTCGACCGCTTAGAAGAGAAACAGAATTTGTCCGTTCCCCGTAGGGCGGATGTAGGTCTTGGGAACGCAGACTATATCTTTTTAAACGTTGCCTCCTTAACACCCGCTAAGGCGCACCTACTCATCCTCGCAACTTTGAAAGAGGTTATCGCCGAGCATCCTGAAGTAAAGGTTCTTTGTATCGGAGAAATTTTGGATCAAGAATATGGAGAGTTTGTCAAAGCACAGATTGCGGCCTACGGTCTCGAAAGGCATATCAGGCTGGTGGAATTCGTGGAAGAGATCCATCCCTATTACAAGATGGCTGATGCCTTCCTTCTCCCATCAATCATCGAGGGATGGAGCCTGTCAATGATGGAGGCCATGGCCTACGGGCTGCCTCTCATCCTCACAAAGGTTGGAGGAGCGGCTCAAGTAGTCGAAAATAATGATATTGGATTGTTAGTGGACAATCGTTATCCTGACGTTTTTGGAATCGAAAGGTCAGCCCTGGACAATTACCGGAACGAACTCCCACCGAATATTCCCTCTCTCAAAAGAGCCATGCTCCAGTTTTTGAAAGAGAAGGCATATTGGAAAGAGGCTGGGCTGAAGGGCAAGAGAAAGGTGGTAGATCAATTTGATATTCGAATCATCGTGAATCGCTACGAGGCCCTCTTTCATTCTGTGGTAGCTCTGAACGCAAAAACCGTTAAGAACAAACTAAGCGATCAGAGGGATGCTTTGCTCCGAGAGCGAGACTTTCTCTTGGCAGAGCAGGAGCGTCTCTCGGCAGAACGGGACCGTCTCTTGGTAGAGCAGGACCGTCTCTCGGCAGAACGAAAACAATTCCTGAATGTTCAGGAGGGTTTGCTTGCCGTTAAGAACAAACTAAGCGATCAGAGGGATGCTTTGCTCCGAGAGCGAGACTTTCTCTTGGTAGAGCAGGGCCGTCTCTCGGCAGAACGGGATCGTCTCTCGGCAGAACGGGATCGTCTCTTGGTAGAGCAGGACCGTCTCTCGGCAGAACGGGATCGTCTCTTGGTAGAGCAGGACCGTCTCTCAGCAGAGCGAAAACAATTCCTGAATGTACAGGAGGGTTTGCTTAAGGAGATGAGTCAGCGCCTTCAGAAAAGGGAGGGAGAGATCGATGAAATACGTCATCTCATCGACTCACGATATCAACAGCTGGATAAACGTATCGAGTACGTGGTAATGAGGCTTAGCATCAAGGAAAGGGTAAAAGAACGGCTCCATAAGCTCTTGAAAGCAGTCCATACGCTTGTTCCCAAGAAGTTCAGAGAGAAGTATCGGTCTCAGTACCGGAGGTTCTTTTTTGATAAGGTTTTCCCAGAGAGGGAGAGATTAGTTACGGCCTCACCAAGGAGCCCACATTCCGATCACTACAGAAATTCCGTCAAAATACCCAGTGGGATAGACTTTTTCATATTCCCTATCATTGATTGGGAATTGCGCTATCAAAGACCTCAACAGATTGCCGAAAGACTTGCAAATAAGGGGAACAGAATCTTTTACTTTAGAACCACCTTTATCGAAGCGCCCAAGAGGATGCTCTCTCCCAAAGATATTTCTTCCATGGTGAAGATCGAAGAGTACAAGGGCGATATCTATCTGATAACCCTAGTTTCACACAAGACTTATAACTTATATAGGGATTCTTTGGATGATGCATTAAGTCTGAAATATCTCCTTGATTCTCTTGATGTTGTAAAAGAGCTATTTCAAATCAGGCATACAGTAGCCATTGTTGATTTACCATTTTGGTTACCCATAGTTGCTCAACTACCAGACAACAAAATTATATACGACTGCATGGATGATCATGAGTGTTTTTCGACGAATACAAAAAAGATGGTAAACCATGAGAAAGAATTGTTGCGCAGAGCCGATTTAATATTGGCAAGCTCCGAATTATTATTTCAGAAGGCATCAAAGATAAATAAAAATACGGTCATGCTGAAAAATGCAGCGGATATAGAACATTTCTCCAATCTACCTGAGTCAGACGTGCTAAAACACATTAATAGACCGATCATAGGGTACCATGGGGCAATATCCGACTGGTTTGACACACAATTGGTATCTGAATGTGCAAAAGCTTATCCACAGTGTAGCTTTGTCCTTATCGGTAGCACCTTTAATGCGGATTTAGGACCTTTTGAGGATTTAAAGAACGTTTATTTGATGGGCGAGATTCCATATAAAGAAGTACCAAAATATCTCAAATATTTTGATGTTTGTATGATCCCCTTTAAGATTATTCCATTAACTCAGGCTACGGACCCAGTGAAATTCTATGAGTATCTTAGCGCTGGGAAACCGGTCGTGACAACGGCCTTACGAGAATTGTTCCAGCATAAGGAGATTTGCTATTTCTCCAACAATGAACAGGAATTTGTGGCAAATATCAGGAGGGCATTAGATGAAAGAGATGATGCCATAAGAGAAAGCAGGATTCGATTGGCAAGAGAAAATTCATGGGATAATCGGGTGGAGCAAATTCTTAAATTGACGAAAGAACTTTTTCCGAAGATAAGTATTGTTCTCATTACGTTTAATAATCTGGAATACACAAAATCATGTGTAGAGAGTATTTTTACGTATTCCCGATATCCAAATTTTCAACTCATTCTAGTGGATAATCATTCTCAAGACGGAACCATCGAGTACTTAAAAGAGTTACAAAGTAGAAAACTAAACGTCCAATTCATTTTTAATGAAGAGAATAAGGGGTTCGCGGGAGGAAACAATTTAGGGCTGAAAGTGGCGGAGGGAGAATATATTGTATTGTTAAACAACGATACCGTGGTAACCAAAGATTGGCTGTATGTTCTGATGTCCATCCTACAAAAGAATCCCCGATTAGGGATGATTGGCCCTGTGTCCAATACCGTGTGGAATGTCCAGAAAATCCGAAGTGACTACCATACTGTGGATGAAATGCATAAGTGGGCCGAGTATTATACGAGTCAGCAACAGTACGACTACCGGGCCGTTAACATGCTTGGATTTTTCTGTTTGATGATAAAAAGAGAAGTTATCGAGAAGGTTGGGTTGCTTGACGAAAATTATGGTGTAGGAATGTTTGAGGATGATGACTTTTGTAGAAGAGCCAGAGAAGCTGGTTATGAATTAGGATATACGAAGAGGGTGTTTATCCATCATAAAGGAAGTGCATCGTTTGGCAACCTGAGTAGCCGGGAATACGAAACAATCTGGGAGAAAAATAAGGCTTATTTTGAAAATAAGTGGGGAATAAAGTGGTCTAATGATTTAGTTGGATTTGTGAACAACAAGGAGATAGACGAAAAGGCGGTATTAGATTGGGATGAATATCATAGATTTCAGCTCCAAAAAGTTTTAGAAAATAACGAAGGCCCTGTTGCCATTTTTGCTCCTTTGATCGATTGGAATACTCCAGTATTTCAACGCCCTCCACATATTGCCGAGGGGCTCTCAAAGTTAGGATATTTGGTATTTTTTTGTACAGAGAATCAGAAATATGACAAAGTGGAAGGATTTTTGGAAATGAGGCCGCGTCTCTATCTTACGAATAGATTTCACTTATTAAGAGAGATAGGCCGGAAGGATCTGATCTTGTTTGTGTACTCAACGGATAATAAAATGGCTTATTCGGAATTGGAGGAAGAAATCAATAAAGGGAAAAAAGTAGTGTATGAATACATTGACGAGGTTCACGACGCGATAACAGGGAAGGTTCCTCCAAAAATCTTTCGAAGGCATGAAGCGATTCTGAAAAATGAAAGGTTTTTTGTCGTGGCTACAGCAGATAAACTTTACCAAGAAGTCTTGAAGCATCGGTCAAGAAACTGTGTGTTGGCAACGAATGGGGTCGATTATGAACATTTTAATCCGACGAAAAACATAGGGGAGGATATCCCTAAAGAGATCAAAAACATCAGAGATCGAGATAAACCCATCATCGGATATTACGGTTCGCTTGCAACCTGGTTTGATTATGAGCTCTTAATTGAATTAGCAGAGAGAAGGCCTAATTATGAAATTCTATTGATCGGATATAATTACGATGACAGCTTAGGAAAATACGAATTTCACAAGTTATCAAATGTGTCGATTATGGATCCTGTGGACTACAAAATATTACCGCGCTATGCTTACTGGTTTGATGTAGGTATCATACCATTCAAGATCAATGAAATCACAGAGGCTGTATCTCCGATAAAGCTTTTTGAGTACATGGCGCTGGGACGGCCAATTGTAACCACTGATATGGCAGAATGCAGAAAATATAGGTCTGTTTTGATCGGGAAAAATCATGATGATTTTATAAAAAAAATAGATGAAGCTCTGATATTAAGGAAGGACATAACTTACCTTGATTTGCTAAGAAAAGAGGCTATGGAAAATACGTGGGAATCAAAAGCGCTTTCGATTTCGAAATTATTAGATAATTTTAAATAATGAGGCAAGAGCATATTCAGTTTTGACATGACCGGATGATGTAAAGAAACGCGGCTAGATGAATTCTAAAAGAAAGTCGTGCTGCGAGTCACTGCGAGAGATCTTAAGGCTGAGACTTGAAACTTTTTGGTTGAAAGGACGTTGGAATTAATTAACTGAAGTCTTGAACTTTTTTAGACCCATAATTGTTCTAGGTAAGTATCGATAATATTTTGTTGAAATCGAATTCTCGTGGCTCTAAAAGTTACGGTAATGTTCTCCAACAAGATATGTCTTCGGACATGGAAGGCTAAAGACCGGATCGACAAGTCCAGGGATATGCTTTGATCCTTTAATCACTGAAGGATTTTTAAAAGGATTAAGACACAATAACTCAGAAGAACAAAAGCCACATGGCGCTGGATGGCTTGCAAATTCCGAATTTGACAGTTGTCAAATCACAATCGTTTTTTTAGGTCTTTGATCATTTGTTCAACCTTCGAGCGCTTGGCGTAATATTATCCTGGTCAAAAAGAATCTCAACATATGGAAATTAGTGAAGACTCAGCAATGATAGAGTTCAATATTTCTAATATTCAATACAAAAAATTTAATAAATAGTGGTTTCAATGGAAATAAGCTATACGTCAGAAGAATATTTGAATTTTTTAGAAGGTTCCTATCAAAATCCAGTTGTACTTGTTGAAATATCTTCAATCTGTAATTTTCACTGTATCTATTGCGTGAGTAGAACAAAGGCAAGAGAAAAAGGTTTTATGTCACAAGACTTATTTGAACATATTATATATCAGTTGCCAAAAATCACCCCTTATCCGGTAAGATTACATATTGATGGGGAGCCGACGGTTCATCCAAAATTTTACGAATATGGTAAGCTTCTAAATCGACTTGATATCCCTTTTGTGCTCGCAACAAATGGCTCTCGTCTATCACAAGATTTGTTGGATCTAAAAATGGAAGTGTTGATCAGCATTTCCACTCATAGGGAGGAATTTCAACAACGAACAATACATATTGATTATGATGTATTATATATATAAAAAGAGTTATTGATTATTTAAGGAGATGGTTACTTTCTGATTCATTGCAAACAATTTATATACAGGTTCCCTATTATAGCAGACAAGCAAACGAAACATACTTGGCCCAGAAAAATGAGTTTATTCAGACTTTGGAGAAACAATTGGATATTGAAAGATACACGCAAAAAAACAACTACAAATGGTTAGATGCAGAATATTGTTGCATTAAACCAAATGGTCATCTGTTAGTAATTTATAAATGGACGATTAATAATAGTCAGGTTTATAAGCCACGATTTCTTTTTGATCGTCGAACTAAAAAAGGATTCTGCACTTGTCCTTGGCAAGAGTTGGCTATTTTAGCAGATGGAAGAGTAAGTTTTTGTTGTATGGATTTAACAGGAGGAACAGCATTCACAGCAAAACAAGAAATATGGGAACATTCTTTGCTAGAACTTTGGAGGGATGACCGTTTAATAAATATACGCAAAAATTTTATGAATGAAAAAGTTCAATTGAAGGTTTGTCAAAGATATCTTGCAGACCTTTCTAATCATACGTTGTACACCAATGACCATCCATTTGATACGGTCTTTTCTCCAAAAAGCAAAGATTTATTTCCAAGTAACTCATTAGGATACCCAAGGCTCTCATCTCGTTGGAAAAGCTATTGTCATCACAGAGGAGATAAATCAGGAATCTTCACACTTTTGATAAAAAAAGTTAGTTTTCAATTGGCAGGTAACAGTTAAAAATTAAAAGGAGGCAGTAAATATGAGCTCAAGAAACTTAAGTATCCTGGTTGTATTTTTAATATTTTTTGTTTTTACTGGGTGTAAAAAAGCTACTCCGTCATTCGTGTTAAAAGAAATGGGTCCTGTAAAAACTAAAGCAAGTCAAGGATTTAATGTGCAGCCCAATGGAGAATCTGCCATGTGGTTTAAAACAGAAAATGCAACTCAAACCACTGTTGCTGTATGGGGGGAGACACGATTAAACACAACCTTTGTAAACCCGAAGGAACTGACCGCATTAGTCGTCCCCAAAGAACTTTATTCTAAGCCAGGGCAATTCCAGATATATTTATTAGATACCAAAACAGGCGCTAAATCGAATAGTCTAATTCTTACAATTGAGGAGTAAAATAAGATTAAT
>Ga0187886_1002247_pt1 | contig 15758 bp, 13 predicted proteins | sample June2016WEW_20_1_FD_133001 | JGI IMG/M metagenome (GOLD analysis project Ga0187886, IMG submission 133001) | Peatland microbial communities from SPRUCE experiment site at the Marcell Experimental Forest, Minnesota, USA - June2016WEW_20_150 | ecosystem: Environmental > Terrestrial > Soil >... | reverse complement strand
CTGCCAGTATCGCCGGCTCCCCGGAAAATATCCCCGATAAACCCACCACCTATTTCATGCCGTACAGTCGGTACCGGATAAACGTAATGCAGCCTCCTCCACCGGAGCCTTACGAAGACTAGCACTTTTTATTACACTTGATTATATCGGTAAGCACTAAAAAGTATATCAGACGGAGTTAGATAGTCCGGCTAAGGCAATATTTGTCTTACCGTACCGTTAGCGCTGAAGAGATAACTACAGCTTAATTTCAAGGAATTCCCGTTCAGGCCCGGAAGATAATCTGATAAAACCAGCGGCGGCGTATCTGTGGTATGGACCTGGTGTATATCCCTGGTGGGGCCGACTGGCTGCAGAGTTTTAGAAACGCTGGCGTCTAGCATCTCGTTCACGGCGGCCTGGACATTACGCAACTCAGCTTCCCATGATGCGACCTTATTTTTATTTATCATCTGGCTGACATGGGGAATGGCTATGGCCGATAGAGCGCCCAGTATCGCCACGATCAAAAATACCTCCAGGAAAAGGCCGGCTATCTGTCTATCCTTTATGTTCATATCATTCTACGCTCTACGCTGAATGTATGTTCGTCAAACGTACTAGTACTAATGTAATAGTTATTTCGAATAAAAACATCAATATAGGCATTATTTTTATTAGGGGATACCCCCCAATTCTTTCAATTATATTAATAATGGGAGTTAACCCTTAGTTGAAATAGGTGTTTTTTTACTTTTCAAGCTGGATTGAGTGTATTACATTTTAGTTGAAGCTATGAGTAAAAAGGTATTATTTATTAATAATATTGTCGCTCGCTCGATGATTCCTGAGTTTCTGACCAGAACAGGATACAGGGTAGATGTGGTATACGATTTCGACGGGGGCTTAAGACAGCTCGATGCGCAAGCCTATGATATGGCTATCTTGCTGGAAAGCCCCTACTCCGAAAGCTGGCAGCTCTGTGAAAAATTACGCAAGCTGACTGATATCCCTCTGATTGTCATCGGTTCCAACGCCAGCGCTGAAACCTGTGTCAAAGCTATCAACGCCGGAGCCGATTATTTTATGAGAAAGCCTTTCGGGCCTCTCGAGTTAATGGCCAGAATCAATTCTCTATTTCAGCGTATCCCGTCCCGCCAAGCCGTGCCCCTCGCTTCCTGATTTTATTAATATCGGGTAAAACTACCAGACCGCATATAAAAAGGGGAGCCCCGCCTTTGTATAAAAAAATAGTGGTACCATTAGACGGCTCACCTCTGGCTGAGGTAGCTTTGCCTTACGCCGAGGAGATAGCCGGCAAAATGGGCTCCGAAATAGTATTGTTAACAGTCCTGGCGTCAGAAGAACCGGAAGAGTACCAGAACCATCACTTATACACTAAAAAAATAGTAGACCTCACCAAGCGCCAGGTGGAAAAGTACCTTAAAAACCCGGAAAGTAAAACCATTAAAATAGGCACGGCCACACGGGTCGGTAATCCCGCCGAAGGAATTCTGGACTATGTAAACAAAGGATACCTGTGCCTGATTGTCATGGCAACCCACGGTCGGTCCGGCGTCAGCCGCTGGGCAGTGGGCAGCGTTGCCGATAAGGTCGTCAGGGCCACGACAAGACAGCCGCTGCTACTTATCAGGGCTAAAGGCAGCCACCCGGATGTACGCGCCAAACGCATACTGAAGAAAGCCCTGGTACCGCTGGATGGCTCAACCGTAAGCGAAGCGGTAATCCCGTACATCAGCGAAGCTGCCCACAATCTGCACATGGAAATAACATTGCTCAAAGTAATTTCCAAGACAAACGATTCTCTGGGGAGCGCGGAAACCTACCTTCATAATTGGTGCCGACGGCTTGAAGAAAAAGGTATCTCTGCCGGATACGAGGTAAGAATAGGTGCCGCCGCCGACCAGATTATCGACTTCGCTGACGAGACTGCCAGTGACCTGGTGGCCATGTCGACACGCGGGCAGACAGCCATCAACCTCTGGTCTCTGGGTAGCGTTGCCCAGAAAGTCCTTATGGGAGGAAACACTCCTCTCCTTCTAATAAGAGCCTGACCCGCCTAATTTTCTCCGCCCCAAGAAAATCATGTTATCCCACCCCCGGCAAAACAGACTTGCTTAATTCACCCGACTCTGCTATTTTGGAAATGTCTGCCCAACCCGGGAACGCTAATTTCACAAGCATGGACGATGGACTGATTATCAAAAGGCTGGTGGTTGGTTCACTATCAGCCAACTGCTATATCGTAGGCTCAAAAGCCGGGGGGGAAGGCCTGGTAATCGACCCCGGAGGTAATGCCGAGGATATCTACCACGCAATTGTTGATTCCGGGCTTGAAATCAAGATAATTATATTAACTCACGGTCATTCCGATCATATTGCCGCCCTCTACGATATCCAGGATAGAACCGGCGCCGCAGTGGCCATCCACACTGCCGATGCCGATTTTCTCGAAGGTCGCAGTTATTTAAGCTCCCAGTTCGGCATCTCGTATAAGACTCCGCACCCGCCGGACCGGTTACTGCATGAAGGCGATAAAATAGACATCCGCGGCTTGAGTTTCACCGTGATACACACGCCGGGACATACGCCCGGGAGCATCTGCCTGCTCACCGGAGACAAAGTATTTACCGGGGATACGCTTTTTCGACGCGGTATCGGCACCACCATGATGCCGGGAAGCAGTCGCAGCCAGCTGATAGACAGTATTAAGACCAGATTAATGGCATTACCGGACAATACTATCGTGTACCCCGGCCATGGTCGGGAGACCAGTATCGGCGCGGAACGCAAGGATAATCCCTACGTAACCGGTAAAACCGGGCATAGCTACTGGTAACTCTAGGCAATCAGCCATTTTTCTATCAATTCATCCGGCCGTTATTCCCGTATAATTATCTTAATTATTCATAAAATATGTCTTTATTACGTCCCGCCATACAGACGATACTCCTCATATTAAAAGTTCTATCGCGATACATGTCCCCTTCTATCTCTATATTCCGATAAAAACGCTTTTATTTTATGTGACTTTTTTGTAAAGGTTGTCCTTGCTATTTGTGATTCGGTTGTGAGCGCGCGGTACTAAAGTAATCCCAGAACTTTCGTCAACAGGGTTAACCGTGTGAAAAATGTAAGGAACCCAGGTAACTTGAGATTCGTAGAATCACGCCAATCCCGATGGTCAATTGAACGATGCTATAGACATTAAGGAGGTATTAACTTGGAAGCAAACTTAGAAAACATGTACCCACAATATCTTACCACCGGTGCTGTTGCCAGGCACTGCGGAGTAAGCAAGGTGACTGTCTTGCGATGGATTGAAAAAGGCAACCTAGTAGCTTTCAGGCTCCCGGGAGGTCAAAACCGAATACATCGAGATGACTTTTACACTTTTGCGGCGAAGCACAAAATACCGCTCAGAAGCGGTGACAATAAATATTGAAGTAACATAACGGGTGAGGCGGCACCAGAAGTCAAACAGGCCTCGCCTTCGAAGATTAACGATTGGCTTATCTTCTTAGGTGTCGTCCTGGCCGGCGCTATCGTCATCGGATTGGTCTACTGGCGAACGCGCGCCGGTAAAAAACCGCCTAGAAAAGCCTCCCATATTTGCGGACCGGCTTCCTCTTTCCCGTAAAGGGGGGAGGGGAGGCCGGTTTTTAATTGACCCGTTAATCAGCCTGCCTGAATTCTCCCTGATGTTCACAATACTCCTCGTACGGTATTTATCTTCTCTCGGGAAAATGCGTATATAGAAAAACTCTTGTGACATTTTTGTGAATTATTATCCGCACTCTGTGATATAGCCGTGACTCTATTTTCATATACTTCAAACATATCAAACACTGCTAGCACCAAATATTTAACAGGTCAGTTTCCCGGTGAAAACACGGGTAACGCTTTGACTCAGAACAGGAGGTAAGCTTGCAGAAAGCATCTGAGCAGTGGGCTCCGGAATGTATTTCTGTCGGTTTTATCGCCAGGCGCTGTGGCGTCAGCAATACCACTGTTTTACGGTGGATAGGCACCGGACAGTTACCGGCTTTTAGACTCCCCGGCGGGCACTACCGTATAGAAAGAAACGATTTTTCTGAATTCCTGACAAGGTACAGCATGCCTATACGGAATAAACTGACGGAAAAATAATAATAAACCCGCACCAATATATTCTCAATATATTCTAATGATACTGACCAAGAAAAGTAGCCAAGAGGCAAGGGCTTATGACACGACTCATATGCAGTACTCAGTTTCACAATTTCAAAGGAGGTGAATGATGAACAAACATCGACGCAATACTATTTCAGGAGGTGGTATGATGCACAGGTTATTAAGAAAAATCAACCGTGATAGTAAAGGCTTTACCCTAGTAGAACTGCTTATCGTCGTCGCCATACTAGGCGTACTGGCCGCAGTGGTCCTGCCCAATGTCACCGGGCTGGCCGGTTCGGGACAGACCGAAGCTGCCAAGGCGGAGCTGGTTACCGTACAGACGGCCATAGATACGCTGATGGCTAAAAACAGTCTGACCTCGGTGAATGCCACGGCGGCGACCGGCAATATGTCCTCGTTCCCTACCGGAAACGGGCTATATCCCAACTACATAAGGACAGCGACGACCAAGGGGACTTACTCCTGCAGCGCTACCGGACTGGTGACCCAGGCAACCACCGGCTATTAGCGTACTTCCAGAACATGATACATGCCAAATAGCACAAATCGTCAGGAGGGACGTGTTTTCTTGCCAGCTCTGACAGCGCAAACCGGCTAATGAAGGCAGATAACGGGTACCAAACAGGATGGTGTTGTTGAGAAGTTAGTGGAGGATTCAGACTAATTCTATGAAGATTGCTGACCTATTGATTATCTTTTTACTGTTTCTTTCATTATTCATAGCGCTGGCTGTACTGTTACGTGCCTGGCGCTATCGTCCCAGACCTATAGTAACCTCTTTTTTATGGTTAATGGCAGCTATAGCCTGGTGGTTGTTTTCCGCAATCATCGAAAATATGAGTACCAATGTCTCCCTCAGCATCTTCTGGATGAAAATGTGTTACCTGGGAATTACCACCCTACCGGTAATCTGGTTAGTATTTACATTACAGTATTCAGACAGGGGAAAATGGTTGACGCGGCGTGGTCTAGTGCTGCTATTCATCTTACCCACCGTTACCCTGATTATGGTTTGGACCAATGATATAAATCATATGGTATGGAAGAGCGTAGTTGTAGATACGAGCTTCTATCCACCGGTTAAAACCGTCACCTACAATACCTGGTTCTGGGTCCATGCTGCCTACTCCTACATACTACTTCTGGCTGGCACCATTAATCTCTCCGGTCTGTTCTTCAGAACATCCGGTATTTTCCGAAAACAGGCGGGAATCTTATTGCTGGCTTCGTTTACACCTTGGGTGGTCAACTTGTTGTTCATAACTGGAATCGGTCCCACCTTTTCCATTGACCCCACACCAATGGCTTTTGTGGTAACTGGTGTGGCGATTTTATGGGGTCTCTCTCGCACACAACTTCTACATATGATGCCGGTAGCTCATGAGGCAATATTCAGGAGTATGACCGATGGTGTAATAATTATTGACAAGCAAAACGTTATTGTAGAAACTAACCCTGCCACCCAACGGATACTCAAGCTAAATAAATCAGAAATAATTGGAAAAACACTCAATCAGGTAATACCCGGGCACGAACATTCGCTTGAGCCGAAGACTGACATGACCGTAACCGAGTTGACCATATCTCTGGAACAAAACCAGATGGAGCACTTTTACCATTTACATTTATCTCCAATTGTTACCCGACAACGCTTTAACGGCCTTATAGTTCTCTTGCATGACGATACGGAACGAAGGAAGGCCGAAAATGAATCCAGAGAGAAAGCCATACTGCAGACTGAGCTGAATGAGCGAAAAAAGATGGAGGTAGCCCTGAGGGAATCGGAGGAAAAATTCTCCACTGCTTTCCGTTCCAGCCCTGAGATGATTATCATCACGAAGATTGAGGACGGGAAATATATTGAAGTAAATGATAGTTTCGCCCGTATTACCGGTTATACTCGTGAAGAATTAATTGGCCACACAGGCGAAGAATTTAATCTCTGGATAAACAAGGAAGAGCAAGATAAGATGACACAAATTCTACAAGAACAGGGCAAAATGAGAAATGAAGAATTTAACTTCCGTATGAAATCTGGTGAGATAGGCACCTGGCTATGTTCGGCAGACATCATCACCATCGGCGGCAAGCCACATATGATCGCGGTAGCTATTGACATCACCGAACGTAAGCAGATGGAGAGGGCACTAAGGGAGAGAGAGAGGAGATTTAGTGATATCGCAGAGAGTGCTTTGGAGTGGATTTGGGAGGTCGATATCGATGGGAAATATACTTACTCGAGCCCTGTTGTTGAAAAGATTCTAGGGTATAAACCCGAGGAAATACTTAAAAAACATTTTTATGACTTATTACCTCCCGAAGGCGGGGAAGAATTGAAGAAAGTAGCATTTGAAGCGTTTGCTCAAAAACAGCCTTTTCGCGGATTCATAAACCCGAACGTGAACAAGAATGGCGATATAGTCTTTCTCTCGACAAGCGGAACTCCCATAATCGATGAAGCGGGAAATCTTCTCGGATACAGAGGTGCAGACACAGATATCACCGAGCGCAAGCAGGCAGAGGAGCAGCTACGGCAGAGCGAGGAAAAGTATCGAACGCTGTTTGAATCGGCGGCTGAGGGGATACTTATAGCCGAAGGCGAAGCCAAGAAATTCAAATACGCTAATCCAGCCGTTTGCACAATATTGGGCTACAGCCAAGAAGAATTGACAAAAATGAGTGTAAGTGATATTCATCCTAAAACCTCACTAGAGCATGTACTTGCTGACTTTGCTACCCAAGCAAGAGGAGAAAAGATATTGTCGTCAGCTCTTCCCTGTTTGAAAAAGGATGGCACCATAATCTATGCGGATATCAAAGCTGCCAAAGCCATTATCGATGGAAGGGAGTGTAACATTGGTTTCTTTACCGATATCACCGAGCGTAAAAAAGCGGAAGAAAAGCTAAAGCTGGCCCTGGCCAATCTGGAACAATCCAGTGCGTGTCTTGCGGCTACGAACAAAGAAATGGAAAGCTTTAGCTACTCCGTCTCACACGACCTGCGGTCACCGCTCAGGAGTATCGATGGATTCAGTCAGGCGCTGCTGGAAGACTATAAGGATAGACTCGATGAGCACGGTCAGGAATATCTGAACCGCCTGCGCAGCGCCAGTCAAAAGATGGGGGAACTAATTGACGGTCTGCTGAAGCTATCTCGCCTGACCAGAAGCGAAATGCATCAAGAAAAAGTAGATTTAAGTACGCTGGCGGATGAGATTGCCACGAGGCTCCAGGAAACGCAGCCGGAACGTCGTGCTAAATTCGTCATCAGCAGTGGCCTGACCGCAAATGGAGACCCCCAACTGATGAGAGTATTGCTGGAAAATCTTCTGGGTAACGCCTGGAAATTTACCAGTAAAATTCCGCAGGCTAACATTGAATTCGGCAGTAACAATAACGGCAACAGGAAAGCATTTTTCGTGAAGGATAACGGTGCCGGCTTTGATATGGCTTATGCGGATAAACTCTTTAGTGCCTTTCAGCGCCTTCATGATACTACCGATTTCCCCGGCACTGGCATCGGTCTGGCTACGGTGCAGCGAATTATCAATCGGCACGGTGGCAGCATCCGGGCAGAGGGAGCGGTAGGTAAAGGCGCTACCTTTTATTTTACCCTCGAATGAAGGAGTACCGTAATGGTTGTAAGAGATGAAACAATATTACTCGTAGAAGACAATCCCGACGATATTGAACTGACGATGCGGGCATTCCGTAAAAACAATATCGCCAATAATGTAATGGTAGCCCATGATGGCGTGGAAGCCCTGGACTATCTCTTTGGCCGAGGGGCCCATGCCGACCGCAATACTAAAGACACTCCAAGACTTATTCTCCTCGATTTGAAATTACCTAAACTGGACGGCCTGCAGGTGCTAGAGCGCCTACGTGCCGATGAATGTACCAAACTCATACCGGTGGTCATCCTTACCTCGTCAAAAGAAGAGCAGGACCTTATCAGCGGCTATAAGTCGGGGGCTAACAGCTACGTGCGTAAGCCGGTGGACTTCAACAAGTTTGTCGAGGCGGTACACCATATAGGGCTCTACTGGCTCCTGATAAATGAACCACCACCTGTTATTTAACGACAATTACAAACTACTCCCGACAGATGATACTAAAAATCAGGCGCTATAAATATGGAAGACAAAAAGATAAAAGTCCTACTCATTGAAGATAATCCTGACGATGCCGAGTTGATACGGAGAAAACTGGACAGGTCTGACACCAGCTTCTCCATAACATCGGTGACGAACCTGCAGGACGGACTGGACCACCTTGCCCAAAACAAGCCCGACCTGATTCTTGCCGACCTCGGTCTGCCCGATAGCCATGGTCTTGATACGGTCACTAAAATTCTGCTTAATTCACCGCACATACCGCTAGTAGTGCTGAGCGGCTTCGATGATGAGGCTATCGCCGTCAGGGCAGTAAAGTCCGGGGCGCAGGACTATCTGGTAAAGGGACAACTGGAGGGCATCCCGATAGAACGCTCCCTGTTCTACGCTATCGAACGGGCCCAACTACAACAGGAACTGGAGCAGAATACACGGGAAATCTACAAAATCCAGGCCAACCTGCTTAAAATACTGGAGAAAAATGCCGATGCCATCATTGTGGTGAGTGAAGATAGAAAAATACTTTTCACGAATCCGGCCGCCGAATTTATACTGGGGCATAAGCAAAAAGAGCTCCTGAACAAACCGTTTGACTTTCCGCTGGATGGAGGTAAGGCATCCGAGATTGAAATCAACCAGCCCGGCAAAGGGAAAATCGTCGCTGAAACGCACGTGGTTGAATTTGACTGGGAAGGTTCACCCGCCTACCTGGTTTCCATGCATAACATTACCAAACGTAAGAAAGCCGAAGAAGCATTACGCCTTAGTGAGGATAGATACAGGAATATAGTAGAACTGGCCCACGACGGTATTATAACAGTGAACACCATGGGTGTATTTACCTCCTGCAATCCGGCATTTTTACAATTTATAGGATTTCCCGGTGAAGAAATCAGAGGAAAACATTTTACCAAAATTCCAAGTGTAAACATGAAAGATATTCCCATTTATGCCAAGGTATTCGCTTCATTGCTTCGTAAAAAAAACACCAAGCCATTTGAACTATCTTGGAGACACAAAGACGGAACCATAAAAACGTGCGAATTAAGAGCCAGTTTAATGAAGTCCGACGGTAAAATTACCGGATTACTGGCAATTATAATAGATACGACCGAACGCAAGAAATCTGAACAAGCCTTGCGGGAATCGGAAGAAAAGTTTTCAAAAGCCTTTCGCCAAAGCCCGGAAGCAATCGTTATCTCCAGCATCGAGGACGGCACCATATCAGAAGCGAATGACACTTTCCTGCGTCTTACCGGCTATACCCGTGAAGAAGTTATCGACAAAAAATCCTCCGAGCTGGGCACATGGGCCGTTCCGGAAGAACGCGCCGGTATGGTAAAGACATTAAGAGAAAAGGGTATGGTCAGCAACGAAGAATTTCATTTCCGCATGAAATCAGGCCAGATACGTACCTGGCTTTTTTCTGCTGAAATCATCAATATCGGCAACAAAGCAAGGATGCTCTCCGTAACGACCGATATCACCGAACGTAAGAAGTCGGAGGAGGCACTACGCTTCTCGGACGCGGCATTCAAGTCCATCCACGAAAGCGTTATTGCCACAGATACAAAATATATCATAACGCACTGGAACCAGATAAGCGAACAGATATACGGGATAAAAGCATCTGTGGCTATAGGCAAAAAGCTACTGGATGTAATCGAGGTAGTAGAAAATCATCCGGGTGAAAATGACCGGCGATTCAAGACGCTTGAAGCTGACGGCTATTATCATGAAGAGCAACTGCACCGGACCAGACAAGGAGAGATATGGGTTGATGTAAGTCTTCAAGCTATTGAGAGCAATGGTAAACGCTATGGCTGGGTGATGCTGTCTTCAGCAATTACTCAGCGTAAGCTGGCTGAGGAAGCGCTGAAACGTAGCGAAGAAAAATATCGAAAACTTATCAGTACCTCCATCGACGGTATTGTATCCACCGATTCGCAGATGCGGTTTATCGTATGGAACCGAGGTGCGGAAAAAATCTTCGGCTATAAAGAAAAAGAGATGCTGGGGCAATCTATTCTGAAGATTATCCCCGAAAAAGATAGAAAAAGCGTTGCGAAGGAATTTTCCCAGTTAATCAAGACCGGCTCGAGCAAAACCTCGAATAAGGTGCTGGAAATGCTCGGCTTGAGTAAAAATGGCGTTGAAGTCCCTCTTGAGATTTCCGTGTCATCGAGAGAGTCTGAAAGTACCTATATTACTACAGCCATAATGAGAGACATCACGGAACGCAAGCTGGCTGAGGAAGCCCTGCGATGCTCCGAGGAGAAGTACCGCACGATATTTGAGAACACGGGGACGGCTATAGCCATCATCGAAACGGATACTACGTTATCCATGGTAAATGATGAGTTCGCCAGGATCATGGGGTCTACGAAAAAGAATATTGAAGGCAAAGTCAAATGGACGGCCATGGTGGATAAGGCGGACCTCGAGAAAATGTCCGAATACCACCGCCTGCGCAGGGAAGGCGCCGAAATAGCGAAGGAGTATGAATTCAGGTTCCATGATGGGGCCGGGCAAGTTAGACACGCCTCCATAATCGTTTCCTTTATACCAGAGACGAAACAGAGCCTGGTCTCGATTACCGATATCACGGTACGTAAAGAGGCTGAAGAAAAGCTGCGTGAAAGCGAGGAGCGCTACCGCGACCTTTTTGAGAATGCCAGTGACCTTATACAGAGTTGTGGTCGTGATAATCACTTTATATACGTTAATAAGGCATGGCGGGACGCTCTTGGCTATAAAGCGGAAGAAATTACCGGACTATTAATATGGGACATAATCCATCATGATTATCTCGACAAATGCAAGGACACCTTTCGGAAGGTGATGTCAGGTGAACCAGTACATAATGTTGAAACCATATTTATCGCCAAAGACGGCAAGCTAATTCAGGTTGAAGGAAACGTTAATTCCGTTTTCAAAGATGGAAAAGTAGTTGCTACCAGAGCTATTTTCCGCGACATCACGGTACGTAAAGAGGCCGAGGAAAAGCTGCATAAAATCGACCAGATGAAGTCCGAATTTCTCTCCAATGTTTCCCACGAACTGCGCACGCCCCTCCAGTCAATCAGCGGCTTCACCAAGCTGATTATGAACGGTCAGGTGCCCGACCCCGCCACCCAGCAGGAATTTTTCCAGATTATCGATAGGGAAACGATGCACCTTGGCAACCTCATTAACGGCCTGCTGGATATGTCCCGCCTGGAAGCCGGCCGATTCCAGCTTTTTAAAAAAATTTTCCCGATCCGTGAGACATTTACCGATTCTATCAAGATGTTCCACAGTCTGGCCAGCCAGAAAAACATCACCCTAAGTGAAAACATACCGCTGGAAATACCGGAAATGGAAGTAGATAGTGAGCGGATGCGGGAAGTTGTTATCAACCTGATCGGCAACGCCATTAAATTCAGCGACCCCGGCGGGAGCGTCAATATCAAGGTGGAAAAACGAGAAAACGAGCTGCTGTTCCAAGTATCCGACCACGGTACCGGAATCAGTGATGAAACCATGAAGCACCTTTTCGAAAGATTTTACCGGGCGGAAGGTGAAACGGTCCGGGGCGGTACAGGGCTCGGGCTTTATATTTCCAAGCAGATTGTTGATGCTCACGGCGGACACATCTGGGCGGAGAGCAAATTAGGCGAAGGCAGCACCTTCAGCTTTACCCTGCCCCTCAACGGCAAAGGAGGCTAAAGTGATGGAAAAGAAAATCCTGGTCATTGAAGATGACCCGGCGACATCGAGACTGGTCGATTACTCCCTGAGGCATGAGGGATACCAGGTAATTTCTGCTTCGAACGGGCTGGAAGGATTGAGGAAAGCGATTGGTGAATCGCCTGACCTCGTCATTCTGGACGTGATGCTGCCGGGCATGGACGGGTTCGAGATATGTCACCGGTTGAGGTCCGAACCGGCTACCGCGCAGCTACCCATTCTCATGTTCTCCGCCAAAGCACAGGAGATAGATAAGGACACGGGTATCAAGGTTGGTGCCGATGAATACCTGACCAAACCCGCCGCACCTTCGGAAATAGTCAGCCGGGTGGAAAAACTGCTGGCGAAAAAGAAGCAGGCGGCACCAACCCAGGAGAAGGTGAGTGGATAGCCGCAAAAACAAGCCCCTTATCACCGAAAGGACTCTTAAAAAGAGCCTGGGTGAAATGCTGGTTGAGGAGAAACTTATTACCCCGGCACAACTGGAAAGCGCCCAGACCCTGTGGCGGCAACAGGGTGGCAAGCTAAGTGATATCCTGTTAAAACAGGGACTGGTCAAAGTCGAGCAACTGGCCATCGTCCTCAGCATTCAGCTGAACCTGCCGCTGATAGACCTTAAAAGACACACGGTGCAACCCCAGGCGCTCCGTCTCATACCGGAAGAAATGGCCCGGAAAAATACGTTTATTCCCCTCGATATTGTCAATAATTCCCTGATGGTCGTCATGGCCGACCCCGAGGATATCCGTACTATTGAAGACATCAAAGCCCAGGCCAAGATGAGAGTCGAGGTGGCCCTCGGCGTCCGCTCCGATATCGAGCGAGCCATCGACCTCAATTATCGGTCTAGCGGCGCTATAGCAAAACAGGTAAGCCAGTTTACCGCGGCCCCAGCCGATAAAGCGGCCGATACCGCCTCGTTAACCGCGTGGACGCCGATTGCGGAGACACTTGACCTGCTGATTGCCCAGGCCGTCAAGGACCGGGCCTCGGATGTCCACATTGAGCCGCAGGAAGATAGGCTCCGGATTCGCTACCGGATTGATGGTATCCTGCATGACATGTTTTCCTTTCCAGCCAATGTCCACTCGTCGCTGGTATCACGCGTAAAAATCCTTTCTGAGATGGATATTTCCGAACAAAGACGCCCTCAGGACGGGCAATTCTCAATTAAAATAGGCGGCAACGAAGTCGACATCCGCGCCGCCACAATGGAAACACCCTATGGTGAGAGGGTCACTCTGAGGATTCTGGATAAGTCACTGGCTCTTTTTACGCTGACCGAACTCGGATTTCAATCCGACGTCCTTAAAAAGTACCGGACAATGCTGAAGAGTCCCCTCGGTATGATACTGGTCGGCGGCCCCACCGGTTCCGGTAAAACGACTACCCTCTACGCTTCCATAAATGAGCTCGACCGAAACGAGCGTAATATCATGACCATCGAGGACCCCATAGAATACAGTTTTATGGACATCAACCAAACCCAGGTAAACACCAAGGCCGGGATTACCTTCGCCGGCGGCCTACGCGCAATCATGCGGCACGACCCGGACGTCATATTAGTCGGTGAGATACGGGATAAAGATACCGCCACCACCGCCATCCAGGCCGCCCTTACCGGCCATCTGGTACTATCTTCAATTCACGCCAATGATGCCGTCGGCGTGCTTTTCCGTTTGATGGACCTGGATGCTGAAACAGCCTCTATCTCATCCACGCTTATCGGTATCGCCTCTCAGCGCATGGTCCGCCGCATCTGTCCAAACTGCCGCGCTACCTACCAGCCGCCAGAGGATGAGTTGGTCGCCTTTAACAAGGAGTTAGAAAACCAAGCCGTCATATTCTATCACGGTACGGGATGTATTCTCTGCGCCAATACCGGTTACCGGGGCCGCATCGGTATATTCGAGTTTCTGGTTATGAATGAAGCCATTAGAAAAATGCTGCGCAGCCATGCCGGCGCCGGCGAGATTAGAGCCCAGGCCATCGCCGAGGGGATGGTGACCATGAAACAGGATGGAATGCTGAAAGTCAAAGAGGGGATAACATCAATCAGCGAGGTGATGCGCAGCGTATTTTCCATTAACTGACGAGGGAAATTCTAGAAAGGGAGGAAGACGATAAAACATTATTGAGGATATTCCGAATTTTACGAAAAACGATTCCTGTAATTATCAAAGAAATATTAGTGGAGGAGATAAAATGATGAAAAAAGCTCTCATTTCGTGGCTGGTGTTAATTATGGTGCTTCTGATACTTCCACTCCTGATTTCCTGCAGCGGCATATCCCAGGAAAAATACGATAAAGCGAACAGCGACCTTGCCGCCGCCCAAGTGCAAATTCAACAATTACAGGGCGACCTGACGGCGAAAGATGCCGAGTTGAAAGCCACCAACGAAAAACTGGGAAAGGCCAGGAATGAAATTGTAATTCTGAACGCCATATTTATTCCTGCAATGAAGGGTGATTTCAACAACAAGACACAGGATGAGATGATGAGCATGTTTCTGAGCTGGCAGGACAAAGTCAACACCGTTAAAGACACGATTCTAACAGCCAAATTTCAGGCAATTATGGACAGCGGAGGTGGCAATGAAGCGACAATGGCATTCTTCCAGTATTTACTTGAAGACATAGAAAAAACAGTACAGTAGCGATTGTCTCCTAGCTGACTTAATAATGCTAACTTTACCCCCCTATCCTAATCGGGGAATTTCAGGAGAGGGAACCAAAAGGGTAAGGTCAATAAAACTTTTTATGTACCAATTATAGAAGGAATCATGGCCTACAGATATAAAGCCTATACCACTGACAAAAGGATGATAGAGGGCACGATTGAAGTGACATCGGAAAGCCTGGCCGAGGGCGCGCTGTACCGGGCCGGATATCAGCATATCATCAGCCTCAAAGAGATAACACCGGGACTGAGTCTGGACAGGCTGATACCGACCCTTTTCGGCGTTAAAAACCAGGAAGTAATTGACTTATCCAATCAGTTAGCTACATTGATTGAGTCCGGTATTACCATACTTACATCGCTACAATTACTCGAAGGACAAACGCCCAAGAAGGCTTTGAAAACGATTATCGGCGGTCTGCTTGAGGAAATCCAGGGGGGCAATTCACTATCCCAGGCGCTCAGCCATTACCCGCAGGTGTTTCCCAACACCTACTGTCAGGTGATAAAAGCCAGCGAACAGGCGGGCACCATGGAAACCGGTCTAAGGCAGGCCGCTGGCTACATGGAAAAACAGTCATCCGCCAACCAGAAAATCCAACGCGCCATGCTTTACCCTGCCTTTGTTTTACTCATGGCGATCGGGGTATCCATCCTGCTCATTACGGTAGCCCTGCCACCTCTGATAAACCTGTTTACCTCCCTCGGTGCGGAACTGCCCTGGATGACCCGGTTGCTTATGAGCATCACCAGCTTCTTTCTCCAACGCAACCTTTATATCCTTGGCGGTGTCGTTGCTATTATTATGTCAATTATCGGACTATTAAAGCTGACGTCCGTTAAGCTCGCCAGAGACAGGTCCCTGTTAAAAATACCGCTCATCGGCAACATAATCATCGAACGCAGCATGCAACAGTTCTGCCGGACAGCTTCAATGTTGCTAAAAGCCGGGCTGCGCCTGCCGCAGATAATGGATATCGTGATGCAGACCAACCGCAACCAGATAATCCGCCAGGCACTGAGCAATGTCAGAGAAAGGCTGGTCCAGGGAGAGGGG
>Ga0187886_1002246_pt1 | contig 15767 bp, 15 predicted proteins | sample June2016WEW_20_1_FD_133001 | JGI IMG/M metagenome (GOLD analysis project Ga0187886, IMG submission 133001) | Peatland microbial communities from SPRUCE experiment site at the Marcell Experimental Forest, Minnesota, USA - June2016WEW_20_150 | ecosystem: Environmental > Terrestrial > Soil >... | reverse complement strand
TATCTGGGCGGAAAGCAAGGAAGGAGAAGGCAGCACCTTTAGTTTTGCTTTACCCATAGCTGCGGCAAGGTAATAAAAAACGTATAGAGAAAAGCTATGCCGGGAAAAATTTTAGTTATTGAAGATGACCCTACGTCATTGAGGCTGATAGAGTATGCCCTCAAGCAGCGTGGGTATCAGGTCCTGACGACCCTGAATGGGCTTGAAGGCATTATCACTGCCCAGAAGGAAGAGCCAGACCTGATTATGCTGGATATCATGCTGCCTGGGATTGACGGCTTCGAGGTATGCCGGAGGTTGCACGGCGGTGCCCAGACAGCCAAAACGCCGATTTTAATTATCTCCGCTAAAACTCAAAAGGAAGATATCAACGCCGGCTTCAAAGCTGGCGCCGATGACTATCTGCTCAAGCCGGCATCGCCCACGGAGATAATCGCCCGGGTAGAGAGCCTGCTTTCCAGGAAAATCACCGGCCAGGCAAAGGTTATCCCTTTTATTAACTCTGGTGAGGTGCCTGGCATGGCTACGATTATCGCCAATATCGCTGCCGCGTTAGGCGAGCAGGACAAGCAGGTTACACTGGTCGATGTTTCGGGCGAGCAGAAAGAAAATGGCTTTTACAATGCCGCAGTTTCGAAGCAGCCGAGTAACACGACTCCTGATAATGATCCAAATGGCACCACCTCGAACAATGGCTCAAATGAGCCGGATTTAGTAACACTGCCTTCGGGAATAAGGGTTCTGCATGTGGACGAGGCTTCCGATGGTAAAAACGGGGTGCCAGATAATAGCTTCGACCTGATAAAGAAAATCGGTAAAACCAATGATTATCTCCTGGTTGTTTTACCCTTAAAACCCACTCCTTTTACCCGCTCTGTATTAACCGGCAGCGACCTAGCGATTATTATCAGCGATTATCGCGTCGATAATATCCTGGGAACGAAGAACACTATCACGTTATTGCGCTTTTTAGGCCTCACACCGGAAAAGATGGCTACTATGCTGGTGGACCCGGAAGGCAAGCATCCAAATTTAACCGTGGCTAATTTAAAACCGTATATTGAAGCCAACCTGGGGATAACGCTGGCGGAGGTCATTTCCTTCGACGCCAAGATGTACCAGCTATCTTATCTGGATAGCCAGACTATCCTACAGTCGAACCAAAATCAAAAGCTTGCCCAGGACATAAGACAAATAGCGCGGTATATCATTACATATAACTATACCAAAGAGGAGATGAAGCCTCTAATAAGCGAAATTCCTACTTTGGAGAGAAGAAATTGACACTAACTAATCACAAACCGAAGACTTCACTGGGCGAGGCGCTGGTTCAGATGCAGGTTATTTCCGCCGAGCAGCTGCAAGAAGCGCAGGAGAAGCAAAAAGAGCAGGGCGGTAAACTAAGCGAAATCCTCGTCAGTCTGGGATTTCTTAAAGTCGAAGAGCTGGCGTCTTTCCTTAGCATCATGTGGAACGTGCCTCTTATCGACCTGAAGGCGCATATTATACAGCCGGAGGCATTAGCACTGATACCGGAGGACCTGGCGAGGAAACATATTCTTATCCCCTTGCAAATCATTGGCGACGCCTTGATGGTGGTGATGGCAGACCCTGATGACTATATCGCCATCAATGATATTTTTGCTAGAACCAATATGAAAATACAGGTGGCGTTCGCTAATGGTGCAGACATCCGGCGTGCCATCGACATTTATTATCGCGCCACCGAGGAAATCCAAGCCAGGGTAAATGAGTTAGGCCCGATAGCCGCCAGCGAAAAGGAAAACGCCTCTGATTTTAACGTCGAAACACCGATTACGGAGAGCCTAGATTTGCTTATCGAGCAGGCGGTTCGAGACCGGGCTTCGGACATTCACCTGGAGCCGCAGGATGGCTATCTGCGTATTCGCTATCGTATCGATGGGATACTCTATGATGTGAATTCTGTGCCCATGAGCGCCCACGCCGAGCTGGCTTCCAGGATAAAGATTCTGGCGGAGATGGATGTTACCCGCTCGAAGCAGCCGCAGGACGGGCAGTTTTCCGTAAAAATCGGCGAGAAAGATATCGATATCCGTGTGGCGACCACGGACACGATTCATGGCGAGCGGATAACGCTGCGTCTGCTGGATAAATCGGTATCTCTTTTTACGCTGCCGGAGCTGGGTTTTTTACCGGAGACTCTGAAGAGGTATGAAACGCTTTTACATTATCCCTTTGGTATGATTCTGGTTGGTGGTCCTACTGGTTCGGGTAAAACGACGACGCTTTATACATCCATCAACGAAATTGACCGGAAGAAGCATAATATCATGACGATTGAAGACCCGGTAGAATACCAGTTCGAGAATATCAGCCAGAGCCAAATAGACCATAGAGTCGGCATAACCTTCGCCGGCGGTCTGCGGGCAATATTACGGCAGGACCCAGATGTTATTCTCGTCGGCGAAATCCGTGATAAAGAAACTGCCATCACCGCCGTCCAGGCAGCCCTGACGGGGCATCTCGTTTTTTCCTCAATCCACGCTAATGAAACCGTCAGTATGATAGCTCGCCTGCTCGACTTCGGCGTGGAACCGGGTCTGGTCTCCTCGACGCTTATTGCGCTGCTAGCCCAGCGTATGGTCCGCCGTATTTGCACCAACTGCCGGGTGATGAACGTGCCTACGCCACTCCAACGGGAAATTTATGCTAAGGAGATGAAGCAGGAGCTATCTGCCGTATACAAAGGCGCCGGCTGCCATCTCTGCGGCAATACCGGCTACATGGGCAGGATAGGCATTTTCGAGCTGTTGATTATGAGCGAAGAGATGCAGAAAAAGCTGGTTAATAACGCTGGTATCGGGGAGCTGCGGGAGCAGGCGGTTCGCGAGGGATATTACACTATGAAGCATGATGGTTTACTAAAGGTTAAGGAAGGAATCACCACTTTTGAAGAAGTGATGAAGAGCATATTTACACTTGGATAGCGTTGGATTTTTTTATATAAGGGAAAATAAATGTACCAGTATAAAGCCTATACTCTGGATAAAGAAATCGTGCAAGGCACAATCGACGCCCCGAATGAGAGTTCCGCCGAGGAATTGCTGCATGGGGCGGGATATCACCAGATTCTGACATTAAATAAAAAACCTTCTCCTTTTTCTTTAGAGAAATTATTCCTGCGGTCTTCTCGCGTTAAAAAATCAGATATTATCGACTTTTTCCAGCAACTAGCCACGCTGTTAGATTCTCAAATGCCTTTTATCCAGGCGCTTTGGCTCCTGGCAGAACAAACGACTAGCCCAGCTTTAAAAGGAGTTATTCACCAGCTGGGACAGGATGTTTCCGCCGGCGCCCCGTTTTCCCTGGCCCTGGCGAAGTATCCCAAGCTACTATCAAGTCACTATTGCCAGGTGATTAAAGTGAGCGAAAAATCCGGCGAACTGCCCCGCGGCTTAAGGCTGGTGGCTGGCTATATGGACAAAGAGACCACTCTGACCAGCCATATTAGGCGGACGCTATCGTATCCCGCGTTTTTAGGTGGTATGGCGGTAATCGTTATCATGATTATCGCGACGGTAGCCGTGCCATCGCTAACCAAGCTATTTAATTCACTCGGTGTGAACCTGCCGCTGGTAACCAAAATGCTTGTTGCCTTTGCCGGCTTCGTTATGGCTTACAAGTTTTATCTGCTGGTAGGCATAATAGCCATCGTGGTTATGGTGCTTATATTGAAAAAGCAACCCGGTGTGAAAAAGTTCCTCGATGCATTGACTCTGAAAATGCCGATAATTGGGAAAATCATCATTATGCGTAATGTTTGCCGGTTCTGCCGCAGCAGCGCCATGCTTATCGAGGCGGGCTTAACGCTCCCGCAAGCTTTAATCGCTATCATCGGGACAATTGATAGCAATATCATCAGGGCGGCTTTGGTGGAAATACGCCAGGATATCATCAAAGGTAAGGGATTATCACAGCCGATGCAGAAGTCAGGTTTTTTCCCCAGACTACTGGTCGACGTGGTAGCTATCGGCGAAAGAACGGGTACTTTACAGTCTTCTTTTTCCAAGATGGCGGACTATTATGAAAAAAGACTCGATATGCGGGTGCAGCGACTGCTTGCGATGGTTGAACCTGCCTCAATCATCCTCGCCGGTTTGGTTATCGGTTTCATCGGCGTTGCTATTTTCATGCCGCTGTATTCAATTTATCAAAATGTTGGTTAAAGACTGGCGTGAATAACGATGAAGATATTTAAAGGACTACTTAAAAAGATATCATGGCGCTGCGCCCAGCGGGGCATAACACTCCTCGAATCTGCCGTGGCGATAAGCTTACTGGGAGGTGGTGTGGTGGTCATGGTATTGGCTATGTCCGGCGGGGTACTGGCGGTGAGCGAAAATGGACAAGAGGTGGCTGCCCAGGAGCTCGCCAGGACGCAAATGGAATATATTAAAAGCTACACCTATAATCCTGGCGCCACGACCTATCCAACGGTTAATGTACCGGAGGGTTATAGTATCTCGATAGGGGTAAATACAGTCCCAAACACGAATACGGATATTCAAAAGGTGACCGCAAATATTTCCCGGAATGGGGCCGTGATTATGGCCGTAACCGACTATAAGGTGAATCGATGAAGGTGGAACAAGGCTACACTTTAGTGGAAGCAGCGGTAACCATCGCCATTATGGGTTTTCTCATAACGGTTCTGGCTACGGCGGTGCAGCAGGTTGTTGTTGTGCCCGAAAGAGGGGGTGACCAGGTGAACGCCATACACTCCGTTCAGAATGCGGCTCATTGGGTGGCGCTGGATGGGCAAATGGCTGAATCGGCTACCGGTGGAAGCAGCCTTATTATAACTTTGCCTGATAGCACAGAAATAAACTATGCGCTTGCCGGCAATAACTTACAGCGTTCCTACGGCGGCGTGAGCCGGACGATAGCTGAAGAAGTTTCCAGCGTTAATTTTACCGTTCAGGGCAAGAATATATATATGACGATTGTAGCTACGCCGGAGAGTCGCTGGAGCGTTAGCCAGAACCAGACTTACCAGGTGTATATGCGCCCCACAGGATAAAAAAGTGAAAATAAATGCTGAAAAAGGTCAGGCTTTGTTGCTCGTGATGTTGGCTATCGCGCTGGGCTCTCTCGTGATACCGCCCTTTCTCGCCCATGCCGATGCCAGCATTATCGGCTCAAGGAACTACGCGGGCGCGATATATTCGCAATATGCCTGTGACTCCGGCGCCGAGCATGCCATCTGGAGTTTGACCGATGGAACAATAGCCGCCAGTATAGCTACACCCGGCAAGACGGTAAACTATATGCTGCCGGAATCGATAAATAATCTGGCGGCAAACGTAACAGTATGCAATAGCTACCAGACAATCGCTTCAGAGAATTTTAACAGCGGAACATGGACGGGCGGCACCGGCTGGCTCGATGACTGGACCCATTCGGGAGAATCCGCCGTCGTGAACACTGGTAGCCCTTACGAGGGCGCATATCACTTGAGATTAAGGAGTAACGACGGCGTAGCCAAACGCTCGCTCAATCTCTCTCACGAGGTTAATATCTACATAAACTTATGGGCTAAAGTTGATTCTGTTGAAACCAATGAGTACATCACCTGCCAGGTTAGCAGTGACAACCTCACCTGGACGACGGTTTATACCTGGACCGATGCCAACAGTGATAGCACTTATCATCACTATTTAATTAGTTTAGCTTCAAATGAAATGACCAGCCATTTCTGGATTTCTTTTAACGCTCATATGGGCAGTACGTCTGACTATTTTTATGTTGACAAAATGGATGTAATCTGGCTGGCGTCCAATCCTACTATGGCTGCCTCTGATGATTTTGAAAGTGGCGATGGTACGGGAGGTAGTAATTGGGTTGATAACTGGACTCTTTCCGGCGATGCGATTATTACTTCTTTGGAGAATCCCTATCAGGGCAACTATCACTTGAGATTGAGGAATAGTACTGGTGTTGCTAAACGCTCTGTTGACCTCTCTGGTGCTTTTATAGTTACTCTCCAGTTTTGGGCTAAAGTCAATGCCTTCGAGGGCAATGATAAAGCTACCTGCCAGGTTAGCAGTGACAACCTCACCTGGACGACGGTTTATACCTGGACAAGAGCCTTAGATGATAATACCTATCATTTATATACCATCGATTTAACTTCCTTTGATTTCACAAGCCGGTTCTGGATTTCTTTTCACGCTAACATGAACCAAAACGACGACTATTTCTACGTTGATAACATCAATGTGCAAAAAATCAATGGCTATGGCATATCCGTTAAAGCCGGTGATAGCGTGCTAAAAGCTGTGGTGCTCATCGATGAAGTTGACAATGTTACTGTCTCTTCCTGGTATTACACATAGTCAGTAAAGGGCTATCGATAAACGCGGTTAATGGAGAATAACATGGGAGGCAAACTTAAAATCGGTAAAGGGATAAAATTCCCGATGCTGTTACTAGGGGTAATAGCTCTGGTAGCCATCATTGTGGCTAACATCATCGTTTGGCGGAATTATTCCGATAAACAAGCTCAAGTTGAAACCTTAAAAACTGAAGTGCAACAGGTTAACCAAAAAATTCCACAAGCCGCGCAGCCACCCTCTGACCTTGAGTCTAAACTGGAGACAGCCAAAGGTGATCTGGCGAAAGCTTCATTGATCTTTCCGGCGAATGTCGATAGAAATGACGTTGTCGAATTTATTCTTAGTACCGCGGAAGAGTGCCAGGTGCAGTTGGTGCCGCTAATGGCGGAATTGGGAGCCAGCGGAAGCACTGGGTCTTTTAGCATGTTACGATACTCTGGCACCGTCAGCGGCAGCCTAGTGCAGGTCTCCAGTTTTATGACCAGGCTGCATAACGACAAATACTCCACGATGATAATTACCGATTGTACCGTTCAGAGGACGTCAGTAAAGGATGTTACTATTCCTAACAGCGACATCAGTGTGACCGTTAATTTTAGTGTTACCCTTTATACCGCTTAGTCTTAGGGGGAATAAGGACACAGTGTCATGAGAATGACCGCGTTAAATATAAGCTCGAACGCAATTAAATACGTTGCCGCTGGCGGCAGCGGTGCGGTTAAACATGGCAGCGTGTCATCAGAAGGGCTGATAAATAACGGGCTTATCTTGCAGCCAGATGCCATTGCCAAACAGCTAAAATCGATATTTACTTCTAATGCGCTCCCACGAGAAAGGGTAATATGTACGATTAACGGCTTACCATTTTCCTATCGGTTGGTTACTCTGCCCAAAATGGAGGCAAGGGCTTTCGAAGAAGCGATCATAAGGACAATCAGAAAAGAAATGCCGATTTCTCCGGAAGAGATGTATTTGTCATGGCAGGCGTATCCAACCGATAAAAACGAATGGCAGGTACTGGTCGCCGGCGTAACGCGCCAACCTGTTGATAACCTGATTAAGACATTGCGAGCGGCAGGCATTCCACCGTATTACCTCGACCTGCAGCACCTGGCGCTGGCAAGATTGACCAGTGAACACGATGCCATCATTGTTGAGTTTGAAAAAGACTATTCCAATATAGTTATGCTCGTCGAGGGCGTGCCACAGGCTTTGAATATCATACCGTCGCTCGGACCTCAAGCTGCCCGACCGGATGAAGTCCGCCAGATTACCAGCAAACTAAACAAAATGGTTGATTTTTATAACAGCAACCATCCGAAGAAGCCCGTTAGAGATACGGTTAAGGTGCTCCTGACTGGTGAGCTGGTAAACGATGATAAGGTGGTTGAGCTTATCCGGCAGGAATTAATATATCCGGTGGAGCTATTAGCTCCGACGCATAAAGTCATCTCCGGCCTGCCCGTGCATGAGTATGCCGCTAACGCTGGTTCGCTGCTTATGGATATCGCACCGAAAAAGGAAGGGGGCAAAGATGCGGCTCCCTGTCGCCATATCAATCTGGCAGGAATCACCCGAGAAATGCAGACCAGTAATATAACCGGTAAATCAATGAAGAACTGGCTGGTGGGCGTTGCGGTGGTTGGGGGGCTGGCTGCTTTAGTGTTTGCGTTTCTCTCGCAGAGTCAGACACAGACAGACATCGACAAGATTCAGGCGCAACTCACGGAGGCGAACGCGAAACTAGGTCAGACGCAGGGTGCCGTTAGTAGCACCCAGACTATTCAGGACGATATCAATAAAATCGTGGCTCAAATACAGGGTATTCAATCTAAGTATGACGAAGTGGTGGGCTCAAGCGACTACGTGAGTGATATAGCGGCTATTAATCGGTCTCTGCCGCAAGGTGTTATTTTTACCTCACTAGACATGGGTCCCAAACAAATTAGTATCTACGGCAGAATGGAAAGGACCTTAATGGTTGTCCAGTTCGCACGCAATCTTGAATCGACCGGCGGGTTCCCCCAGGCTACTATCCACTGGATTGATAAAGCTGACAGTGATGTTGGACCAGGATATTCTTTCCTGATTGTCATCAATCGATAGTCGGTTATTCCGGCACGCCACCGGCAGTTGACTTAACTGCATCTAATGTTATAGCCTCTTACAGAGGATAAACTCTAAATCCTAATATCTAAACTCTAAACGGGTTAGCATGTTTTTTTATTGTTTAAGATTTAGAGTCTAGTGCTTAGTCAATTTTTTTAGGAGGCTATAATGAAAGCTGCCGTTTGCTATGAGTTCAAAAAACCCCTGCTTCTGGAGGATGTAACGTTATCCGAACCGGGTAAGGGGGAGGTTAAAATACGCCTGGCGGCGACGGCTATTTGCCACAGCGATATCCATGATTGGAAGGGAGAGATGCCTGGCGGGGTGCCTTTTATCGGGGGGCATGAAGCGGCGGGGTATATCGAGAAGATTGGCGATGGCGTCACTTCCGTTAAAGTCGGCGACACGGTAGTAGTTTCGCTACTGGCGTCCTGCGGTAAATGCTACTACTGTATCACTGGACTGCCCCATCTCTGTTTACACCGGTTCGACCCACCCAAGGAGCCGCGGGTACGCAACAAGAAGGGGCAGCCTCTGGACCTTAAAGGCAATATCGGCGGTTTCGCCGAGTATGTTATTGTTGACGAATCGCAGGTGGTAAAAGTGCCTAAAGAGGTGCCTTTAGACCGCGCGGCGCTGCTCGCCTGCGGTGTAATTACCGGCTTCGGCGGCGTGGTCAATCGTGCCAGGGTGAGGCCCTTCCAGAGCGTCGTAGTGATGGGTGCGGGTGGGGTAGGTATCAATGCCATCCAGGGCGCCGCTTATGTTGGGGCTTACCCGATTATCGCGGTGGATGTGCTGGAAGCCAAGATGAAAATGGCGCTGGACTTTGGCGCAACCCACATGGTAAACGCTAAAAACGAAAAAGCGGCCGATGAAATCAGGAAGCTGACAGACGGGAGGGGGGCTGACTTCGTTTTTGTGACCGTCGGCAGCGTGGCAGCTATCAAACAGGGCATATCTTTCACCGGCTTACGTGGCACGACCGTCATGATAGGGCTGCCAAACTTTAAAGACCAGGTAAGTTTCGCCCCGCTGGAGATGATTCCCACCGAAAAAAACCTCATCGGCGGTTTCATGGGGGCAACTAATCTAAAAGTAGATATCCCGAATCTAATAAATTTATATCAGTCCGGCAAACTTAAGCTGGACGAGCTGATTACCGGGCGTTATCCCCTTTCCAAAATCAACGAGGCGATGGCGCTAACGGAAAAGGGCGAGGGGCTGCGCAACGTTATCATGTTCGAGTAGACATAATAATAAAAAGAAGGGGCATTTTGATGAAAGCGGCAATCTGCTACGAAACTAATAAACCTCTGGTTATCGAAGATGGTGTTACGGTAGATGCTCCTGGGAAGGGCGAGGTAAAAGTCCGCGTGGCGTTTACAGCGGTATGCCACAGCGACCTGCATTTTATTTCCGGGGAGATACCCTCGCCGCTGCCGGGGCTGGCGGGGCATGAGACCGCCGGCTACGTTGATGAGGTTGGGGAGGGTGTGACTAAAGCCAAGAAAGGCGATATAGTGGTCATTGGTACGGTAACCTCCGGCTGCGGGCACTGCTATTACTGCACTATCGGCAAACCCCATTACTGTGTGGAGAGGGGCGCTTTTTCCCGACCCAAGCATAAGAATAAAAAGGGACAGCCCCTGGCGCTGATGGCGGGACCGGTCGGCGGGTTTGCTGAATACACCACGGTGCCCCAGGAGCTGGTCACTAAAATCCCTAAAGATATGCCGCTGGATAAAGCGTGTCTGCTTGCCTGCGGGGTGACATCTGGGTTCGGGGCGGTGGTCAACCGCGCTAAAGTGCCATCCATGAGAAGTGTTGTGGTGGTAGGGACGGGCGGCGTGGGCCTGAACTCCATCCAGGGGGCTGCTTTTTCCGGGGCTTATCCGGTTATCGCCGTGGATGTGCTGGACAGCAAGCTCAAGACGGCACAGAAATTCGGCGCGACACACACGGTTAATTTAAAAACAAAAAAAGACCCCGTTAAAGCGGTAAGGGACATAACTAATGGGAGGGGAGCGGACTACGTATTCGTAACGGTGGGGAAGGTCGAGGCGATAAGGACGGGCTTTTCTATGTGCGGCGACATGGGTATGACCGTGGTGGTGGGGCTGGCGGGCGGTGATATGAAAGACTTCACCCCAATGGAGTTCGTCTTTACGGAAAAGATACTTACTGGCTGCGGGGGCGGCTCGATACGCTCCAGCATCGATATTCCTTTCCTGGTGTCCCTTTACCAGGTGGGCAAGCTCAAACTGGATGAGCTTATCAGCGGCTACTATCCCCTGGCGCGCATCAACGAGGCTATCGAGTCGTTGAAAGAGGGCAAAGCGCTGCGTAATATTATCACGTTTGAGTAGGATTATCACTAATAACCCTCTCCCTTGATGGGAGAGGGTAGGGTGAGGGTGAATATAAAGTCTTGTCCCCCTCACCTTAATCCTCTCCCACGGAGGGGAGAGGAAAAATCAGGTTGCTTTATATAGGTGTGAATATGGTCAATGAGACTAATCCGCTTGATGATTTTGAGCGTGATTTTATCAAAGGCATCGGCTTGGAGGTGGACTTGAATCCGCAGCGGTTCGTGGTAGAAGCCGCAAGGGATAGCATTAAGAACTTCGCCGATGCCGTTGGTGACGCCAACCCCCTCTGGATAAATGAGGAATACGCTAAAAAGAGTCGTTTTCAAGGCATCACCGCCCCGCCGAATTTCCTCATTAATGTTAATCATGGTAGCGCACCGTCGCTAGCGCCCTTCGGCAATCCGCTGCCCATGGACTTAGGCTTGCTTTACACGGGCGCCGAGCTGGAGTTTTATCGTACTATACGCCTGGGTGATGAATTTTCCATAAAAGGCAAGAGCACCGGCATTGTCCGCAAAGAAAGTAAGTCGCTGGGCCCGATGCTTTTCGCTACCGGCGAGGTTTATTATTACAACCAGCGTCAAGAGCTGATAGGTATTATACGCGCCACCACCTGCCGTTTTCTGCCGCCGAAGCAGCAAGCCATCCATATCGCTAGAGATTTGAAGCCTGGCATCGAGGTAAAATCGCCCGACCTGCTGGCTTTCGAGCGTAAACGGCGTGGTTCCGAGCCGCGCTACTGGGAGGATGTGGCCGTGGGTGAAGAGATGACGCCTATGCTGGAAAAGGGGCTGCTAACCATGACGGAGATAATGCGCTTTGGACTTTATGTTTCGCCGATACCGCGCCGCATCGAGCAAAAAAGAGAGAAGGTGGAAATCGGCTTTGCACGGGAGGAAGCGCAGAAACGTAATGGACTGGAGGATGCTTCCGACTATGGTCCGCAGCGGGTCTGCTGGCTGGGGCAGTTCTGTACCGACTGGATGGGCGATGACGGCACACTGAAAAAGTATTCTTGCCAGATGCGCCATCCTAACATCATGGGCGATAGTAACTTCGTCAAAGGGAAGGTAAAAGCTAAGCGCATCGAGAACGGCGAGCATCTTGTTGATTGCGAAATCTGGGTGGAGAACCAGGCGGGGCTAATAACCGCCCCCGGGCTGGCTACGGTGGCGTTGCCAACTAAAAAGGGGTAGTGGTGGTAAAGGAACTTAGCGCATCTTGTTAATTAATTTCAAAGAGTTTACGGTCTTTTCGTAGTTGTCTCTGGTGTCAAAAATTACGCTGTCATCGGCATGTTGGGTATCTCTGGAAAAACAGCTAATTGTCGATTTCTTTCTTCCGGCTAACGCTTTAGCCCGGGCTGCTTCTACCCAGATTTTCCGCGTCGCTACCCAGAAATAGTCGGTATCTTCTTTGTGGACCCAGGCGAAAACGCCCATTTCGCCGTGAACGGCGGAATCCAATTTATTCAGGCTGTAAGTGCGTTCATTAGCTTTACAGTAGTGGCAGCCGACATCTTTGGCGAGTTGCTTGATGAAGCTCTCATCCTGTTCATCGAATACCATTTTTCTTGTTGGCGTTTTTGTTACCATAGAAAAATCCTTTCTGATAAATTCGGGCTGCCGGGAGATGAATATGGGCCGGAGATTTCCCCAGCCCATATCGTTTTTTAGCAGATTAGCTAGAGGTTACCGGGTGTCTCTGACTTTGCGGTAGCAGTCGCTGCAGTAGACCGGTCTGCCGTTGCGCGGCTCGAAGGGTACTGTAGTTTCCTTGCCACAATCAGAGCAAACCGCCGGGAACATCTGGCGCGGCGCGGAACTGTAGCTGCGATTTCCGTAGCTATTGGTTCCGTAGCTGTTGCTATTATTTCCGTATCGTTCTGCTTTCCTTGCCTGACGGCATTCGGGACAGCGCTTGGGTTCGTTGGTGTAGCCTCTCGACTGGAACTGCTCTTGTTCTTCGGCGCTAAAGGTAAAGGATTTAGTACAATCGGAACAGGTGAGGGTTTTGTCTTCGAAACTCATTGGATGTCCTCCTCTCTTAATATTTAGTTAGAGCTAAGGTCATCCAATACTTGATATCAATCTGATGCGACTTTAAGAAGCTTGTATAAACCTAAACTGGAACTATGCATATATTATACGTTAAATCAAACAATTGTGCAAATCGTCAAGGGTGAACTGATCTGTAACGGCAAATATTAATGGGGGCAGGGGAGTTAAATCCCCGCCCCCCTTTTTAAATATATGCTTCTAAAAGGTACTATTTTCCCCCACGCCATTTGGTAACACCCAAACCCACCGGGTAGGACATCATATAAAATATCTGTTTTTGGATATTGCGGATAATCATAGGACCTTGCTTAACATCGGGCGGGATATAAGCGCCGAAAGTCTTATTGATGATATGCTTTTCGCCGCCGATCCAGAGCTCCACTTCCGCACAAAGGTCGGTGATATCCGGGTAGTTCATCGCTTGGAAGACGATCGAGGTACCGTACGATACGGTATGCTCCTTCATTATTTGAAAGCCGGCTTTGGATTTATCGCCGGGCATCAGCCAGAGCGTCTCACAGCCGAACTCGCAACCCGGCACAACCGTATCGTCGACTAATGCCATAGGCTTCACGTATTTCGGGTCGTAGGGGAGCATATAGTATTTCCTGGTCTGGCCTGGTTTCGTACCGTAGACGAAATACTTAGCGTTCTTATATTCTTTTTTCGCGGACGGCTCAAGGGGAGGGATGGGTTTGGGGGCTTTCCCCTCTTCTTCCGCATGATCTTTTTCCCGCGTATAAACGCCGGGACCGGACGTCCAGTGGCAAACGGGTATGCTGGAGGCTTTGGCATTAGGGCTTCTGGTGGGCATGTGCAGCATGCCGGCGGGAATATATGCCACCCAGCTTTTTGGCAGGGGGATGTTTTCATCCTCCATCAGCATCCCCATAGAGCCAGTATTCTCCGGATGGTCGGGGTCGGTGCCCCACCACGATAGTAGCTCGGGAAAATCATGGGCGTGGGGGAACATCGGTTTTTGATTGGCGGTGTGCTTCAGCTGTTCCTCCATCGTTATCTGCCCCGGGTAAGAGGAGGTCCATATCCAGGTAGCCTCGCCATAGTAAGCGCCGGGAATAACCTCGTCGTCAATCCAGAGGGTGTGCTCCATACTGATGCGCTTGCCTATGGCGTGGAGTTTGTCAATCTCTGCCGGAGTGGGACCCGGCAGCATATCCCTTTTCTGGAGGGTGGTGCAGATGTATTTATCGTATTGACCCATTGCCTTTTGTTTCCTCCGTTCGAAATGATAGTATAATTTTTATATTATTATAGCATTGTTATTTGGGGTTTGGAACCTGGTTATTGGGATTTGGAGTTGTGGGGCAAAGGAGCGGGGAAAGATGTTGGGCAGTACTGTGCGAAAGGTAGAACTTTTAGCCTTTCATTTGTACTCAATATTTAGATTATAATCAGCTTAATTGCATAAAACAAGTTAATTGTTACCTTGGCTGAACAAAATGGACGATTGTGATTCTAATAAAATATTTTGAATTTTTATAGGGTGGTGGAGACGGGGGAGGGTCGAACTCCATCATACCGACTTATTTTAAGCTTACTAAAACAGAGGCGGGCGCTGATGGTCAAATTTAACGGGTGAGTTTCTTGAGAACATATTATTATGTTAACATCGTGATGTATGTTCATTCATAATAAAAAGGAGAACTAAGCCTGCGTTAAATTGTGCCCTTTCTACGATGTTATAAATATAATTGTTTAAGGGGGGCAGGTCATAGGTATAGGCGAAGGTGCCTGACGTCAGCAACAGGGCGAGAAATAGCATCCCGAAAAATATTAGTTACTTTTTCATTTTTCCCTTTACTCTTTAACAATTTAAAGCAGCGGGATAGGGAAGTGGGTGGGGCAGGGCAGCGGGCTGCTTTCCGGCTGCCCTGCCTCAACATTTAACTATTTGTACTAGTTTCTCTGAGTGACATCACAGAAGATAATGGGGCTTGCTTCGCTATCCCTACTTAAAATGCCAGTATCGGCTACGTAGTAGCCGCTTTTAACTTGGACATACATGGTGTGCCCTGCCGATCCTGGTACATACATATTGACCGTAGGATAGTCTAGAGAAATCAAGACTAAATCATTATTCTCTGTCAACCCGAGGTTGATCGGGTTGCTGTTTCCATCCACCATTTGTAGTTCTAACGCAAACGCGCGATAGACTTTAGCTAACTCACCGACATTGCCAAGAGAGACGGTGGTTACCAGGTCACCGCCCCAGCCGGCATCAGTTGTAATATTGAAGATGGTGAAAGGGCCACTGCTTCCATTGGTGGTTACGCCTTTGAAGTTTCCCCATACGTCCCAGCTAAGGCCGTCTGTATTTGCCGTAACGCTAGCGAAGTCGTTATTGGTGGTGGCGCTCAACGTCAAGTTGGAGTTGAGTAATCCGAAGGCGAAGACGCCGCCGGTAACAGCCAGTGCCAGGAGCAGCGCGCCGATAAGGAAAGGCGTCCGGCTGCGGGCGACGGCGAATGTAACCTGATCGTCGTCATTGAGCACTGTGTCTATTTCGGCGCTGGATTTAACTTTAGAGCCATTCAATTTTGCTTTGGCTTTATCCGGGATGCCAAATGCAGACTTGTAATGCTCGCGGGCTTCGCCGATAGTCTGCCCGGCAAGATCGGTTACTTCATATTGTTCACCGTATCTAATTTCAACCATTTGTTTTCCTCCTAATTTGTTATTTTGTGTTTTACTGTTTTTATATTTCTTTAAAAGTGGCCGGTTCTACGGTTAACCCGGATAACCTAGAGTCCCGACCAACTTGTTTTTTTCATTCGCTACATAAATACCTCCTTTTCACTTTTTTGATTTGGGTTCAGGCATAGGTTCGC
>Ga0187886_1002242_pt1 | contig 15789 bp, 16 predicted proteins | sample June2016WEW_20_1_FD_133001 | JGI IMG/M metagenome (GOLD analysis project Ga0187886, IMG submission 133001) | Peatland microbial communities from SPRUCE experiment site at the Marcell Experimental Forest, Minnesota, USA - June2016WEW_20_150 | ecosystem: Environmental > Terrestrial > Soil >... | reverse complement strand
TGGCCGTTAAAGACCCGATTATTCAGGTAAAATTGCTTGTCTGGCTTTTCGTAATGCGTCTGGTAATGATTATCACAAGTGCACTTTCCTACTGGATAAATGATATAAAGGCCAAAGCCAGGCACCTGCATGCCGACGAGATGAATTTTGAAGAGCCCCTTATCTCTCTTGTCTGGATTACATCGCTGGTTTCAATCAGCCTGACCTATCTGGTTTCGTATCTGATTATACCGAACCTCGGCGATGGCAATATGTGGTGGAAGTTCGCCTCGATTATAAGCTGCGGCACAATAGCCGGCGCTCTTATACCTGAGATAGTCAATATTTTTACCTCCGTAAAATCCGCCTATGTTCAAAACGTCCTCAACTCCTCACGCAAGGGTGGCGCCCCCTTGAACATCCTTTCAGGTTTTTGCGCCGGCAATTTCAGCGCCTACTGGATGGGTTTGTGCATTCTGTTATTGATGGCTATTGCATACGGTGTCAGCACCTCGGGATTGGACGTGTTGATGATTGCTCCATCGGTTTTTGCGTTTGGTCTTGTGGCGTTTGGCTTTTTGGGAATGGGCCCGGTTACTATCGCGGTCGATTCATACGGCCCCGTGGCCGATAACGCCCAGTCGGTATATGAGCTTTCGCTGATTGAAAGCATACCGAATGTCAAGGCTGAGATTAAGAAGGATTTCGGTTTTGAGCCCGATTTTACGCGGGCGAAGGATTACCTGGAGGAAAATGATGGTGCTGGCAATACCTTCAAGGCAACCGCCAAGCCGGTGCTTATCGGCACAGCGGTCGTAGGCGCGACGACGATGATATTCTCAATCATTATGATTTTAACAAAAGGGCTGCAACCTGCAATGCTCGCCAACCTTTCTATTTTGTATCCGCCTTTCCTGCTGGGGATGCTTGCGGGCGGCTGTATCATTTACTGGTTCACGGCTGCTTCGACCCAGGCGGTTACCACCGGCGCTTACCACGCCGTGAAGTTTATCAAGTCCAACATCAAACTCGAAGGTGCAGAAAAGGCCTCGACCGCCGACAGCAAAAAGGTGGTGGAGATTTGCACAAAGTTCGCGCAGAAGGGCATGATAAACCTGTTCCTTGCGGTATTTTTCAGCACGCTTGCGTTTGCGTGCATTGAGCCGTATTTCTTTATCGGCTACCTGATATCGCTGGCGTTTTTCGGCCTGTTCCAGGCTATTTTTATGGCCAATGCCGGTGCCGTGTGGGACAATACCAAAAAGTTTGTTGAGGTGAACCTTAAGGAGAAGGGTACTGAGCTGCACAAAACGGTGGTTGTTGGCGACACGGTGGGTGACCCTTTCAAGGATACATCTTCAGTTTCAATGAACCCGGTAATTAAGTTCAGCACATTGTTCGGGCTTCTGGCTATAGAGCTTGCGTTAGCAATGAGCAGAAAGACAGATGTAATACTGGCGGTTGTTTTCTTTATCGTCAGCGCAATTTTCGTGCTTCGTTCATTTTACGACATGAGAATTAAGGCGGACGATTAGGTTTTTGAAATCCCGCAGTTTTACAAGTCAAGGCTGGCAGGTTTATTTGCACAATACAGTTTTGAACTGTTGAGAGGTTCGCCGACAGCTTTCTACAGAAGTATTGCCACAGCAGCAAAAAGCCGATAATATATTTAATGAGCGATTAAGTTGCCGGCGATTTGCCGTAATGGCTATGCCATGCCATAGGCAGGCATCCCTTACGGGATATGGTGGTATCTTGAAGCAGTTTTCCTTCTCGAAAAAAAGACTTGCCAGTAATAAACAATTTGAAGCTGTATTGGCCCGCAAAGTGCGGGTCGCCAATGGATTGCTTGTGCTGTATATAGCAGAAAATGATTGTGGTTACCCGCGGCTGGGCGTTTCTGTCGGCAAATCCTGCGGCGGCGCTGTCGAGCGCAACCGGCTGAAACGGCTACTTCGGGAGGCCTTTCGACAAAGTCAGGGCCGTATAGCACCCGGTTTTGATTATTTGTTAATGATTTCTCCGCAATTGTCGAAGAAATTAAATAAATCGGTAAACTCAAAAGAGATTGTGAAGCAGTTGAAATTTGAGCAGGTAAAAGCTTCGTTCCTTGCTCTGGCAGCGGCCGCAGTTGAGAAAATCGGATAATTTGCAGTTTTCGCCGTTTAAAGAGGGTAAACTTTGAGCCAGAAAAGCGAGTTAACATCTGTAGGCGCCGCTGCAAAAAAAGCTGGTATTTCCCGGCAATCTTTGCAATATTATTTAATGGTCGGCCTGCTTGAGCCAACAGAGATTACATCGACCGGCAGACGGCTGTTTGACGAAAAAGCAATAGAGCGAATTAAACTGATAAAAAAGCTCAACGAGAGCGGCTATCCTCTGCGTGCCATAAGAGAGTTGTTTCTGGAAGGTCGAACAGATTTGAAAGGGAGTAAAAAGTGAGTGATTATGAAACCGCACAGAGAAAACGCAATATTATCGTGGGCGCTTTTGTGGTAGTAGCCATTTGTGCGCTTATATGGCTTATATTTATGTTTAAAGATTTTCCCACTGTTGTCAGCAAACTCAGTTCCTTCCAAGTGTTTGTCCAGTTCCCGACAGCGCCGGGAGTGCTCAAGGACACTCCCGTTAACTTTTGCGGCTATCCAATCGGCAGAGTAACAAAAGTTATACCTCCGCAGATACGCACAGATTTGAATACCGGTTTGGAGTATCATCAAACGATGGTTATTCTTAGTATTAACAAAAAATACGTCAATATCCCATCCAACGTCAAAGTGAAATTGATGACACGTGGGCTGGGCAGCAGTTATATCGAGCTTTCAGTTGACCCTGCCCTGCCTTTGACGCCGCTCGACCCAAACCGGCCGGAAACAAAGTTCCTGGTCGATAAAATGCTGTTACAGGGTTCGACAGGTATGACCAGCGAGTTTTTCCCGGAAGAGAGCCAGAAAAAATTGGATGAGCTGGTTAAAGGCCTTAGCACTTTTATAAATAACGCCAACGAGATTTTGGGCGACAAGGCAAACAAAGAAAATATCAAGACGACCTTAGCCAATCTGTCAGTAGCAACGAAGGAACTGCAAGAATTCCTTGCTGCCGGGGTTAATGCAAGCGAGGAAGCAAGTAAAACAGCGGCGGAGCTGCGGCTGATTTTAGAAAAGATAAACAACGGCCAAGGCACCGCTGCCAAGTTCATAAATGATGCGCGGTTATACGAAAATCTGCTCGAAAATACCCAAGAGATGGAAGTTCTAATACAAGACTTAAAAGAGCTTGTAGCTGAATATCGCAAAAAGGGAATTAAGGTCAAGTTAAAATAAAAACCTTGAAATACGCCCGACAGGCTGAGAAGCTGGTTTGAAATTGGGTTTGATTGGGTTTGTTTTGAATAGTTCATAGTTCGTTGTTTATTGTTGTTAGTCATTGCCTTTACTGCGGTTACAATCGTTTTTGACATTTCGAAAATTGGCTTTGTTTCGCATAATTTGTTATTTTTGATTGATGGTTGGTAATTGGTGATTGGTAAATGGTAATTGGTAAATGGTAATTGGTAAGTGGTCATTGGCTATTCTTTCCAGACATCCCCCCTTAGTAAGGCGAATGTGCGCATTTGATGCGAAAAAGGTCCTTGATTCTCGATACTCGATTCTCGTAACTCGATGTGAGAAAAGGAGCAAAAATTTTTGAAAAAAGTGGATTTTTGCTCATAACCTGCTGCGCATTTGATTGAATCACTGATTACACTGATTAAATGGATTTTTTAATTGGCCACGAAAAGGCATCCGCTTTCGCTTCCGCCGTCGCTAAAGCTTCCGACTTCGTCCCTTAGGGACTACGCCGGACAGGTCACTCGCAATGACCAACCCCCGGCAGATTGGGCGGACTTGGCACCGCGCAGGGTGCAGGGTTTGGGCGGTAAGCAATTGCGAAGTTAAATTAAGCATTTTCCCTATTTAGCTAAATATCCTCCCGGCTACGATAGACTCATACTAAAAAGAACGGGTGAACCTCCGCCTGTATTGCGGGACAACACTGCCGGCAAGCCGGCAAGTTAAATACAGGGAGTATTATTATGTCGCAGAAACTCACAGAAAAAGTCGCAGCCGTTAACCAAACCGAAAGGAGAATTGTATGAGCACACCTCAAGAAAAAGTCATGATGAACCCTAAGGATGTTGCTATGCTGCTTATTGACCACCAAAGCGGCCTGTTCAATCTTGTTAAAGATATGCCGGTGTCGCAACTTCGCAACAATGTCATTGCTCTGGCCAAGGTGGCCACGATGCTGAAGATTCCCGTCATCACCACTGCGTCCGTGCCGGAAGGCCCGAACGGCCCGGTAATTCCCGAAATCCAGCAATTCGCTCCCCACGTTAAATATGTCCCGCGTCAGGGTCAAATCAACGCGTGGGACGTGCCTATGTTCGTCAAGGCCGTTGAAGAGACCAATCGCAAGACGCTGGTAATGACCGGTACGCTCACGAGTGTTTGTCTGGCATTTCCGGCCATCAGTGCAGCGGCAGCTGGCTACAAGGTGTATGCCGTCGTGGATGCTTCCGGCAACTGGAGCCAGATGGCAACCGATTTAACTATCGCCCGCATTACGCAGGCCGGAGTGATTCCGATTGATACGTTTGCAGTTATTGGGGAACTCCAGCAGACATGGAATCGTCCTGATGCGCTGGACTACGCCAATCTCTTTGGCGAACATATCATACCGAATTACCGGCTGCTGATGGAAAGCCACAAAAATAAAGGATAACTCTCTTGCAGTAAGAAGGATAAAGCAATCCTCGCACCTGCAACCACGGGTGAGACCTGGGGCTATATACAAACGCCTAAACGACCCCCGACTACGATCCCTGCGTAACTTACCACACGAGCAGCTCAAATGCCGGGGAGTCCTTCACTGCGGTACCGGGGGGTCTATTGGCAACGGCAACCAACTGCTGACTCCATTCGTCTATGATTGCTTTGGCCGGAGCCCACCAGTCGATGGCCTTCAAATCCAGGATGGCGGATTTGGGGTGTTCACAGTCAGCGAACATGCCGATAATCTCGCCGGTCCTGCCGTCTCTGAAGTGTCCTTCGATGGCGACCACGCCTTTGCCGACGTCCTGTGACTTTGATGCGGCACCGGCAGCCATGCCGACCGCAGCGGGGATACCTGACACACAGCCGACGACGCCAAAGACTGCCCCAGACGGCACCACCTGCACAAGGGCCAACTCAAGTAAAAGCGTATTGGGTCCGGGGACATCTACTACCTTATAGAGATGATTGGGGTCCTCCCTGAAGGCCTTGGTGAAAGATTTCTGTGTATAGTCTGCCAGAGCAGCGATATCTTTTTTAAACCTTTCCTTATCGAAGTTGGCGAGATTAAAACTCTCCCAGGAACTCCCAGCTGCGAGGTAGTCGGTGTTAACGGGGGCGATGAAGATTTCATGGTAAGCGTTGGGGTCGAACTTATTATTCCAGTAGGTGCGCTGGAAGGGCACATTGGCATCTTTGGACATCAGTTCAGGGTTGGGATTGAAGCCGGAGTTGGGCGCCTCGCCGGCCTTGCAGCCTGCCAAAGTGAGCCCGGCTAAAAGACATATCTTTGTTACGAGCGTCTTTGTCATATTATCTGCTCTTTTAAAGTTACTGGCGTTCTTGTTTTATTCTCTCCCCAACACCGTTGCCTGTCAAGATCTTCGATTGCACCGCCCAGGATTTTACCCGCCTTCGCAGAAAGCCACGGGTGTAAAGCCGTGGAGCTTCACTATTGAAAAAGGGTCGCTCCTGTCACCCCGACGGCGTAGGAAGATTCTTTTCCCACACCCTTTGAGGTTCGAATCCTATCGTGACTACGCCCGACGGGATTCGAACCTGTGACCTTCGGTTTAGGAAACCGACGCTCTATCCTTCTGAGCTACGGGCGCATCAATATTTATGATTTATTATTTATGATTTACTATTTAAAGAAAAGGCAAAGAATCAAAAATAATCAATCATCTATAACTCCAAATTATAAACCGGCATTTCAGACTTATCAAGCCGCTTTTTCAAACCCCTTATAGGCACTTACGCAACAGCGGATATGACTATGGGAAAACTATCGGCAGGGAAAACCGGATAAATTCAGAACAATTCTTGACAAACAGGAGTAACTACTATTTAATGCTATACATAGCAAAGGCGGGAAAAGCTGACGCAACTAAGCTGATGCCAAAAGGTTCGGCGGGAATCCGGAGACTTAGCCGTGCAAAGTGCAAAAGAATTATTGACCCGCCTTCGCAGAAAGAGTATGCTTCGGCGGGTTTTACTTTTATCATAAGCCATTTGACAATATCAAGCGTCGGGGTTAATTGTGAATGAACCTTGTCCGTTAACGTTTTAAGAAAGAGAGGGTTGCAATGGAGCTTAAAGGAAGCCGGACTGAAAAGAATCTGCTGACTGCGTTTGCGGGTGAGTCTCAGGCGAGGAACCGTTATACGTATTTTGCCAGTCAGGCCCGAAAAGATGGCTACGAGCAGATTGCTGCAATCTTTGAAGAAACCGCCAACCAGGAAAAGGAACACGCCAAGCGCGAGTTCAAGTTTCTAAAGGGCGGTGAGGTGGAAATTACCGCAGCATTCCCGGCAGGGGTTATCGGCAGCACACTTGAAAATTTGAAAGAAGCAGCGGCGGGCGAGCATTATGAAAATACCAAAATGTATTCGGACTTCGCCAAGACCGCGGACAAAGAAGGTTTCAGCGAAATCGCAGAGGTTTTCAGGAATATCGCGATTGCCGAAAAGCGCCACGAGGTCAGGTATGTTGCACTTGCGAAGAACATAACCGAGGGGCGCGTTTTCAGGCGGGAAAAGCCGGTAAGGTGGGTTTGCAGGAACTGCGGCTATGTCCACGAGGGGACAGAACCGCCGGACGTATGCCCTTCATGTGCGCACCCAAAGGCGCATTTTGAGCTGGAAGCGGTCAATTATTGATTCGATAGGCATATTCCTGTCCCAAAACAAGGATTTTACTTATAGCAGAGGGCGTTAAAATACTACATCTTTATTGCGATTAGCTTGAAATACATCCGGTTACCTCCGGAATAAGCAGGTCGCTGTTTATGGCACTGCTTCGCAGAATTCTGCTGGATGGCGTTAATAAAGATTTCTTCCAATGAAAAAAATAGCTGTAGTGTTATTGGTTGTCAGTATTACAAACTTAGGTTGTAAGGAGAATGCTATGCAAGAGCGAAGAGGCGTTATAACTATGAAAGGCAAACCCCTGACCTTGTTGGGTAAAGGTCTCAAGGTTGGTGATTCAGCGCCAGATTTCGAGGTCGTAGCAAACGATATGTCGGCGGTAAAGTTTTCGTCATATCACGGCAAGGTATGCATAATAGCTTCGGTGCCATCGCTCGACACGTCCGTTTGCGACATAGAAACCCGAAGGTTCAACGAGGAGGCGGGCAAACTCGGCGGCGACGTTGTGGTGCTGACGATTAGTATGGACCTGCCGTTCGCGCAGAAGCGATGGTGCGGCGCCGCGGGCGTAAAGAATGTTCAAACGCTCTCAGACCATCGCGACGCGTCGTTCGGCAAGGCGTATGGAGTGTTGATAAAGGAGTTACGACTGCTGGCAAGGGCGGTGTTCGTTGTGGACAAAAACGGCACCATTAGGTATATACAGATAGTAAATGAACTGGCCAGCGAACCGAATTACGAAGCAGCGCTAAAGGCGGTAAAAGGATTAGAAAAATGATGCAGCTAAAACCAAACATTTATGCAGTAGGAGCTATCGACTGGGATAGAAGATTATTTGATGAGCTGATTCCTCTGCCAGACGGAACAAGCTATAACGCCTATCTAATAAAGGGCAGCGAAAAAACTGCACTTTTGGATACGGTTGACCCAACAAAGACCGAGGTACTGATAGATAATCTCATCAAAGCTGGGACCGGAAGAATAGATTATATTGTCGCCCACCACGCCGAGCAGGACCACTCCGGCGGCATACCTGATGTATTGATGCTTTATCCTGATGCTAAGGTTATAACAAACCCCAAGTGTAAGGGTATGCTCATTGATTTATTGCAAATCAGCGAAGATAAATTTATTACCGTCGATGACGGCCAAACTCTTTCTTTGGGTGATAAGACGCTGCAGTTTATTTATATTCCGTGGGTCCACTGGCCGGAGACGATAGGGACTTACCTGAAGGAGGACAAGATATTTTTTCCGTGCGATTTCTTCGGCTCACATCTGGCGAGCAGCAGCTTGTTCGTCGAGGACCAGTCCCTCGTGTACGAATCCGCCAAGCGATATTACGCCGAGATAATGATGCCTTTCAGGACAGCCATAAAGGGCAACCTCGAAAAAATAAAGAACCTTCAAATAGATGTAATCGCTTCAAGCCATGGCCCCATTTATGACAAGCCGCAGTTTATCATCGATGCTTATAAAGACTGGGTAAGCGACAATGTAAAAAATGAAGTGGTGCTGCCATATATATCAATGCATGACAGCACAAGAAAAATGGTCGAACATTTTGTGGATGCCTTGATTGAAAGAGGAATTACAGTTAAGCAATTTAATCTCTCCGTAGCTGACATCGGAAAGCTGGCAATGTCACTCGTCGATGCAGCTACGATTGTGCTTGGGTCTCCGACAGTCCTGACGGCAGCGCATCCTAAAGTTGCGTATGCTGCAATTTTAGCAAATGCTCTTAGACCGAAGACTAAATTTGCTTCGATTATCGGCTCTTTCGGCTGGGGCGGCAGGATGGTCGAACAAATCACGGGACTGATTTCAAACCTTAAAGTAGAAATTCTTGAGCCGGTGATAGCAAAGGGCTATCCCAAAGATAATGATTTTACAGCACTTGAGAACCTCGCTGATAAAATACTAACGAAACACAAGGCGGTCGGAATCGCTTAAAATCAATTTACGTGAAGGGAAAATATTATGGCAAAGAAGCTTGAAATTTATAAATGTATGGTCTGCGGCAACATCGTTGAAGTGCTTCACGGCGGCGACGGCGAATTGGTTTGCTGCGGCCAGCCGATGGAAAACCTTGCTGAAAAAACCGCTGACCAGGGCAAGGAAAAACATGTGCCCGTAATCGAAAAAATCAGCGGCGGCTACAAGGTAAAGGTTGGCAGTATCCCTCATCCTATGGAGGAAAAACATTATATCGAGTGGATTGAAATTCTCGCTGACGGCGCGGCGTATCGAAAGTTCTTCAATCCGGGCGACGCACCTGAAGCGATATTCAATCTGAAGGCAAATACAGTCACCGCACGTGAGCACTGCAACATTCATGGATTATGGAGAGGGTAGTAAGTGATAATTCGGCAGAAGGAGAATAACAATGAGCATTACTTTCAATGTATTTGAAATCTTTGAAATGGCGGAACAGATTGAAAGAAACGGCATAAAGTTCTATCACAAAGCTGCAAAAAGCGTCTCCGACAAAGGCACACGCCAAATGTTCCTGGACTTGGCCGCTATGGAAGCTGAGCACGAAAAAATCTTCGCCGCGATGAAAAATCAAATCTCAGACAAGGAACGAGAATCGGATGTCTTTGACCCTGACAACGAAATGGCCTTGTACCTCCAGGCAATGGCCGATGGCCACGTCTTTGACCTGAAAAAAGACTACAGCAAACAATTGACAGGTGACGAAAGCGTAGAGGATATTTTGAAATTGGCTATCGAAGCCGAAAAGGATTCCATCGTTTTCTATCTCGGCCTGAAGGATTTCGTGCCCCTCAAAGCCGGCAAAGATAAAGTCGAGGCGATTATCAAAGAAGAGATGGGGCACATTGCTGTTTTGAACCGAAAGATGACGACTTCGAAATAGCTAAGGAGATTTCGAAGCAATTACCGCAGCCCAAATACTCGGGGAGATGCTGATGTTGAATTTAGAGTCGCTTTTCAAGCTAAATTACGGCATGTGTATAGTCAGCTCGAAAAAAGGAGACAAATTCAACGGCTGTATTGTAAATACCGTCTTTCAGTTAACGCCTGAGCCGCCGATGGTCGCCGCCAGCATCAACAGACAGTGTTTAACCCACGAGTATATTACCGGCAGCAAAGTGTTTGCTGTCTCTATTCTTTCTCAAGAATCGCCGATGTCTTTTATCGGCAGCTTCGGATTTAAGTCCGGCAGGGACACAGACAAATTCAAAGGGGTAAATTACAAAACAGGCCAGACCGGTGTGCCAATAATTTTGGATAATACAGTAGCTTTTCTCGAAGCTGAAGTTGCCGAGAGCATTGACGTTATAACTCATACGCTGTTTATTGCAAAAATTGTGGCCTGTGAAACGCTTGATGAAGAAGCAGAGCCAATGACATACAATTATTACCGCGATATAAAACACGGCAGGACGCCCAAAACCGCTGCAACATACATCAAAGTAAAATCGAAGGAAAATTTAAAAAAAGGAGGAAAAAGTATGAAGAAATACAAATGTCTTTTGTGCGGATATATATATGACCCCGCTGTAGGCGACCCCGATAATGGTGTGGAAGCCGGCACTGCTTTTGAAGATTTGCCGGACAACTGGGTCTGCCCGGAATGCGGCGCCGGCAAAAATGAATTTGAACCAATTGAAGATTAAACTGTAACTAGCGAAAGATTGCGGTTTTTACCTCGTGTTACGCAGCGCATAAGAGGTAGTTACTATGGAAAAGATTCAGCCATCCTTAAACCCGCAGGATATTGTTTGTGCCGAGATACCGGCCCCGCCGAATGCGATGGTCGTTTTTGGCGCATCAGGCGACCTTGCACACAGAAAGCTAATTCCGAGCATCTTCAATCTCTTCGCACAGGATTTGCTTGATGAAAAGTTTTACCTCCTGGGCTGTGGGCGAACAAAACTCACAGATGAGGATTTTCGAGAAACTGCGCAACAAGCAATACGGGAAAGTCACAGTGGCGCATCAGAGAAGGATTTGAACGCTTTTACAGAAAAGCTCTACTACATCGACGGTGATTACGAGGATGCTGCGTTTTATAAAAGTATAAAAGACAGACTCGTCCAGATGGACAAAAAACATAAAATCGACGGCTGTCGTATCTTTTACCTCGCTGTTCCGCCGTTTCTATACAGCCCAGTAGTGGAACATCTGGGCCGCTCAGCCTTGTCCTGCATCAATGAGTCTGATTCGAAGCAGCGGGCCAGATTAATCGTTGAAAAGCCCTTCGGCAGAGATTTGCAAAGCGCAGTTGAGCTGAATAATAAAATCAGCCGGCGTTTCGATGAGTCGCAAATATATCGCATCGACCATTATCTCGGCAAAGAAACCGTTCAGAACATTTTGATGTTCCGTTTCGCAAACGTCATTTTTGAACCTGTATGGAACCGTGATTATATTGACCACGTTCAGATTACAATAGCCGAATCGATTGGTGTTGAGCATCGCAGCAGCTATTACGATAAAGCCGGTGCGCTTCGGGATGTATTTCAAAATCATATACTTCAAATGCTCGCTCTGGTTGCGATGGAGCCGCCGGCCTCGTTCGAGGCGGACAGTATGCGTGACGAGAGGGTCAAACTTTTACGTTCGATTCGCCCTTTTAACCCGGATGAGCTGGATAGCTTAATTGTGCGGGGCCAGTACGGCCCGGGGATAATCGACGGTAAACAGGTCGCCGGCTATCGGGCTGAACCGGCGGTAAATCCACAATCTAAGACCGAAACTTTCGTTGCTGCAAAGCTGTTTATGGATAATTGGCGATGGAAAGGTGTTCCTTTCTATCTGCGGACCGGCAAAAGACTCGCTCATAAAGATACCGAGATTGCCATCGCTTTCAAACAGGTTCCTCATTCGATGTTTGTCTCTGCCGGCCTTGGGGACATGCCTGCGAATGTTCTCGTTTTGCAGATACAGCCCGAAGAGGGAATTTCGCTGAGTTTCCAGGCAAAGCGGCCCGGTTCGAAGATTTGTATGAGCACCCTCAATATGAATTTTAATTACAAAAGCATCTTTCTCGTTGATATGCCAGAGGCCTATCAGAGACTGCTTCTTGACTGTATGGTCGGCGACCAGACGCTTTTTAACAGGTACGACAGCGTGGAGATTGCGTGGCAATTATTAATGCCTGTGCTGCAGAGATGGGAGAACGATGATTCAGCTCCATACGAGTATCCCGCTGGCAGCGAGAGCATTCCTCAGGCGGACAGACTTATCGAATCCGACGGCCGAAAGTGGCGGAAACTCGCGGAAATTTAACTGTTATTATTATCAAAGGATGAAAATATGAACATTTTTGATTTTGCTATGGAGAAAGAAAAATACAGCGAGGATTACTATCGACAGTTGGCCGCCAAATCGAATAATAAAAGTCTCAAGACGGTATTTAATATGTTGGCTGACGAAGAGGCAAAGCATTATAAAATTGTTTCGGATATGAAAGAAGATATTACTCCTGATTTGGCTGAAACGACCGTGCTGTCGGACGCCAAAGATATTTTCGCAAAGATGCGCGAGTCCGCTCAGAGTTTCAATTTCAATATCAGCCAAACTGAGCTTTACAGAAAAGCCCTTGCGATTGAGAAACAAAGCCAGGATTTTTATCTCGGAAAAGCAAATGAGGTGGAGAAGGCCCATAAAGAGATTTTCCTAAAATTGGCCGACGAGGAGAAAAAACACTATTTTCTCCTTGAGAATATAATTGATTTTGTATCGAGACCGCAGACTTGGCTGGAAAACGCGGAGTTTTATCATCTCGATGAGTATTAACGGAATCTGTTGGTGATTGGTAACTGGTTATTGGTAATTTGAAAGGGAATAAAAATGAAGACAGACATAAGGCGAAAGTTAATGGCCGGTGTTTTGCTGCTTGCGGTGGCGGGTATAGCGCCGCTTGTGTATTCGCATTGCCAGATGCCCTGCGGCATCTACGATGACCCGGCAAGGCTGGCTATGATTGCGGAGAATATCACCACGATTGAAAAGGCAATGAAGTCCATAGAGGAGCTGTCGGCACAGCAAAAGCCGAATATGAACCAGATTGTCCGGTGGGTCAACGTCAAGGATGAGCACGCTGAGGATATCGCGCATATTACCAGCTACTACTTTATGGCCCAGCGGATAAAACCGGTCGATAAGAGCGATGCCGCCGGTTACGAAAAATATGTCAAGCAGCTTACGCTGCTGCATGAGATGCTCGTTTACTCGATGAAGGCCAAGCAGACCACCGATTTGGCCAACGTCGAAAAGCTCCGTTCGCTTCTGGCGGATTTCCGCAATGCGTATCCTGGCGAACAGGAGCACAGTCATTAGGATTTGTCTGTGGACAGGCAGGTGCGAATATGGCAAGGGACGCAGCATTACGAGCGGACGATGTTTCAATAGTTCTGTGCGGCCAGGCGGGCATGGGCATACAGACCGTTGAAGGTATTCTGGTGCGAATGCTGAAACTGGCCGGCTACAATGTCTTCGCCACCAAGGAATATATGTCGCGGGTCCGAGGCGGCAACAACTCAACCCAAATACGCGTCAGCTCTCGGCCGGTATCGGCCTTTGTCAACCGGATAGACCTGCTCATCCCATTAAACAAAGGGGCGGTTCAACATCTTCGAGAAAGGATTTCTCAGGAAACAATCGTCCTTGCCGAAACCGAAGTTGTTGGAGATGAGACCTCCAGCGGTCGTTTCAGGTTTATCGAATCACCGTTTACCAAAATTGTGACCGACATAGGCAACAAAGTCTACTCCAATGTTGTTGCGGTAGGGATGCTGGCAGGTTTGCTGGGGATGGAGCTGAGCAATGTCTGCGACTATGTGAAACAATCCTTCTCTACGAAAGCTGCCGACATTGTGCAAAATAACGTCCGGGCAGCAGAAGCGGGTTTCCGGCTTGCTGGGAATTTGGCCGGTCAGGCGAAAATAAATTTTAATCTCAAGCCGGACGCCGCCGTTAAGGACCACATTCTCCTGGCCGGTGGCGATGCGGTAGGTCTTGGAGCGATAGCAGGAGGATGCAATTTTGTTTCGTCGTATCCGATGTCACCGTCGACACCCGTGCTGGCCTTTCTCGCCAAAAACAGCAGGGACTTCGGCATAATCGTCGAGCAGGCCGAAGACGAAATCGCGGCGATGAATATGGCGATTGGCGCCTGGTACGCCGGCGCTCGGGCAATGGTTACAACCTCAGGTGGGGGCTTTGCCCTGATGGTCGAAGGATTGAGTTTGGCGGGTATGCTCGAATCGCCTATGGTTATTCACCTTGGCCAGAGACCGGCCCCGGCTACGGGCCTGCCCACTCGCACCGAGCAGGCCGACCTCGAGCTTGCACTTTACGCAGGTCACGGCGAGTTCCCAAGAATCCTGTTTGCGCCGGGGACGCTTGAGCAGGCCTTTTATCTTACCGCCCGCGCCTTTAACCTCGCCGATAAGTATCAAGTCCCCGTCTTTGTCCTGACCGACCAGTACTTCATCGATTCCTATTACAACACCGGCGGCTTTGATTTATCGAGCATGAAGGTCGAGAAATACATTGCCGAAACCGTCGCCAATTACAAGAGGTATGAACTGACCGAAAGCGGTATCTCGCCGAGAGGCGTTCCAGGTTTCGGGCAGGGCCTTGTGTGTGTGGACAGCGACGAGCACGATGCCGAAGGGCACATCACCGAAGATTTGCAGCTTAGAACTAAAATGGTCAGCAAGCGGCTGCGAAAGCTCGAATCAGCTAAAGCCGAAATAGTCGAGCCGGAACTCTACCCAAATCGAAAATATGATAACCTCGTCGTTTGTTGGGGCTCGACCTACCATATTGTGAAAGAGACGCTTGCTGTTCTGGACAGAAAAGATACGTCGTTGCTGCATTACAGCCAGGTATATCCTTTGCATCCGCAGACTGCGGATTATCTGTCCAAAGCTAAGAGAGTTGTCGTCGTCGAGGGCAATGCAACGGGGCAATTTGCAAAGCTCATAAAACTGCACACCGGCATCGACGTTAAGGACAGGATTTTGAAATACAGCGGTCTGAGCTTCGCCGTCGAAGAGGTAGCAGAAGCGTTGAAGAAGGTCCTGAAGTGAGGTCTTTTATGGATGCACACGTCTTTGATACAGGTGAAATTGACATCGCTTGGTGCCCGGGTTGCGGCGATTACGGGATTCTCAATGTGCTAAAACGTACGCTGGCGGAACTGAATATTGCGCCGGAGAATCTTGTAATGGTCTCCGGTATAGGTCAGGCGGCGAAAATCCCGCATTATTTCAGGACACATTTCTTCAACGGACTGCACGGCCGTGCCCTGCCGCCTGCCACCGCTATAAAGGCCGCCAACCCTTCTATGACCGTCATTGCCGAAAGCGGCGATGGAGATATGTATGGCGAGGGCGGTAATCACTTCATCCACACCATCAGGCGAAATCCGAACATTACCAACATCGTCCACAATAATATGGTTTATGGTCTGACGAAAGGACAGGCCTCGCCGACGAGCCAGCTTGGCTTCAAAACCCCTGTTCAGGTCGCCGGCGTCTTCCTCGAACCATTTAATCCCCTTGCCGTTGCAATTGCCCTCGATGCCGGCTTCGTTGCCAGGGCGTTTGTAGGTGACGCGGAGCAGACAAAAGAGATTCTTAAAAAGGCGATTACGCACAAGGGGTATGCCCTGGTCGATATATTCCAGCCCTGCGTTACGTTCAACAAGCTGAATACCTGGCAGTGGTTCAAGGAGCACACCTATTATCTTGAGGACTCTCACGACCCACACGACAGGGTGGCCGCCTTCAAAAGGGCCGTCGAAGTGGACAAGCTGCCGCTGGGCATATTCTATATCAATCCCAATAAAAGCACCTTTGAAGACAACATCG
>Ga0187886_1002241_pt1 | contig 15789 bp, 28 predicted proteins | sample June2016WEW_20_1_FD_133001 | JGI IMG/M metagenome (GOLD analysis project Ga0187886, IMG submission 133001) | Peatland microbial communities from SPRUCE experiment site at the Marcell Experimental Forest, Minnesota, USA - June2016WEW_20_150 | ecosystem: Environmental > Terrestrial > Soil >... | reverse complement strand
TGCTAATTTAATTGATCGTATCTTTTACACTACCACTAATTAATCTTATTACTTAAAAGATATTTTAATTTTATTTTTAACAATTTCTAGTATTTTGTCTGTTACTATACTATAAATTTCATCGTCTTCTTCAATAAGACTTTTAATCCATTGGTCCAATTCTTTTGATAAATATTCATCAATATATGTTTCTAAATTTACTTCATCTAACTTTTTCTCAAATATCTTTCTTACTTTTTCTGATAATCCACTCTCACTTATAACATCATTTAGTATATTATCAAGTAAATTTGCCATTACATTTTCCTCCTAAATTTTTAATCATGAAATATCTTTTTTATTCTTGCCCCTGTTCTTCAAATTCTTTTAAATCATATAAGTATGTTCTCAATAATGCTTTTGCGGTATCACAATCTAAATTTTTTGTTTCACTTTTAACTGATTCAATTAATTCATCATATGTCATTTTAGAAATTTCATCATCATCATCATTATTATTTAATTCGCAACTATCACAATCACCATCACAGTCAGTTTTGTCTTCATTGTTTTCATCATCGTCTATATTTTCTTCATGGGTAACAACCTCAAGCTCCCACTCTTCATTATCACCATCTTCATCACTTTCATCAATAACGGTAATAAGATTTACATCAGGAATTTTATCGTCATCAAAATCATAACCATAATTATCTGAAATATATGCTAAACAAGCCGAAATGATTTCATCTTCGCTTAAACGAATAGTTTCTCTCACTTTTTAAATCCTCCTAAATTTATGTTAAATTTGAATTATATTGATTTAAAAGTATGACAACCAATTTCATCTATTTCAATTTCTTCGGAATTGTCACAATACACACCATCATTGTAAATGCAATCGCATAGTTCACATTTGACTTGACACAAGGTTATTTATACCTTTCTATAAAGATAAGTGTCCCTTCGCTATATTATTTAATAATTACTTTAATGTGGATTGTATTAAAATACATCTGACCACCTTTTACTAAATGATTTATAACGAAGGGACAATTTTATATCATAGAACTAAATATTTATGACTATTTTAAATTACGCAGATTTTTTAGTGTTGTTCTTGCTTCTTCAATATCTTTAAGTTTTCTAGGATCTCCACCTAGAACTTTATTAATTTCTTTAATATCCACGCCATTACCCTTTAATTCTTTTGCTAATTCCATAATGCTATTGATAGTAAATTCTAAACTTTCTTGTTCTTTTTCTAATTTATCTTTTTCTTGTTCTTCTTTAATTGTTTCTTCCTGTTCGTTTTCTCGTCTATAACTTAAACTATCTTTAATTTCTTCAATTTTTTCATCGGACAATCCAAACTTTTTCTTACCCTGCTCTATTTCTTGAAGTACTGCTTCCTGGAATACTTGTTTAAAAGCATCATAATCAAAATCAATTTTTTCAGGAACATTAGGCCAACGAAATTTAGCTTCAGCAGATTCATTAGTTCTTAGATACATAACTCTTTTAGTTTCTACAACAGCTTCCTTGATAACTTTACCATTAGAATCTTTTTTGGCAGGTTCAATAATATCTGTCTCAAAATCAACCAGTAAACTAAAATCAGCCATAGCATTAATCATATTGCGGTCAGCATCAGTAAGATCGGGAACAGTTTTAGTATGTTCATTCTCGGTTTCTTTATCAAAAACCTTGTCCTTGATGTGACTAACTAAAATAACCCCATATCCTGCTCTTTTTAGTTTATTAATTTCTCCTTTAAACTCCTTGGATAGAAGCTCTTTGCCGCCTCCATATGGAATTTTATTAAAGGTGTCAATAATTTTATCTGGATGATCAGCTTGATACTGATCAATAATATATTGTTTACAAGCTTCTAAACAATAGTTGACTGTATCGATTGCACAAGTTTGGAACTTATTTTTTAATTCTGGTTTTGAAACTAATTGCCTAATATACTTTTTAACTTCAATCCATCTGGAAACAGGTACACGGAATACCACTTTGCCTTTAGTACCTTCTTCAAAGTCAAAAATAAATGGCTTATCATATTTTGTGCAGAACTCCGATTTTCCCACGCCGGGAGGTCCTGCGATAGATGTACAGTAAACACCAAACTCAAGAGGAGGAATATTGGGTTCTAACTCTGTTAAATCAAGAACATCTATAGCCAAAAGAAAAATCACTCCTTATTATTTTATTTTATCAGTCAAGTAAAAACGGTAATTCATTATCATCATTAATAACTTCTGCCTTCTTAGTCTCACCACTATTTCCTGTAAACAATCCCTTTGCCTTTAATCCTTCCAAATCCTTCACTCTTTGCTTCATTGCTTCCTTAATTAGTTTTTTTTCAAAAGACTTCTCTTCTTCTACCCGTTTAAGACCCTTTACAATACGCTCTTTAACAGTATTGTGAATTATACGTTCATCATCGGAGCCAAAATCCGCCTCAACTGTAATGGTCTTAGTAATTACACTACTTACAATATCCCCATAAACATAGATTGTCTCGCCCTTTTCTAACTCACCCTGTACCTTATTCCAAAACTTCTCAGGTACAGTAAAATAAACGGAATTTAACTTACCGTTATAGTCAACATAATAAGCATCAATAAATCCACGTCCTGTAGGATCTCCATCCTTAGTTTCCTCACGATCTCCTACAAAAATAACCTCTATATTAAATTTCGCCTGTGGAACAAAATCGTCACCATCATTAACTCGATTCATAAAATTAGTATTATATTTTACACTAGTATGAATTTCTTCATCATTTTGTCCAAGAAAATCATTACTCCTAATTTGACCAGCAGTAATTCTTACCTTAGTAGCATCCTGCCACTTTTCAACCTGAGTAGCATCTGCATACTCCTTACCGATTGTCCCAATACCTTTATAGATAGAATTTTCTCTGCCATCTTTCGTTAGCCTAGCAGCAAACATTTCAACAGGAATAATATTCGTTTCACTAGTACGAATATCAATGTTTGCCCTAATAAACTCCTTACCATCCTTAGTGGTTTCCTCAATCTCCTTCTTATTCACCCAACCCTGAATGATAACCTGATTAACTGATTGATGTAGTTTCTCTGGAACCCTACTCTCGTCATCACTTAAAAAATCATCGCGAACAACCATTTATTATTTATTGCCTCCTTATTTTATATTAATATTATTATAATATGGTTAATATTGTAAAACTAAAATATTACCTCTCTCATGCTTATGTTATCTTTTATTTTCTTCTATTTACTATATCATCCATTAAGCATGATAAGAATAAAATGAGAACTTTATTCTTCCCACCTTTCTGTAAAATTATTTTATATTAATTTTCTCCTCCTATTAAATTAATATTTGGACATAGTGAAATTAGGTTAGATTTCCTGTACTATGTATTTTACCACAACAGCATTCCGTTGTCAAGGGTATTTTCATAATAAATCTAAATATATTTTATATTCTTTTTATAAGAAAATCCGTAGGGACAGAAATTAATCTGTCCCATTTATTTCAATTAATAATTATTACACTTATTAACTGTATTAAGCGTAAACGATTTTATCGACCAGTTGATCTATATTGTCAGCCTTAGCTAAATTATTTTCAACAGCAGTTAAAAAATCTTTTTCATCCAAAAAGCATTTCCAGTATACCTGTCTGAGCAAAGAGTAATTCTTCATCCAATCATCAACATTAAATTTCTCTAATACCTTCTGAACTGTTGGATTATCAAGCTGGAGTTTTTTGTTATGTAGCCTATCATACAGTAACCAACCATTCAGCGTTCTTGTCTGTTCACCACCAACCTCTATCTCACCATTAGCATTGAATTGTAGCAATATCTATTCCTCCCACTGGTTTAGTTTTGTCATTATTATGATACCAAACACTTGTTCGATTTGTCAAGACAACCTATATAAAAACCCAAACTCAATCTTCCTCACTCCCGATATTTTCTATTATATTTCTTTGCCTAAGTAAACAATACTACCAACTGTAACCAATAACAATAGGCTTTTCCTGAAAACTCGTTTTTGGGGATTGAAAACTAATATAATAGATTTAAAGGAATATTGTCGAATATTGTCGAATGGATATTGGAGAATTATCTAAGAAACTAATCCCATAGTTAAAGCTTTTTCTTTTGTTATAAGCGCATCTCGTTCTATATTATTAAACTTAACTATCATCGAGGTAATATTATGGTTAATGTAACATTTTACAAAATTTTTATTAATGATATAAGACCGATGACTTCTAACAAAATTATTATATTGATTTAATTTTAATTCAAAATCAGATAAAGAATCCATTGTATAAATATCCTGATCTTTACAATGGATAATAGTATATTTGGTACATTGATCTTTTTCAATAATATAAATATTTGAATGAGGAATATAGTGTGATGTCCCTTCTTTATCCTTTACTATTAACCTATTATTTTCTATATATTTTGAAAGTTTATTCATTGTTCTCATAACATTTTGTTTTTGAAATGGTTTTATTAGATAACCGATTACCGTTGCAAAACCATTAATTGCATCTAAAACATAATTCGCATGTGCCGTGGCATAAATAATAAGACCAGATGGGTTTATTTCATTGGCTTGTTCTGCTAATACTAAACCGTTTAACTTATCACCTCTGGCGAGATCAATATCCATAAAAATTAAATCTGGATGTAATTTTTCAACTTCTTTTATTACATTCTCCGCTTCTGTTATTTCACTAATAATTTCAATATTTTCATTTAATTCTTCTACAATTTTACGAAGATTTTTAATTGCCATATAATTATCGTCCACTATTATTGTTCTCATTTTCATTCCTCCCCTAATTTTAATTTCAAAACAAATGTTGGAGGATCTACATTTTCTAAAATTAAACCACAACCACTATAATGAGCAAGAATTTCTTTAATAATTTTTAACCCATTACCCCTGCCTTTGCCCTTAACACTACTCTTAACACTTTCTCCGTTAAACCTGAAAGGATCACCATTATTCTCGATTCTTAAAAATAAATATTCTTCACTTAATTCTATTTCTAAACTTATATACCCTTTTTGCTGGCAATTTTCTAGTGCATTTTCCAATATACCACCAAGTACCTTTGTTATATGTATAGGAGATAGTGGAAAATTAGAAAAATCATAATTATAGTCATTGTTAATATTAAATGCTACCCGTTTCTTTTCTGCCTTAATTATGAAAGCATTTAATATTGCTGCAACATATTTATTTTTAATATTTTGGACTAGAGATGTTGTAGTTGTTATTACTCCAATTCTTTCTAGGTAAGAATTAAAATTTTCTATCTCATTGTTGTTACATAAATATTTTAAAACTTCCAAATGATTAAGATAACTATGCCGTTGTTTTCTGAGTTGTTTATTTATTTCTTCTTGTTGCTCTATAATACCATTTTGTTTTTTTATTTGCGTTATAAAATATATCATAAATATTATTGTCACAGGATATAAAAGAATTAATATTGTTATATAATATAACAAGCTTAATTTAACACTTAAAAATATAACAAGAAGCGAAACAAAAAATATAATTTGACAAACCATAATTAATAAATAAATATTATATTTATTCGTCATACTATATTTCATTTTCCGCTCATCCCCGTTTACTATTTATTATTAATTATACCATAAAATATTTATAAATGAATAGGGCTTAAGGTAATAAATACTTTACAGCTTAAGCCCTATTTTTATTTTATATACTACTTATCTAATAAGCTCCTGGGGAACTTCGGGTTCATAATATGCACCAAGACAAGTAGTATTCATAGCAATGTCACCAGTTTTAATAGCGACATTAGCCATAAATTTCTTAAAGGATTCCATTAATTCACCTCCTTTAATTATATATTTTTAGTTCCAAGAACTAAAAAATTTACTTCCCATATTAGTTAAAGATAATGTTTGAATAATAACTGATAATATAATTGCTGTTTTTATATTATTATTATTTATAATAATAGGAATAATTAATAATATCATTAAAATAAACAATGATATTAATTTCTTTTTTATTTTTATTATTTTATTCATAACTTTCTTAGAAACGGGTGCTTTATATATTATTATTAAACATAATACTATACTGATAAATAAATAATAAGTATTATTAATTATTATATATTTACTCATAATTCCAATTATCGTAAATATAAATGACGAAAATAATAAACATTTTATAAAACTATTACAATGAATGCCACCAGAACAATATCTTAATAGGGTTCCTGCCACTAATGCAATTATTGATAATTCTAATGTTCTAAATATATAAAATATAAATATAAATAATATTAATTTTATAATTTCATATATAAGACATTCTATACCATAAATCATTTTTATTTTAATTAATTCATCTATGTCAAGATCCCTTGTTATGATTTCGTTCAAATCCTTGGATATTAAATGAATCGAAATTTGAATCGAATTTATTAATATTACCCTCCTTATGTGTAAAATTAAACAATCTGATTAAATAAAACAATATAATAATATATATCATAATAAATATTTTTCCAATCAATATATTATCGGGAATAAAATAAAAATATTGTAATGCAAATAATATTATAAATCCTTGAATTAAAATGAATATGCTATAATAATAGTATATATTATTCATCTGTATTTACCCTATCTCCTTTAAATAAAGCAAACTTAAATTTATAAATAATAAATGTAAATATTGCATATATTATTAATACAGGATAAGGAAATAGTATTCTTTGAAAAGTATTATTGTATGTTTCAAACAATGTAGTATTCCAAATATTATAAAATATAGGTAATATAAAAATTTCTAAGAGAAGTAAAATACACATACTTAATAAAGAAGAAAATATAGCTTTCTTTAAGTCTAATTTTATTATTTTCCAGAAAAAGATAAATGTAACAATTAAACTAATAACTATATGAGGCCCAAATATAGGTACAATAGCCCTAACAACCATCATTAAAAATGGTACGATTATAGCACAAATCAATATTCTCTTCCAGTTTAAATACTCACCTACAACGGCAACCCCAAATGCAAAAACAACTAAACTCTCAGGTATTCCTTGAAAAATTACTGCCAGTAATTGCATATGATCCATTTCATTTTACCTCTTTTTTATTTACTATTTTATTTTGAAATTTGGATTCACACACAATTACATATTATAACAATAGTTCCAATTTTGCAATAATAATTTTAGTTTCCATAAATTTTTGTTAAGTTGTAATAACACCATAATTGCTAAAAGTAAATTATATTACTGTTCTACCCGTTTTCGTTCATCTCTTCATTATAAGTAATTATACCACAAACTCTATCCGTTTACAAGGGTAAAACCAAAAATATTTTTATTTTTCTTTCATAAATTTTAGGGAAGTAAAATATACCTCCCTAAAATATTTATAAATTTTTATTTTGTGCCTGTTTTAATCTTCGTTGAATTAAGTTTGAAATCTGTGAAAGCCAATAAAGATCCGATGATGTTTCCTTTGTAAAAAGATTTTTAACATCATCAATATTTGCGCCTTGCATAAAAAGACTAATCTTACGAGACCTACTTATTGATTCAAGGGTTAATTGATTCAAATCAATATTAGTTCCGCTAAGTACGCCAATTCTATTTAGTACACGACTTAAAATTTCTCCGGGGTTACTAACATAATCAAAATTACTTTCCCTTGTGCTGACTCCACGAATCAACGCGGGGCTACTCTTGAGGTCTATAAAATGCTCACTCTTATTGCCGCTTTCATTCATAAAATACCGACTTTCATTAATTGTTTGTTTAATTATCTCAATATCTTCTGCATCATCTAATACAAGTATACGTTTTGATAACCATAACTTACATTTAGGAATATTATATTCCGCAAAGAATTCTACATTATTTTTATTCAGATATTTAATTTCTTCGTTACTGCAACCTGTCCAGGCAAGTACCAATAAGCAAGCGTCACGATAATTATAGGTATTATAACCCGCGCTTATTAGCAATAAATCTCTTAGCATCTTATAATGAGATTCATTAATTGTTATAGACAATAATGCATCAAGATCAATATAACTTTTTAAATCCTTACTTAATTTAATATCTTTTAGTTCAATACCTTCTTTCCCACAAACAAACCTATAAAACTCTCTTATAAAATTCAAATATTTGTTCACAGAGTTCACAGAACTTGAGCCAAGAATTTGCATGAATTCATCCAAATTCTCATTTTCCCAATCGCCAATAAAAACACCATAATCTTCTAACTTACCAAATAATGTTCGATAAGTATCCAACTCTGTAGCACGTCCTGAAGTCAGAAATTCTTCTTCATATTTCTCGTACACATTATTCCCCTACTTTCTGCTCTACACGCAATATTCTTTGTTCTAAAAAACTCATTCTTTGGAATACTTCTCCCATTTCCATTTCTCTATCTTGCTCAAAATAATCTTGAACATCAATACCCAAATCCTTTGCCAGTTCAACTAAATAAGGAGTGGGCAAACTAGTTAAAACTGTGAGATCACCTTGTAACAATTTGTCTGTTAGGGCAAGGACATTATTAATTCCAAAATGCCCTTGTAATGCTTTCATTACGACATGTTTTTTATTTTCTTTCTCAACAACCTGCTTTACTCTGAATAGAAAATCATCCGCGTACTTCAACATTCTTAATTTCCTCCTTTAAATTTTTCTTCTTTTAGTATACACGCTTTCTCATACCTTCATACCCTCATACCTGAAAATAAAACTTTCTTGTAAGATTATTATAGAGACCAAATAACTTATTGTCAAGCATTAAACCAATAATTATTTAAATTATTTTGTTATTATAATTTCTCTTAACACAAACAACATAAACAATCAATAGACATAAATTAATTAACCAACAATGTCGAACTTTTAGATATATTAAGTTAATTGTTCTAAAGGAGGAATTAATAGCAGGTATCGGTAAAAACAAAATATCTTGATGGATTTTGATTTCGGAAGGGATACGGGAATAAATGATTTAAAATGAGATATATAAAAAGAGGATGATTTAATAAAACATTAATAATAATATAATAAAGGGTTAGAGATTTACTATATTCTCTAACCCTTTATTTACATTTTCAAATTACTCCTATCATATTATCCATAACACATTTACTACAATCTAATTCTTTCCATTTTCTACATTCACAACAAAATTCATTTTCTTTTTTATCTAAATGTTCATTTACTTTATTTCTTTTATTTTCAATTCTGCATTCCGTACAAATAAATTCATCTTTATAAATATGACATAAATTACACATATATTTTAGCATGTCTATCATGCCATCATCGCTTTTTATTATCATTAAATTTTGTATCCCCTTCTAAAATTATGCCATTTATATCATCAAATCTATGTTTGGTGATTAATATTTTTCTACTATTTTTTTAATCTTTCCGCATTTATTACATTTAAAAATATTAATATATTTCTTTTCTAAATCGCAAGGTTTAATATAATTTGCTGTATATCTTTGTTCTCTTGCTCGTTCCACTATTGACCTTGTTGTTTCTTCGCTAACCATTACCCAATCATGCTTACAACCAAATCCCATCATAGCAAATGCAGTAAATCCACCAATTCCAAAACCAATAAATCCCCAAAATATATTACCTACCATTATTATAATATCGTTTGGATTCATAATTTATTTCTCCTTTATATAAAAGCCATATTTGGTGATTAATAAATATATGACAATATTGTTGCTGCTAAAGAAAACAAAGCAATTAATATTATTGTTATTATAACTCCAAGACAAATGGATCTATTGTAACAATAAACATTAAATGTAGCACCAGCAATTACACCAAACACAAAAATAAGACTACATATAAGCATCATAAAAGTTTTAAACCAAATATATAACATTTTGTATCTCCCTTTATTTATTTTTGAATATAAATCGCAAATTTGATGACTGTTTCGATCTATTAAAATATATTTCACATATTTTATCATATAAATCATCTCTATCTTTTTGATAACCGGGATATCCATATTTTCCTAACCGCTCTAACATCATTTTAATAAGAGTAATTTGTATTTCAGAAAGTTCTAAATTATATTTTCTATAATCATTATCTTTTATACTCCAACGATAATTAATACGATTAATCATTATATTTTCTCCTTTTTATAAATTATCATCTACCACTTTGTTTTGACTATTCTATATTCAATCTTATCATCTTTCTTTACATTAAAGACTTTATCAAATAAATATCCGAAACAATTTGGTTTAGTGATAATAAATAGATATTTACTTGCAATATCTTCTGCTGAATCTCTTAATAAACCTTCCTTCTCTAAGAATTGTAATGCTGCTTCTTTGATTTCATTTGCTTGTCTTTGAAGATCTAATTCTGTATAAGAATACATATTCATTTTATTATCTCTCCTTATAAGATTTTATATCTTGAATAACATCCTCGTAATATCTATTATCGTTAGTTTTTAATTCATAATCTAAGCAATTTTCAACATCTTTATCTTCGGTTCCATAAAGATCTGTCTCTGTTTTCATGCAAGTCCATTCTCCATAAGGAGAAGTCCAATCAGGAGCATAATACCATTCATAAGCACAAGAGTTACATTTTATCTTTACTTTATTCATCTCCTTCGTCTAAACAACCACAACTAATTATCTGTCCATGACATACAGGACACTCTTCTACGTCACAACCAGGATGATGATAACCGCCTTTAATAACACTACAATCATGACATCTTTTCCTTTCTGATTGCCAGCGTTCTTCATCTCCATAACGAACAGGATCATAAGATTGTCCATTAATAATTACGGGAACAGAAACACACGAATCAGACCCTATCATTTCTTTTTCACAATGTTCACAAATAGCCGTTTTAATTTCCTCCTTTTATAAATAATGTTGTCCTTTATTCATTTTTTTAATACTTTCAATATCATCTAATCTTCCTTCTTTTTCTAACCAATATTTAGTTTCTACACAACACATACATTCATCTGTTACCTCTATTTCATAATACAAACACGATCCAGGAATTTCTAATTGCATAGGACATTTTATACAATGTTCGTGCATATCTGAAATACACATCCCCCTATACTTCAATTATCTTTCATTTACTCCATTATGCTATGCCATCTGTTTTCTATTTTAGGAATCAAAGTCTTCATTTATTCTTAGATTATTTTTAATGTTTGTAATTCTTCTTCATAATCATTACCTATCGTTTCGGTAAGTAGTCTTACTTCGCTTGCTACAAGATATAAAGATATTTTAATATCTTCTAAAGTATATTCTTTCTCAAGATTAAGATTTTTCATAATATTACTGATGTCGATAACCGTTGTTTTTAATCTTTTTATTTTTTGCTCTACAGTCATTTTTTTAAATTCCATCACCGTTTTTCCTCCTTATTAAAATATTTTCTATATAATTTTTGAAACCAATTTGGAAATCCTTCGTCACAATCCTTTTTAATTTGACAAACTTTACAAGGTTCACCCATCCATTTATAATCTTTATCTTTAGTACCAGATAATATAAAACAAGGTTTATTTATATTACTTTTTCGATATGTTGCTAATTGTTTAATATTGTAACAATATTTTCCGTAAGGATAAATAAGTTTACCATTTTTATATTCACTAGGTAAGTAAATATCTCCACCGTTATTTAATATTTCATAACATGGTTTTTTATAAATATCATTTGTCCATCCACAATACACATATCCCATAATTATTTTCCTCCATTATTATTTTCTTCTCCTCTAATATCAGTAAAATTTCTTTTACTATATAAGTAATCCTCGCCAGTTTCGTCAATTACACGATAAGTATCCAAAAAATCTTCACCAATAATCTTATATCTCTTTCCGTTAGTTAATGTCATTGGACTACCCTTACCAATGAACAATCCGGTCAGATTTAATTTATTACTTAATTTAGAATTATTCAACTAAATCATCTCTCTCATTCTTTATATATCTTCTATTTACTTCAATTTGCTACCATATCTATTTGAAAATACTATCACAAAATAGTGGTTTGATTATTATTTAATCACCCCTAATTTTTTAAATATATCTATTATTCTTTCATCAAAAGTACCCACACAACAATCTTTATTAAAACTGCATTCATCACAAACACAATCAATATCTAAACTATCATCATAATTCTTAATAAAACATCTTAAAACCTGTCTATCTTCTAGTGTTAAATCGTAACTCATTTAATCAACCTCCTATTTTTCCTAAACTACATTTAACTACAATTTTATCTTTCTGCCATTTGCTCCATAATAAATTTCTGTAAGCTTCAAATACTTCATCGCAATCTTTAATATCATTATTGAAATAAGGACGCATAGGCAGCCAACAAAATTTATCTCTGTTCAATAGAATATCTTTCCTTAATGAAATTAACTTATCTCTAAATTCATCACTACGATTTTTGCCTCTTCTACGCCACTCAGAATCACAAGCCATGATATAACGAAATAAATCAGGACAATATGAATTACCATGATTATAGATATTCTGTACTATAGGATGATTTACCCAGGTTATTTTATCGTTTCTAATATGTAAAAGTGAAAGGCAGATAGCCGATATCTGCCACGCTTCCAAAATTTGTTTGTTTAACCTAATATCGTCCAAATATCTTGCTGTTTGTGTATGGTCTTTATAGGGCCTAAAAATTTGGATTATAATCATCTCCTAATATCTAATCAGTAATTTCTACTTCATATACATACATTGCATCATATAATTTTTGAGGAATATAGTCTTTATATTTATTTGCAATTTGTTTTATTAACTTTTCCTTAAATTTTTTGTAAGATCTAAATGCTACTTCTGGATCATTATAAGCACCACCTACCCTTACTACTGTACCATTAACATTGCACTGTGCAAAAAATTTACACTTATCTTTATTATAAGTTACACCAATCGGATATTTTCCCCTTCTCATTTCATCTTTAGTAAATAAACTATTTATATCTTGAGGTACAAATACACAAGTATCTGGAGAATATATTTTATTTCCTTTTATTAAAATATCTTTATCAATACACATTGCTTGATGTGAATTTGGAATATAATAAATATTATTATAAAACCATTCTGCAAAATTTTGATAATTATGCCACTCTTCTATTACACTACAATTAGCATACGAATGTTGTTTTTCATAACTTTCTAAATCATAACATCTTTCAAACATATGTGTCCATGTTTTATAACATTTTGTTATCTTATGATTTACTTGTGCTTTATATTTTCCTTCACCTAAATACCCTATGCCAAATAAAAATTTATAATAAGGATTTCGTATCCATCCTTTTAAAAAACTTTTATAATTACTCCTTTTTATATGCCCATCTTCAAACTGAACTACAATTTGACTAGCTTTATCGTATTTAATAATTGTCATTTCTTCGCCAGAATTATTATATTGTTTATCTCCTAATCTTTCATACAATACAGGGGTACTAATGTTCATCTACTCCCTTGTTATTTAGAATCGTAAATTACGACATAATAAAAATAATAAATGTCGTAATTTACGATTCTTTTATTAATTATATTTAGACTTTTAACTAATTAATTCATAGAACTCTTCTTCTGTGATTACTTTCGTCCCACATTCTGCCGCTTTCGATGTCTTATTTGCACCTACATTGGTCCCAGCCAAAAGATAATCTGTTTTTCGAGAAACCGAACCTGTTACGACCCCGTTTAAACTTTCAATTAATGCTTTAAATTCATCTCTTGGTTTAGATAAAGTTCCTGTAATTACAAACGTTTTGCCCTCAATATTATTATGACCCATACTGTTTTGTTCCATTTTCTTTTCCTCCTTTTTATTTTGTTTAATATTTAAAATATGATATAAATACCAAAGTTTAGAATCATTCTCATGTTCTTTAAAGTAGTTGTACACACTTCTAGCAGTAATATCCCCAAAGTCTTTTACTTGTAGTAAATCATTATAGCTTGCTCTTGCTATTGCTTCAAAATCATTATTGAAGTGTTTGCACAAGTTCTTCGCAGACCCAATTCCGACCTGATCGATACCTAAAGCATAAACAAATCTTTCTAATTCTGTGTTTTTAGAATCTATGATCGCCATAATGATCTTGTCATAAGACCTTACACCAAAACCTGGCATATTAATAATTTTTGATTTATATTGTTCCAAGTGATAAAAATCAATAAAATCTGTAATAAACCCTTCTTCAACAAATTTAGTTATAATTGCCTCGGATACGCCATCAAAATTCATCGCTTTCCTTGACGCAAAATGAATTAATGAATCAATTTTCTTGGCTTTACAACTATCATTAGTACAATACAGGAAATCTGCAGAACCAGTATTTCTAATTTCAGTTTTTGCTCCACACGAAGGGCATACGCTAGGATATTCAAGTAATCCCAAATCGGTATCAAGATTTTCCTCGATATAAGGAATAATTTGGTTCCTTTTACTCACTAAAATTTTTGAATTAATATTAAGTTGCAAGTCTTCAATAAATGTTAGATTAAATAAAGATGCTCTACTAACTTCTGTATTATCTAGCAACACAGTATCGAAAATTGCAACGGGATTGACCGTCCCCTGCCTTGTAGTTTTCCACTCAACATCTCTTAATATTGTTTCTTCTGTTTCATCACTAAACTTGAAAGCCATGCTATGTAAGGGGTGATGCTGCGTCTCAGAAAGTGTATTTGAGTATTTAATTGAATCATATGACAATACCATACCATCAATAGGTATAAACTTTCCTTCCGCTATATCTTTTAATGATGATATTAAATTTGCTAATTGTTTTGCCACAACAGTATTCGTATCTGTTAGTCTTATATTATAAATAATATTAAATCCCTGATTGCCTAACCATTTAAAATTATCAAACTTTGAATCAGATAATTCTTCATCACATTCTAAAATACTAAAAGCATAAAAATAAATATTTCTTTCAGAGGTTATCTCTGAATTAAGCTGCCTCGTTGAACCTGCCGAAAGATTACGAGGAGTGGCGTACTTCTCATCTTCTGATAATTTTGAATTAATTTCATCAAAATCATTCTTATGAATTATTGCTTCTCCAGCAATCCTCAATTTGCCCTTAAATGGAATTAAAAGTGGAATATTTCGAAATACCATAGCATTTGCTGTTATATCTTCTCCTGTTTGGGAATCTCCTCTGGTTGACGCCTGAACCATTTTGCCATTTTCATATAAAAGTTCTACGGTTAGTCCATCAGCCTTGAGCATAAAACAAATATCTTTGCCATTAATCCATTTAATCAATTCGTCTATTGACTTAGTTTTATCAAGAGATTTTAAAGGAATAGGATGTTGTACTTTTTGAAATTTACTAATTACAGAAAACCCAACATTAACTGTAGGTGATGTAGATAAAATAAATCCAGTCTCTTTTTCAAGATTAGATAATTCATCTACAAAATGATCAAAATTCTTGTCAGTCATAATAGGATTATCGTCTACATAATACGCTTTAGATGCTTTATTTAATTCATTTACCAATTCTTGGATTCTCTGAATTTTATCTTTCACTCAAAACACCCCTTTCAGCGTTTGCTGAAATATTATATACTTTTTTATACTTTAATTATATTATATTTCTTTCTACTTGTCAAGTACATTTACTAATTTTAGGATATTATTCTTCTTTATATTCTTTACCATGAAACCATAC
>Ga0187886_1002240_pt1 | contig 15813 bp, 18 predicted proteins | sample June2016WEW_20_1_FD_133001 | JGI IMG/M metagenome (GOLD analysis project Ga0187886, IMG submission 133001) | Peatland microbial communities from SPRUCE experiment site at the Marcell Experimental Forest, Minnesota, USA - June2016WEW_20_150 | ecosystem: Environmental > Terrestrial > Soil >... | reverse complement strand
CAAAATTGGAAACGGCTGGGTAGCTCAGTGGTAGAGCAGACGTTTCATAAGCGTCGGGTCGTGAGTCCGATTCTCACCCCAGCCACGATAAAAAATATGGAACAACCAAAAAACAATTCGGAGGATTTGGAAACAAAAATGACGAGTTTCCGGGAAGAAATGCGAGGTATTGTGGAAGAAGAGCGCAAGCCCGAACAAACAGCTCATTACCCCGGATCAATTGATGCTGATGAATTAATACCGGAAGATCTAGGGGTTTGGGAGAAGATAAAGAACGAAACAATAACGCAGGGAGAAATGGCTCAATTCAGGGATAGTTTGCTTGACGAGACGGGGCACCCGAAAGAGGGCGTGTCTCCGGGCCGGATAAAGTTCATGGCTTTCTTTAATAATAAAGCAGGAGGCATAATTTCGAAGAGACAAGTGATTGAATTTCTAAGAAAAAAACAACAAGGTAAATAACTCTTATCCATGAAGGAAATCAACATAGACACCTCGGAGGAGAAAAAATTAAGGGCGGAGCTTGAAAAAAGGACTGACCCGGAAGGTTTGCGTCTCCAAAGGTTTTTGAACATGCCGGACTTGTCGCGAACAAAGGGAAGCCCCATCGCAGAGATCGTAAATCGGATACTAGCCAGCCCTTATTTTAGGGGCTTGGACGTAATAAAAACTCCCGAGATTTTGTCGGCGAGCATAAGTTTCGATTTATTTGATTTCCCGGCTGATCATCCGGCTCGAAGCCGGTCGGATACCTACTATGTGGATAATAAAAATATTTTACGCACCCACACCACAATTATGTGGTATTACTACCTTTTGGATGAGGGTGTAAAAAAGCGGATTGCGGCGAATGAGCCCGTGGGTGCTTTCAGTTTCGGTAAGGTTTACCGCAGGGATGAAATAGACAAGAGTCATATGAACGTGTTCCATCAAATCGACGGCTGGTATCTGGCGCCCAAATCTCTAAAGACGATAGGCACTAAGGAGCTGGAAGAGGCCTTGGGTAATATTGCGACCGCGGTATTCGGACCGGACGTTAAATACCGCCTGAATAAGGACACTTTTCCTTACACAGACCCGTCTCTGGAAATGGAAGTTGAAATCGGAGGCAAGTGGGTAGAAGTGGTCGGCTGCGGAGTCGTAAAGGGCAGCGTTCTTGAGAAACTCGGAGTTGATTCATCAAACTATACCGGTTGGGCCTTCGGTTTCGGCTTGGAACGCCTGGCTATCGTGAGTATGAGTTTGCCCGACATACGCCTTCTTTGGTCCAATGACGAGCGAGTGAAACGCCAGCTTTTTCTGGGGAACACGTATAAGGAGGTAAGCAAGTATCCCCCGATCACTCGCGATATTTCTTTCGTGGTGGATGCTGATTTTGTGCCTAATGATTATTTTGACCTTATCCGTGATATCGGCGGCGATATTATAGAAGAAGTTTCCCTTTTGGATAAGTACGAAAATCCCGAAAAATTCGGGACGGGAAAAATCAGCTACACTTACCGCACAATTTATCGGAGCAACGAACGCACGCTCACTCTAGAGGAAATCAACCCAATTCAAGAAAAGATTATAGAAGAAACGAGGAAACAATTTAAAGCGGAGATTCGGTAGCGGATAAATAAAAAAATCGGAATTCTTTTTAAAGAGTTCCGATTTTATTTCTTAATCACTAAGTTTTTGAGATTTATGTCAAAGTCCATCTTTTTTTCATAGAGATGAGCTTTGATTTGCGGGTAGACGATAATTTTATCTTCAAACCCGACCAGAAATTCACATCGCATATACAATTCACCTTTTTGATTTTCACTGGAGAAAATATAGCGGGATGGATGATATTTCTGATAGGCCGTATCTATGCTCCCCAATGCGGCCCCGAGGACTTTAAAAGTGAGCGTATCGCGGCCGAATTTGAATGAAGCGGTGAATTTAGACGCGCCGGGCTTCTTGAAAAAGTTTCTCAGATCTGCCACGAATTTCACTCCGTCAGTTCTTAATATGTCTCGTTTGGAACGCGGCGGTTCGGCAAAAGAAATTATGGAAGTATCCGAATCCACCCTGAGCCATTCTTTCCCATCCTGGTCCTTGAGATCCATCCGAAAATCGTCCTCTTTATCATTATTGATTTTCGTGACGGTTTCCAGATAGAAAAGTTCTTTCGGAGCAAAACCGATTATCTTGGCTGCCCCGACAATCAACTTTGAAAGAAGGTTTGGGAGATTGGAATAGCTGATTTCAATTTTGTATTGGCCGGAAATCATGACGGTATCGGTCGCCGTTTTATTTTGTCCGGAACTGACGCTGACGAAAAGAACGAGTCCCGCTAGTAGGCCTTTCATAAAACCTCCGAATTGGTTAAGAGAATGAACTGGTAGTTATTCTAGGGGTACTCTCGTTTTTCTTCAAGTTTATTCCCAGTGGATTTGTTTTTGGAATTCGGAGATTTTCCGGTTTAACACCGGATATTTTTTAAGCAGAGGGTCGTCTTTTATGATTCGGACGGCTGCTTCGCGGGATTCTTTGATTATTCCGGGGTTCTGAAGGGCCTTCATTGCGAGGTCGGGCATACCTGTCTGGGACTGGCCGAAAAATTCTCCGGGCCCGCGTATCTTTAGGTCTTTTTCCGCGAGTTCAAAGCCGTTTTTCGCCTCAATGATGGATTTGAGCCGTTGCTTGGTAAGTTGGGATGAGGAGTCCGAAAACAACAGGCAATAAGATTGGTGTTCGCCCCGACCGACCCGGCCGCGGAACTGGTAAAGTTGGGCCAACCCGAAGCGTTCGGCGCCCTCAATGAGCATGACGGTTGCGTTCGGCACGTCTACGCCCACCTCAACAACCGATGTTGTTATTAATATATCCACCTTTTCCCGCTTGTCCGCCGAAGCGTTCGCGAAGGCGGACATGATTTTTTCCTTTTCCGCCGATTTCATCTTTCCGTGGAGCATCAGGATTTTAAGGTCGGGGAATATTTTTTTGGAGAGCTTTTCGTATTCTTCTTTTACGGATTTCATTTCAAGTTTTTGCCATTCAAATCTGGAAAATACTTGCTCATTTTTTTCCGTCGGCTCTATCCGCGGGCAGACCACAAAGACCTGCCGGCCTTTTTTTATTTCATTCCGGACGAATTTATAGGCGTCCATTCTCTCGCTCGGTTCAATCGCTTTCGTGATTATCGGTTTGCGGTTTTTGGGCATCTCGGTCACGACGGACAAATCCAGGTCCCCAAAAATCGTAAGGGATAAAGTGCGGGGGATGGGGGTGGCGGACATGCTCAAAAAATGGGGGATATTTTTGGCAAAATCAGTATCTCCGCTCAGGCTGTCTCCGGGGCGACGCCCAAGTCTTAGCCTTCGCGGAGATACTGATTTTGCTTCGTTATTCTTCAAAAGTTCTGCTCTTTGTTTTACACCAAAACGATGTTGCTCATCTATTATTACGAGGCCGAGGTTTGAGAATTCAACGTTCTTTTGAATGAGTGCATGCGTGCCGACAGTTATTTTTATTTTCCCGGATTTTATTTCATTCTGAACCTGTTTCTTGCTCATTTCGGATGAAAGTTCGTGGCCGTAGAAAATCTTACCTCCCGCGGCATTTATAAACGCAACGCCGCCGTCAAACTCCGGAAAGAATTTTACGAGCGTATTAAAGTGCTGCCGGGCGAGGATTTCAGTCGGCGCCATAAGGGCCGTCTGATAGCCGTTTTTCGCGGCGTTTAAGGCCGCTAGCGCCGCGATAATCGTTTTTCCGGAACCCACGTCCCCCTGAAGCAAGCGGTTCATTGGGACGCCTTTTTCCGTATCCTTAAGGATTTCCCAAAGCGATTTTTTCTGCGAAAGAGTGAGAGTAAAAGGAAGCTTTCCAAGCAACTTTTTTATGTAATCCACGTCCACTTTTATTTTTGGCGCCTCATTTTGGGCCAGTGCGATTTTTTGTTTTAAATTAAAAAGTTGAAGTAAAAGTAAATCTTCAAATTCAAAACGTTCTTTTGCCGCTAGCGCTTCTCTTAATTCGCTTGGGAAGTGGATATCCTGAAGCGCGCGATTTATTTCGGGAAAGTTGTGTTCTTTTAGAATTTCTTCCGGCAAATATTCTTCCATTTTTTCCAGGTTATCCAAAACGGGTTTCATGAGATACCGTATGCCTTTGGAAGTAAGTCCTTTAGTTTCGGGATAGACGGGCACAATTCTCGCTGTGTGCTTGGTTATCTGTTCCGAGTCATTTGTTATGAGTTCATATGTCGGATTAGAAAGATGTATTTCTTCACCGCTTAAGGAAACCTTACCGGAAAAATTGGCGATTCTCCCGGGTTGAAGCACGTTTCTGATGTACGGCTGATTAAACCAGACTGCTTTAATCGTACCCGTGTCATCACTGATGAGGCACTCAACAATATAAAGGTTCCGGCGGCGCCAGGCGCGACGGCCGTCAATTTCCTCAATTCGCCCTTGGATGGTTGCTTCCTGATTTGGTATTAAGTCGGCGATTTTATAAATCTGGGAAAAATCCTCGTAGCGGACGGGGAAGTGGGCGAGCAGATTCTCCACGGTTGTTATTCCGAGGCGTTTGAGTTTTGGTAGGAATCGGCCGATGCCTTCAACTTGAGTCAGGGGTTCATCTATGGAGAAACCGCTCATTGCCGCAATATTTTACCATTTTTCCGGAATTTTTCCCATCTTTGTTATGATTATTTAGTGAGGAAATTACCGAAAGACGAATTCAAAGAATTAATTATTTTTAATAAACTGGATTCTCCCGCCAAAATACAGGATTTTTTGGACGGTATCAGGATAAATTTTGAATCAGGCAAGCGGACGTGTTATTCGCCTTTAATAGTTCTAAAAAATAAAGAGGCGCATTGCATGGAAGGCGCTCTCTTTGCTGCGGCGGCGCTTTGGTATAACGGTGAACCGCCCCTGCTTTTGAATTTGAGGACCACGGACGACGATTGTGGCCATGTCGTCGCCCTGTTCAAGCGGGACGGCCGGTGGGGAGCCGTAAGCAAGACCAACCATGCTGTTTTGCGATACCGGGACCCGGTTTATAAATCCATCCGCGAGCTCGCAATGTCTTACTTCAACGAATATTTTTTGGATAGCGGCAAGAAAACAATGCGCAGCTATTCAAAACCATTTAATTTAACCAAGTACGGCGGCGACTGGCCCATCTCAAAGAAGAATCTATGGAAAATTTTTGACGATTTTATGGCGTCACCGCACGTTAGCGTCGTGGATAAAAAATTAATCCGCCGTTTGCGACCGGCAGACCAGATTGAAATAAAAGCGGGGAAACTGACGGAGTGGAAAAAATGAAAATTATTCCGTGCCTCCCGTGCTTAAGAGGGGTTGGACGTACAACAGTTTAAGTTTCTCCAATCCCCGGTGCACTTGCACGGCAACGGTGTTTTTTGATTCTCCGGTGATGAGAGATATTTCTTTGAGCGAAAAATCCCGCACATACCGCATGCGTATCACTTTTTGATATTTTTCAGGAAGGCGCTGGATTAGGAGAAGCGCCGCCTTTCCGTCTAAGATGTTAAAAATACGTCCGGGGTTGCTGACGCTCGGTTCAAATCCTTTTTCCAGCAGGGTATTAAGCGAGGTTGTTTTATGTTTTCTATATTCATCCACGATAAGGTTATTGAGGATGTGATACAGGAAAGCTTTCATTATTTCAATCTTCCCTCCTTTAACAAGGTAATTCCATGTTTTCATGAAGGTGTCCTGCACCAGATCCTCACTGATCGCGCGTTCGCGTATTTTGAAGAATGCGTATAAATTAAGACCCCTCTCGTAGTCGTGGTGTGCTACGGTCAATGTTTCCCTTCGTTGTTTTTCTTGATTTTGGGTCACCATAAGTTATGCCGTGCGCGGCGACGTTTTATTACACGGGTATTACAGCGGCACTGTAATAATGGGGATTTATCCACATCCCGCCTTGCGCGGTCATGCCGGACGTGGCGATGCTTCATTGCATCGGGATTACGGCGACGTTGCGCCAACGCGGGGATATCCCTATTAAGCATCACACGTCAAGCATCTTATAGCAAACTGCAATAATTTGGGTCCTCTAGCGGCTACATTAGTATGGAAACAATAAAAAGGGACACAGGACAAACTCTCAAGACCGTCGGAGCCGATTTTGTTGAGCGTTTTTGGGAAGAAAGCTTGGCATACATCAAGACCGTGGTGGATGTCGTGCGGGAGCCGGTTTTGATTCTTGATAAAGACCTTCGCGTGATGGCGGCCAACGAATCTTTCTACCGGACGTTTCAGGTTGAGTTGAAAGATACTGAGAATAGGATTGTGTACGAACTCGGAAATGGCCAATGGAATATCCCCGCCTTGCGGAAGCTTCTTGAGGATATTCTGCCTAAAAATACGTTTTTTAAGGGTTTTGAAGTCGCCCATGAATTTCCCTCCATCGGACGCAAAGTAATGATATTAAACGCCCGTCAGATCCATTTTAAGGAAGCGGTTTTTCAGCCCATCATACTTCTTGCCATGGAAGACGTTACGGAAATGATGGTTGTCGCCGAAACCCTTGCCGGTCACGCAAATCAGCTTGAAACCAAGTTCACGGAAAAAACACAAAAATTGGAGGTCCAAATCGGGAAATTGGAAAAAGAAATTAATGAGCTCAAAAGGAAGCCGTAAAAAAGAGTTGTAATACCTCCGTCCCTGAAACGGCATCTATGTATAGGTCGACTATATAAATAAACAAATTAATAAACAAACAAAAATATATGAAAAAATTCAATAAGAGTTCAGTAGCAGTAATAATCGCGTTGGTCGTTTCTTTTATGCCCGGTTTCACCGGACCAATTTCCGCGCTCGCGGCCGGTCCGGCAGCAGTTAATCTTGGCACAGCGGGGAATTTTGTGATTCTTTCAAAAACAGGGATTACGAACGTTCCTACATCTAACATTACCGGGAACATTGGAACGAGTTTAGACCAAGCTGATACTAGTATTGCTTTCGCAGGTATAACGTGCGGAGAAGTGACAGGATCAATATACTCATTCAACTCAGTAGGTCCTCTCCCGTGTGTGTTAGCTGATTCAGTATTATTCACGACAACAGTGAGTACGGCCGTAAGCGACATGCAAACCGCATACACTAACGCATCTAATCCGGCAACACCAACAGCGGTTGGTGCCAATCTTAACGTGGACAGCGGAACTCTCAATGGGAATGACTTCGCCCCCGGTACCTACACTTGGGATACCCCTGGCAATGTGACCATAACGGGAGATATCACCCTTACGGGTACAGCAATAGACGTCTGGATCTTCCAGATAACTGGAACTCTCGGTATTGATGCTAACAAGAAGATTATTCTAGCTGGTGGCGCACTGCCTCAGAACGTCTTCTGGCGGGTTGCCGGCGCTGTGACCCTTAAACCAGGTTCGCACTTTGAGGGAAATATTTTGGCTCAAACAAACATTGCGATGCAAGCTGGCGCAACGCTGACTGGTAGGGCATTGGCACAAACCGCAGTTACACTTATTAGCAACACTATTTCTTCTGCCCCTGCCGTTATCCCGGCTGTCCCAGTGGTACTGTCTGGTGGCGGTGTTGTTTCTATGATTGTGCCTCAGATTAATATCCTGAAGGTTCCTACGCCGCTCGCTTTGCCTGCGGGACCCGGTCCGGTTGCTTACGATTACACGGTCTGGAATGTCGGGCAGCAGATATCCTTAACCGGTATTTCGGTAACTGATGATAAATGCAGTCCGGTAGCTTATGTTTCGGGCGATGTGAACAGCAATAACAAACTTGATCCGGGCGAGAACTGGAAATACAGCTGTACCGCAACGCTCTCGAATACCACCACGAACACCGCGGTTGCAACTGGATACGCTAATGATGTCTATCATCAGGTCGCATACGCTACCGCAATCACCACAGTCGTTGTTAATGCGTCATTGCCATCCCCGCTCATTCTTGTGCCCACTTCAACTATAGGCCAAGTACTTGGTGTTACGACTGGTTTCCCCAACACGGGATTTCCTCCTGAAGAGAAAAACGATTCGTGGAGTGTCGCCATCTTGGGCATTCTCGCGTTGGCTTCTGTCTCGATTGTTGTAGCTCTGAAAAAACGCACGATTAACAATTAACACCCATTCAGAATAAACGAATGTGTTTGGCCTGAAGGCAGAAAAGGCCCCGCCAAAACGGGGCCTTTAAGTTAAGAATTTTTAAAAATACATGCAATCAAAAATCTCATTAAAATGGTCATCATCCACCATTGGTATCGTGGGAATCGCATTATCCGTAATCTTTATTTTCTTTCTGACTCTTGGTTTGTTCAGTCAGAGTTCCTATGCGGGACAGATTCCTCTTACCGGCAGCCAGGTTCCGCAAAAGAACCTGATTACTCCCGTGGAACAGGCAGGTTCAGGTCTTCCTGTTCGTCTCAAAATTCCAAGGATTAAGGTTGATGCCGCCGTTAAATATGCAGGCATTACGTCTCAGGGGGCGATGGATGTGCCTAAAGGCCCTTCTGATGTGTCGTGGTTCGGTCTGGGGCCGCATCCCGGGGATAAAGGCAGCGCCGTAATTGCCGGCCATTATGGCTGGAAAAACGGCATACCGGCGGCATTTGATAACTTATCCAAATTGCGCAAAGGAGACAAAATATACGTCAAAGATGAAAAAGGAATGACCACAACTTTCGTGGTGCGCGAATTGCGAACATACGGCGAAAAAGAAAACGCTTCTGCCGTTTTCGTTTCAAGTGACGGAAAGGCGCATCTCAATCTAATCACTTGCGGCGGAGTTTGGGATAAGAACCAAAAAAGTTATTCGAACCGGTTAGTGGTATTTACCGATAAAGAGATTAAGATAACAAGCTTATGAATTCTCCATACGAAGATCGGGGAGCGGGTTTTGAAAAAATCATAGCGCAAATCGCGCCTCTTTCCGTAAAACAAAAAGAACTAATATCGGAGTATCTTAAAGAAGAATTGGGGAGTAATGCGGGGAAAGAACCCAAAAAACTCAAAATCAGGCGCGCTAAAACATCGTCTTTAAAAGAATTGATATTGCTGTATCCAAACGTGGATTTTGCGGGTTTCATCTCCCGGGACAACGATAAGGAGCACTATCAGTTGTGGAAACTCATAGACGCGTTTGAGGAAGTTGCGAATAAAATAGGACGCAAAAACTTCGACAAACTACACATTACTTTGATTGTTTTCGGACATAGGATTACCTATGTAAGCAACGGCAGTGTTGCCATTAACTACGAACGGTTTTCAAAGAATGATTTAGTAAAACAGCTTATCCGGACGTTCTACAGTCAGGGTTAAATATCCAAAAAACAAAAACTCCGGCTTTATGCCGGGATTTTTAATTTTGTGCCCCCACCAGGATTCGAACCTGGGACCATCTCCTTAAGAGGGAGCAGCTCTACCAACTGAGCTATAGGGGCCTTTTTATGAAGATTATACCTATTTCTTCGCAATAATCAATTTATGTTATCGCCGAAAGGATGATAATGCTCGCAGTCGCAACTATGATGCCGGCGAATTGGTGCCATCTTATTTTTTCCTTGTTTATAAGAAGTCCCAATAAAACCACGAAGGCAATATAACTCTCGCTTATTGTGGTGGCGATGGAAATGGGAATCATGCTCGCGGCGAAGGCGAAGAATATCCACGCGGCATTGTCAAAAATGCTCGTCGTGAGAGTTACCTTAAGATTTTTGGTGAAATCCAGGATAACGCCGCCGAAATCCATTCTTATGGCCATGTAAATAAAACAACAGAGAGTGAAAATCAAGTTTGTAAACCAAATCGCCATCAAAGGAGACGTTTCTTGACTGGAAATACCCACCATAAAATTAACCAGACCCATGACGATGGAGCCCAGCGCGGCAAACAACACCCCCTTCTCAAAAATTCTTTTGTGATAATGAAGATGAGTATGATGAATGGTGATGGCGAGAATTATGCCAATGAAAGCGCTTGCCATAAGCAAAAATTGGATAATTGAGGGTCGCTCTGCCCATAATATGACACTCAAGGTGATTGTGACGGGGAGCTCCATCCCCAGGACCGGTTCAACGATGGCAAGTTTGCCGCGTTTCAGGGCTTCAAAGTCAAAGATAGCTGCGAAGAAGATTATCGCTCCCGTAAAAGTAAGCAGGAGAAGGAGGGTTGTGTTACTGAAAAGCGGCGCTAGTTCCCCGGCAATAAAAGGAAATATTCCAACAACTCCGATTATGCCGATATAGATCAGAGTTTTCAGGTCGCCAACAATGCGGACGGATTTTTGGATGAAAAAATCGCCGAAGGTCCAGCTAGCAAGTGCCAAAAAAGCGAAGATAGTTCCCAAGGTATGCATGGTGCCCTCGCTAGGAATTGAACCTAGAGTTTCAGGTTCGAAGCCTGACGTGATATCCATTTCACTACGAGGGCAACTTCAATATGATTGTATTTCAGTTATTAAAAATAAAAAAGTCGGTTGGGAGCCGACTTTATTGTTTCAATTACATGCTACATATGCGCCGAAATGGCAAATTTGTCATCCAGGGGTATGTCGGGTCTTTCTAAAACGGAGATAAATTTTTCAATCTCGTTTTTTAGATTGCCGTTTGATGAATCAAGAATACTCTGTAATACATCTCTCATGGCTTGGCGTTCATCAATAAGAGACTCTTTAGCTTCAAGCATTTCTTTGGTTGTTTTTAGTTCTTCCTTCAGTTTGCCAAAGTTTGATTCAAGCTCCTCTAACGATTCAAAACCCTCGTCCTTTAGGAGCTTGATTGTTTTTTGTAACCGGCTTTTTAAGCTTTCTAAGGACACTGAAAAACCAATTAACTGATTTACGATGTTTTGAATTTCAAGGATATTCATACCCACCTCCATGTTTGTTTATAAAATTGCGTTTATTTGCTCTTACATTAGAACGATTAGTAAAACTTTTCAAGTTCGCCTAAAATATAGTTATGGAGGTTAAAATCCCCAAGGAAATAAAGGGAATATCCAAAAAACTGAAGGACAATGGGTATCAGGCCTATCTCGTGGGTGGCTGCGTGCGCGACCTGTTTTTGAAGCGCGCGCCTAAGGATTGGGATATCGCGACGGATGCGGCGCCGGCGGAAATCCAGAAAATATTCCCGGATAGCGTTTACGAAAACGATTTCGGAACGGTGGGAGTAAAAACGGATTCGGAGGATGAAAAATTGAAAATAGTGGAAATAACCACTTTCCGTCTGGAAGGGAAGTACAGCGATAAGCGTCATCCCGACGAGGTGAAATTCGCGAAAAAAATAGAGGACGATTTGGCGCGGCGGGATTTTACGATTAACGCACTTGCCCTGAGCGCAAGCGAAGGGATGGCTGAAGGAATTGTAGACCCTTTTGGCGGGCAGAGGGACTTGAAAAATAAAATTATCCGAACCGTCGGTGATCCGAATAAGCGTTTTGAAGAAGACGCTTTGCGTCTCTTGCGGGCGGTAAGATTTTCGGCGGAGCTTGGCTTTGAGATAGAGCCGGCGACTTTGAAGGCAATCAAAGATCAGGCGGGGCTTCTGGAAGTGATTACAAAGGAAAGAATCCGGGATGAATTCATGAAAATAATTATGGTTGAGGGAGCCGCTCCAGGAATCATTCTTCTGGAAGACGCGGGTTTGCTTAAATACATCATTCCCGAATTAAGGGAAGGCATCGGTTGCGCGCAGAACAAGCATCATATCTACACGGTTTTTGACCATAACGTGCGGGCGTTGAATTACGCGGTTGAAAAAAAATATTCCCTTGAGGTGCGTCTTGCGTCTTTGTTTCATGACATCGGCAAACCCCGTTCAAAGCGCGGCGAGGGGCCGGATGCGACTTTCCACGGCCACGAGGTAGTAGGGGCGCGCATGGCGGTGAAGTTAATGGATCGCCTGCGTTTTCCAAAAGAACTAGCTCTAAAAGTAATTCACCTGATTCGTTATCACATGTTTTACTACAACGTCGGGGACGTTAGCGAAGCAGGCGTGCGCAGATTTATTGCGCGCGTGGGGCCGGAAAACGTGGGCGAGCTTTTGAAGGTTCGGGAGGCGGACCGTATCGGTTCCAAGGTTCCCAAGGCGTTTCCCTACAAGCTCCGCCATCTGCTCTTTATGATTGAAAAAGTGAAGCACGATCCGATCCATCCGAAGATGCTTAAGGTTCGCGGGGACGACGTGATGTCGCTTCTGAATTTAAAAGCGGGGCCGAAGATAGGGAAAATTCTTGCGGTGCTTCTTGAGGAAGTTTTGGATGACCCAAAAAAGAACGAGAAAGAATATCTGGAAAATCGCGTGAAAGATTTGGGCGGCCTTTCCGAAAAAGTCCTTATTGAACTTGCCGAGAAAGCAAAAGACAAAAAGGATGAATTTGAATCTGGCGTAGAAGAGGGAATGAAAAAGAAGTACTTTGTGGAGTAATGAGGAGATTGACCCCGTTAGAAATAGCCCGCCCATAGGCCCTTCGGGCGCGCTTGCGCGCGGGCGAGATTTCTAACGGGGTGAAAGAAAAGGTATTGTATGTAATAATATTTTTATGTCAGATTTAATTGCGTTTCGCAACGAAAAACTTTGGAGGTGGCTTACGAATTTTTGGACGCTGGTTTTTATGGTTTTTCTAGTGGCGAATTTTTTCACCGGCAACAGTTATGATTTCCTCATTGCGCCCTTTAGCGTGATTTATGTGGGTATTCTGGGGCTTTACGTGGGCACCAAGGAATTTGACCGCTGGTACGACCTTCACGAGAGCCGCCACCCGGGAGAGCTTTTCGTCATCGCTTGGACGGTTGTTATCTTTTCTCTCCTCGCTCTGTCCGTCGCGATCCGGGACGGCCATAAAGTTTCTTCGGAAGCCATCGCGGTCTATATCATGGTGCTTTCGGTCTTTGCTCTGACCCAGAAATCAAAGAAATTACACCAACGCAAGAAAAACGGCCGGCATTAATTTGAAATCAGCTCAGATATCGGATATCATTAAATAATTATGATCAGATCCATAATTAAGTTTTTTGATAAACTTGAGGATAAAGTGCGCGGTTGGCTCAGCCATTATCCTATTTTGTACGGCATTATCGGCGGTATTGGGACGGTGCTTGCGTGGCGCGGCATTTGGCACACGGCAGATTACTTTTCGGCCCGTTATATTCAAAATGGAGCGGGAAATGCGCTCACCACAATTGATTATTCATCTTTTTTGGATGGTTTTATTTCTCTTATTCTGGGCGTGGCAATACTCCTTTTAACCGGACTTTTTGTCGCGGGTTTTATCGGCGACCATATTCTCATTTCCGGTTTGCGCCACGAGAAAAAGGTTGCCGAGAAAACGGAGGAGGAAGTAAAAACTGAAGCAGGCACGGTTTCCGTGATTCATGAAGAACTTCATAAAATATCCGAAAAATTGGATGCGATTGAAAAAAAGATAAACAAAGGGTAGATTGATAACTTCGGGATGGAGTGCGCGATAGCCCCAGTAGCAGAACCTGCGGTTCGCTACGGGGTAAATACGCACGCTTTGGGGAAATGTTATTTTGTCGGGATGGAGTATGCCGGTAGTACGCACGCTTCGGGTGCGTGTAGACCGGGTTCAATTCCCGGCATCCCGACAAAATAACATTTCCGACAGTCCGGGGGACTGTCGTGGCTCCGCAGGAGGTGTAGACCGGGTTCAATTCCCGGCATCCCGACATAACAATGAAACCGCATTTTTAATGCGGTTTCATTGTTATATTGAACCGGGAATTGAACGGAACTTTCGCGCCTGCGGGGCAGGATGAAGCGAAAGTCCGTGGCTTCGGAGGAGTCCTGAACGAAGTTGAAGGACGGGGGAGAAGAATTCCCGGCATCCCGACAAAATGACGAAACTGTATCTTTTGGGTACAGTTTTGTTATTATCAAAATAAATGAAAGTTCATGTTTTTGGGAAAGAAAGCGAGATAATATTGGATTTGGTCAAAAAATCCGGTTTTGAGGTTGTTGATAAGAATCCGGATATTATTGCGAGTTATGGCGGAGATGGCACCCTAATGCGCTCTGAATTTGAGTTTCCGGGCATTCCGAAGTTGGTTTTAAAGAACAGCCAGGTTTGTAAGTTGTGCGTTGATTTGCCAAACGAAGAAATTTTAAGGCGTGTGAAAAACGGCCAATACAAAATAGAAGAGTTGGATAAACTTGAAGCCGAGACAAAGGGAAGAAAAGTGACCGGTTTGAACGATATCGTCGTTCATAACACCAACCCGCGCCACGCCGTGCGCTACACAATTTTCGTAAATGGGCGAGAAATAGGAGGCGAGATAATTGGCGATGGCGTGGTTATTGCGACGCCCTTAGGTTCCACCGGATACTATCGTTCCATTACCGACAGTTTTTTTGAGATTGGGATAGGGTTGGCTTTTAATAACAGTACGGAGCAGTCCGACCATATGGTTTTAAGCGATAATTCGGAAATAAAAATAAAAATTGCGCGGGGGCCGGCAATCGTGTATGCTGACAATCAATCTGAAGCGATAGAATTAAAGGAAGGAGACGAGGTTGTAGTGAAAAAATCCAAAGAAACCGCTAAAATAATCAGAGTTTAAAAATCGGGGCCTATAGTAAAGTGGCATTACGCGGCATTCGCATTGCTGAGGCGGGAGTTCGATTCTCCCTAGGTCCACAACTAAAATTGCTCAACTTATGTTGGGTAATTTTAGTTTATGAATTTGGAGAATTGAACCACGGAGAGGGGTCGGGAGAACACGCTGGTGGTCTCCCGTGTCGGAAATAGCCCTGAGCTTGCGAAGGGCGTTTAGAAACCGAGGGTTTCTAAGGAGCGAGCGAATGCGAGCGACGTTCGCTTCTCCCTAGGTCTGTTTTTTCGCGTGCTTATACTCATGGAGAATAAGAACTATGAGCAGGACGTCAAAAATGGTTATGGCCCATAAAAGGATAGATTGATTGCGGGTTAGCTCGTAAAGTTGGGAAATCACGAAGAGCGAGAAGATTCCTGCGGAGAGCGTATATGACCATAGCTTCTTTTTCATCAAACCCCAAATAAGAAATAGCTTCATTATGCCGTGCGAAAAGAAGAGAAATATCCAGAATAATTTTGGAGTGGCGGGGAAATTTTGAAAATCGCTGATAACTTTACCCCAAATGAAATCGGTCGGACTTTCAGCCAATTCCCCTTGTATAAAGAATGAAGCCAACTTTCCGATAGCTTCATAACTAAAAAATGAAAGAACGAAACCAAAGATTATTTCAAAAATACTGATAATTCCCTTAATGAAAATTCCAACGCGGAAAAGTCCGTGGTAAAAACTTTCTAACGTTGTTTTATTGAAAGATTCCAATTTTTAATTATTTTTTAAAACCGATGTTTTAAACAGGAAAAATGCGATTACGGCTATTGAAAGTCCGCCCAAAATATCAAAAGAAAGGTCTGAGAGCGTGTCGGTGTAAGTTTGTATTTGATAGTGAGTCCATAAATAAAGCAGGAATTCAAAGAATTCCCAGAGCACGCCGATAAAGGCCGTGAGCCCCACGGTGACGATTACGTTCGTGATTTTATTTGGAGTAATAAATGAAAGTTTCGGATATCGCAGGGCGATGAATAAAAGAGTGCTTCCAATAAAAGCTCCGCCCAAAAAATGCATTATCATGTCAAAGTTTGGATATTTGGAGTAAAAATCAAGAAAAATGCCCGCCGCATGGGCGAGAATTATGGCGATTGAGACGAAAGACGTCAAATAATTAATAAACATGGTTCAAACTATATCAATCTTTTAGAACCGCATCAACCGGCGGGCGGGGGCCTTAACTCGTTTAATTTCCTGTTGTTTTTTG